>Ga0224508_10000625_pt1 | contig 34011 bp, 38 predicted proteins | sample SF_Jan12_sed_USG_4_FD_170157 | JGI IMG/M metagenome (GOLD analysis project Ga0224508, IMG submission 170157) | Sediment microbial communities from San Francisco Bay, California, United States - SF_Jan12_sed_USGS_21 | ecosystem: Environmental > Aquatic > Marine > Sediment | place: USA...
CATCGATGACGCGCGTCGCCACGGTATGCGCTCCGTCAACATTGACCTGATTTACGGCCTGCCCCATCAAACCCTTGAAAGCTTTGCCGCTACCCTGGATCGAATTATCGATCTGAATCCGGACCGTATTGCAATGTACAACTATGCCCACCTGCCGCACCGGTTTCCGCCACAACGGCGTATCCAGGCGGACGATTTACCGGATGCAGCTGAGAAACTGGCGATCCTGCACAGCGCAATCGACAAGTTATGCGCCGCGGGTTACGAGTATATCGGCATGGATCATTTCGCCCTACCAGAGGATGAACTTGCAGTGGCACAACGCAGCGGCAGCCTGCATCGAAACTTCCAGGGATATTCTGCCCACGCGCAGTGCGATTCGATCGGCTTCGGGGTGTCTGCCATCAGTCACGTCAGCGACAACTTCAGCCAGAACACCACCAGCCTCGACTCCTATCATGACAGCCTTGATCAGCAACAACTTCCGGTAGTGCGAGGATTTCAGAGCGAGGACGATGACCTGCTACGACGCGAGATTATCCAGAGCCTGGTGTGTCATTTTCATCTCGATATGCAACGTATTTCGTCACGCTGGGGAATCGATTTTAGCGACCACTTCGCCGATGAACTGAAACAATTGCGCGACATGGAACAGGATGGACTGGTCAAGGTGACTGACAACCAGATTATCGTGCTCGAACCAGGGCGTTTGCTGGTGCGCAACATCTGCATGATTTTTGACCGCTACCAACGCGAGGGTAAAAGCGGCGGGAAATTTTCCCGAACGGTTTAAAAGACCGTTACTTTAGTTGACATGAATCAATTAAGCCGGGTCCGCACCACCTTACAATTCTTTTCGACTCCTACTCTTAATTACATCTTAGAGTATTTAGCCGGCATCTCCCCGCCGGCTATTTTTTTGCGGTTCGACAATTCGGTCCTCGTCCATCAGGATACGATGCGCGGGACCTTCGAGATCGTCATATTGCCCGTCTCGAACCGCCCACAGTAAAATCCACACGATTACCCCCAGCAGTATCAGCGAGATTGGAATCAGCAGGTAGATAATTTCCATTAGCGTGTCAGCCTCAATGCGTTCAAAACCACCAGTAACGAGCTTAGCGACATTCCGATGGCGGCAAGCCAGGGCGCAATCAGGCCCATCGCCGCGATCGGGATCGCGCCGAAATTATACATCAGGGCCCAGCCCATATTCTGGTAAATATTACGCTGGGTTCGAACCGCGACAACCATTGCCTGTGCAATCGCCGGCAGATGATTAGCGGTTAACACGATATCGGCACTCGTCTTGGCCAGCGAACTGGCGCCTCCCATCGCGATCGATACGTTCGCACTCGACAACACCGGGGCGTCATTCACACCGTCGCCGATCATCAACACCACAGCTGAGTCCTGCTGCAATGCCTGCACCGCCTCCATTTTCGCCTGCGGTGACATTTGCGCCCGATAATCCCGGATTCCGGTCAGGTCAGCCACCTGGCGGGCGGCGGCGTCACCATCTCCGGTCATCAAAACCACCGATTTACCTAAATTTTGTAAATGCGTGATCAGCGTTTTTGCATCCTCGCGCAAATCATCGACAAAGGTAAACATGGCGATTACACGATCGGCACGTGCCAGTACCACCGTGGTCACCGCATCGGCACCAATTTCATCGAGCCATTGTGCCGGAATTTCTGCGCTGCTGTGACTGGCAATATAGCTAACGTTGCCAATAAAGTAATCCTCGTCATCGATGCTGGCACAGATGCCACCACCCGCAGTGCTGGTTACCCGCGCCAGCTCGTGTTTTTCCAGTATTCCGGCCTCCTGCACCAGCACCCGGGCCAGGGGATGCTCGGAGTGCTGTTCGAGGGCAGCCGCAATTTGCAGGCACTGATTCCGTTCGTATTGCGGACTGCAAATCACCCGCTCCAGCCTGGGGCGTCCCCGGGTCAGGGTACCCGTCTTGTCGAATACCACGTGGGTGATCCGGTTTAAGGTCTCGAGTGCCGAACCGCGCTTGACCAGTAGCCCGGCGGATTGCAGCTTACCCAGGCTGGCACTGATGGCGGTCGGCGTTGCAAGCGACAGCGCGCAGGGACAACTGACGATTAACACCGCAAGCGCTATTTCAAACCAGCGTTCAGTATCGTGCAGCCACCAGAATACGGCGACGCTGACCACGATCAGCAAAACCAAGCTGATAAAACGCGCAGCCACACGGTCCGCCAGGCGTGCCAGGGGAGGCTTTTCCGCCTGCGCGCGTTCGATAGTGCGCTGAATCTCTGCCATCACGGTGTCCGCACCGACAGACTTCACTTCCATCTGCAGCGGATTGGTCACATTGATACTACCGCCGAGTAAACGATCACCGATGTTTTTATCAACCGGGATGCTTTCACCATTCAGTAGCGATTCATCGAGCGCCGAGAATCCCGCAATGATTTCACCATCCGCGGGTACGGTCTCACCGGGACGTACCAGCACCCGGTCACCGATGGCAAGCATCGCGGCCGCAACGGATTCTTCTGCACCCCCGTCAGGCGCCAGGCGGGTCGTCACCACCGGCAGCGACTGTGCTAGCTTTTCTACCGAGGCCGCACAGCGCTGACGTGCCATATTTTCGAAGTATCGACTGGCTGATAAAAAGAACACAAACATGACCACGGAGTCGAAATAAATTTCTCCGTGGCCGATGATGGTTGCCCAGGCGCTACTGCCAAAGGCTATTCCGATAGCGAGCGACACCGGGACATCCATACCCACCCGGCGGCGCGCCAGGTCACGCCCGGCAGAGATGAAGAATGGCGTCGCCGAGTAAAGCATTACCGGAAGCGTCAGGCCAAGGCTTAACCAGCGAAACAAACGCTCGAAAGACACTTCCATGCCGGACCAGGCACCTGCATAGAGGCTAATCGATATCATCATGACCTGCATACCGAACAATCCGGCGACCGCGAGGCGGCGCAGTTGCAAGCGCCGCTGTTGCCGGTGCAATTCCTGCTGCTGATCAGGATTATACGGCAGCGCGCGATAACCGATCTTCTGGATCGACTGCAAAATCTCGCTGAGTTTTATTCGAGTCTCATCCCAGCGCACCAGGGCGCGTTGCGTCGCGTAGTTGACGCGGACGTCGGTAACCCCTGGCAACCCGGCGATGTATTGCTCATTGAGCCAGATACAGGCCGCACAGGTAATACCCTCCAGGATAAGGCTGGCTTCGCGCATGTCTGCACCAAGTGAGTGCACGAACTGGCCCTGAATCTCGGGCACATCATAAACTTCGGTGTCGCGCAGGAACTCCGGCACCGGGCCCTGCCCGGTCGGAGAAACCTCGGTCCTGACGCGATAGAAGTTTCCATGACCGGAGGCGATAATAGCTTCAGCAACAGCCTGGCAGCCGTGGCAACACATCGGCTGGTCGACACCATCGATGTTGACAGTCAGGCCCGGTGCGGGGGGTACCGGCAGGCCACAATGAAAACAGTCTCCGGCGTCAGTGACGGCTGATACTACACCGGTTTCGCTGGAATCCTGATCAACATCTCGCTTGGCAATGGCCAACTTCAAATAAATTCCTCGCTCTTTTTACTGGTGTCGGTTCGGATGGTTGTAGTCATGATGCAACTTGAATATCATCGAAGTTTGATCTGGGTCAATACCACAACGCAAGCTTATCGAATAATTCGCGCTAACTAATAAAAAGATTTGGAGCCATGTTTATACAGCACATCATAGGTCTGTTCACCGACCCCACGCGTGAGTGGGAAAAAATTCGCGACCAGCAGAAAGGCGGTGAAAAATCCCCCGTTGGACACGTTTTCATTCTAGCGTTGATACCGGCCATTTCGGGATACATCGGCACCACGCAGGTGGGGTGGCGCATCGGCGTGGGTGACCCTATCCGCATTACCGGGGATTCTGCCTTCGCCATTGCTGTCATCTATTACCTCGCCCTGCTGGTAGGCGTCTTTTCAATCGGCTGGGTGATCCACTTGCTGGGTAAAGCCTACGAAGTCGTCAAGCCCATACCACTTTGTATTGCGCTCGCGGCCTATACGGCAACGCCCTTATTTTTAATCGGCATCATGCAGGTTTACCCGGTGTTATGGCTCAACATGCTGCTGGGTCTGCCGGCCCTCGCCTACACCGTATACCTGCTGTATTCGGGGCTACCCATAATGATGGAAATACCGACCGAACGCGGTTTTCTCTACTCCTCCGCGGTACTTGCCGTCGGACTGGTAGCACTGGTTTCGCTACTCGCGATGACCGCGCTGCTCTGGGGTATGGGCCTGCAGCCAGTATTCACCTACTAATTAATAACTGTTGGATTCAACTGTTTAATGCGAATCAAGCGTCGAGGATGCAATAGATGACAAGCACTGAAACCTATAACTATAAAGTAGTTCGGCAATTTTCGATCATGACGATCGTTTGGGGTCTGGTCGGCATGTCGGTGGGTGTTTTGATTGCCGCTCAGCTGGCCTGGCCGGTGCTCAACTTCGATATCCCGTGGCTTACCTTCAGCCGTCTGCGCCCACTGCACACCAACGCTGTCATCTTTGCTTTCGGTGGTTGTGCCCTGTTTGCAACATCTTATTACGTGGTGCAGCATACCTGCCACGTCAAGCTGGCATTCCCGGCACTGGCCGCCTTTACCTTCTGGGGCTGGCAGGCAGTCATTCTGCTCGCAGCCATCACGTTGCCGCTGGGCATAACCTCCAGCAAGGAATATGCCGAGCTAGAATGGCCGATCGACATACTCATTACGCTGGTTTGGGTCAGTTACGCACTGGTGTTTTTCGCGACGATTGTCAAGCGCCGCATCCCGCACATTTACGTTGCAAACTGGTTCTTCGGCGCCTTCATCATAACCGTTGCTGTGCTGCACCTGTTCAATAGCGCCGCATTGCCGGTATCTTTCTGGAAATCTTACTCGGCCTACGCCGGGGTGCAGGATGCGATGGTGCAGTGGTGGTATGGCCACAACGCGGTTGGCTTTTTCCTGACCGCGGGCTTCCTCGGCATCATGTACTATTTCGTACCCAAGCAGGCAGGACGCCCGGTTTATTCTTACCGCCTCTCGGTGGTGCATTTCTGGGCACTGGTGTTCACCTATATCTGGGCTGGACCGCACCACCTGCACTACACTGCGCTTCCGGACTGGGCGCAGTCGCTCGGCATGATCATGTCACTGATCCTGCTGGCGCCCTCCTGGGGCGGCATGATCAACGGCATCATGACGCTATCCGGCGCGTGGCATAAACTGCGCACCGACCCGGTACTACGCCTGCTGATTGTATCAATTTCGTTTTACGGCATGTCGACTTTCGAAGGCCCGATGATGTCGATCAAGACCGTTAACGCCCTGTCGCACTATACCGACTGGACTATCGGTCACGTGCATTCCGGTGCACTGGGCTGGGTGGCACTGGTATCGATGGGTGCAATGTATTACCTGATCCCGCGCCTGTTTGGGCGCGAGCTCTACAGTCTGAAGCTGGTCGAGGTCCATTTCTGGACCGCAACCATTGGCATCGTGCTCTATATCGCGTCCATGTGGGTAGCCGGCATCATGCAGGGCCTGATGTGGCGGGCAGTCAATGCAGATGGCACGCTGACCTACAGCTTCGTCGAATCGGTACAGGCAATGCACCCCTACTACATCGTGCGTACGCTGGGTGGCGCCTTCTTCCTGCTCGGTGCGGTGGTGATGGCTTATAACCTGTGGCGCAGCATCTCCGATGCGAAACCCATTGAAGTTGCTATTCCCGAACCGGCAAGTGTCCACTAAGTATATAGCGAGATAACACCATGGCTTCAGCACACGACAAAGTTGAAAAGAACATCGGCCTGATGATTATCCTGATCATCGGCGTGATATCGGTCGGCGGTCTGGTTCAGATTATTCCGCTGTTTTTCCAGGATTCCCTGACCGAACCGGTAGCGGGACTAAAACCCTATTCAGCACTGCGTTTGGAGGGACGCGATATCTACGTTCGTGAATCCTGTTACGTCTGTCACTCACAGATGATTAGACCGTTCAGGGCCGAGACCGAACGTTACGGACATTACTCGGTAGCCGGGGAATTCGTCTACGACCGACCTTTCCAGTGGGGCTCAAAACGCACCGGCCCAGACCTGCATCGGGTCGGCGGTCTTTACAGCGATGAATGGCATCGCGTGCACATGATCAACCCGCGTGACGTCGTGCCAGAATCGATCATGCCCGGATACCCGTGGCTTGCGGATAACATGATCGACGGCAGTAACATCCAGACCAAGATGCAAACCCTGCGCACCCTTGGCGCGCCTTACACCGATGAGGAAATCGAGGCCGCACCGAAGGCGCTCGAAGGCAAGACCGAACTCGACGCGCTGATTGCCTACCTGCAGGGCCTTGGCACTGAACTGAAAAGGAGATAGCCATGACGTTTACCCTGTTTCAATCGATATGGTCCATCGTCGTCATGATTACCTTTCTCGGTATCGTGGTGTGGGCCTTTAGCAGCAAACGAAAATCCGCATTTGACGAAGCAGCGCGCCTGCCATTCGAGGATGACCAGCTAACCGATAACAACAAACCTTCAGCGGAGTAGATTCATGGCTGATTTTAATAGCGATTTCTGGCACTGGTATATCGCAATTCTCACCGTCCTAAGTATCCTCGCCTGTGTGTGGTTGTTACGCTGGATGACTACGGGCCACCAAAAGCAGGATGAAGCCGAGAGCACCGGCCACATCTGGGATGGAGACCTGACCGAGCTCAATAACCCGTTGCCACGCTGGTGGCTGGGCCTGTTTTATATCACGATCGCTTTTGGTGGCTTTTACCTGTTGCTTTACCCTGGTCTTGGCACCTACGCAGGACTACTGGAATGGACCTCGAAGGGCGAATACGAACAGGAAGTGGAAGCTGTCGAGACCAGGGTCGGGCCCTTGTTTGCCCGCTACCAGGAAACCCCAATCCTCGACCTGATCAAGGATGAAAACGCACTCAAGGTCGGCGAGCGCCTGTATCTCAACTACTGTTCGACCTGCCACGGCTCCGATGCTCGTGGCGCCCGGGGCTACCCGAACCTGCGTGACAAAGACTGGATATGGGGTGGCGATCCGGAAAGTATCAAGACCACATTAATGAATGGTCGAATCGGCGCGATGCCGGCCTGGGAAGGACCGCTGGGTGGGGAGAGCGGTGTCGATGAAGTCACCCAGTACGTGCTCAGCCTGTCGGGTCGGGCAACCATTGAAGACCTGGCCGAAAAAGGCAAAGCAAAGTACGAGGTTTTCTGCATCGCCTGTCATGGCCCTACCGGTGCCGGCAATACCGCCCTGGGTGCGCCGAACCTGAGCGACGATACCTGGCTTTACGGTGGCTCGATTTCGCGCATCGCGGAATCGATTGCCAAGGGACGCAATGGGCAAATGCCGGCCCAGGGAGAACGCCTTGGCGACGCTAAGGTACACTTGCTCGCGGCTTACGTTTACGGGTTGTCGCAAGAAAAGTAATGGATGTGCCGGTAACAGATAAGATTCCGCACACGCAGCAGGCCATTTCTGTGCTCTGGCCTTCATTTCTAATCGCGATTGTTGCGACCGGGGTTTTCTTTTCGGCTTTTAACCCAAGAGACCTGATTCCTTTTAATCTCGATATCGATATCAGTCCGCTGGCTGCCTACAGTATCGGCTTTTTTCTGTTCTGGGTAGTGGCAGCCATCTCCAGTTACGGAACGCTCTACTTCATCATTTCGAATAGCCGTTTTCTGAACAAGCAAAATCGATGACCACTTATCGGTGGGCATAAACCGACATGAGCGCTTCGCAAGCAAACACGTCTGAAAACACACTTTACGCCGCGCATAAGAAAATATATCCGCGTGAAGTCAGCGGTCGTTTCACCCGCCTACGTATGCTCTCGGTCATCGTCCTGCTTGGCATCTACTACCTAACACCCCTGCTGCGCTGGGACGGACGCCAGGCCCTGCTGTTCGACCTGCCGGCACGCAAATTTTATATCTTCGGGCTGACGCTGTGGCCGCAGGATTTTATTTACCTGGCCGCACTACTGATCCTCGCTGGCCTGTCACTGTTCTTTTTTACCGCGCTAGTAGGCCGCGTGTGGTGCGGCTACGCTTGCCCGCAAACCGTCTGGACCGAGGCTTACCTATGGATGGAGCGAAAAATCGAAGGCAAGCGTACCAGCCGCATGAAGCTCGACAAGGCGCCTACCTCTGCCGCCAAGATTCGCACCAAGACCCTCAAGCACACGGTCTGGATTGCGTTTTCGCTGTGGACCGGATTTACCTTCGTCGGCTACTTTACCCCTATCGACCAACTCGCCGCTAAACTATTCAGCGCGAGCCTAGGACCCTGGGAAACTTTCTGGATCCTGTTTTATAGTTTTGCAACCTATGGTAATGCCGGTTTCATGCGCGAACAGGTGTGTATGTACATGTGCCCCTATGCTCGTTTCCAGAGTGCTATGTTCGATTCTGACACCTTGATCGTCGCCTATCATCCAGAGCGCGGCGATCCGCGAGGATCACGCCGGCGAGGTACCGATCCCAAATCGGTGGGCCTCGGCGACTGTATCGACTGCAATGTTTGCGTGCAGGTTTGCCCGACCGGAATCGACATTCGCGATGGTCTGCAATACGAATGCATCGCCTGTTCGGCCTGCATCGACGCCTGCGATGAAATCATGGACAAGATGTCTTACCCACGCGGATTGATTCGCTATACCACGGAAAATGCGGCGCAAGGCAGAAAACAGCATATTTTACGCCCGCGTGTAATGGTCTACGCTACGATCCTGCTGGTTCTGTGCGGCATCTTATTAACAAACCTGTTTTTACGTGTCCCGCTCGAGCTCGACGTGATACGAGACCGCAACACGCTCTACCGCGAGACCCGCGAGGGCTTGATTGAGAACGTCTATACCCTCAAGATTCTCAACATGGACTCGAAGCCGCATCAGTATACCCTGACAGCCGACGGCATCGACGGCATGAAACTGGTTACCGACGAGCCCGAGATCGTCGTACCAGCAGGTGCGGTGCAGGAACTAATCGTCAGACTGCAGGCCGATGAATTCAATATGGAAAGCCGCAGTGTAGCGGTTAAGTTTTACCTGCAGGCTAACCAGGCCAACCATTTGAACACGGTTGAAGAGGCGCGCTTTGTCGGCCCCGGGAAACCATGATGAATTCGACCGAGGCAACACCGAGAAACTGGAAACGCGAGCCCATGGTTTGGCTGCTGATCGGGATTCCGCTTTCGGCAGTAATCATGGGCGTGGTTATGATAACGCTTGCGATCCAGTCTTTTTCCGGGCTCGTAGTTGACGACTACTATAAAAAGGGCAAGCAAATCAATCGCGTACTGGCACGCGATCAACTGGCATATGAACTCGGTCTCGCCGCCGGGCTTAGCCTCGAAGCCGGAGGCAAGATCGAGATCCGCTTCGATCCCAGGGTACAGTTTATTCCGGGCGATACGATTGAACTCAAGTTAATCCATGCAACAATGCCCGGGCTTGATCAAGAGCTGCAGCTCCGCAGGAACGGTACCCACCTGCTTCGCGGCGTACTCAAGCTCCCCGGCGAGGGTCGCTGGAATCTCTTTCTGCAGACCGAGGATTGGCGCCTGACCGGCTCATTACAATATCCTGAAATGGCGACGGCAGAACTTTTACCCAACTATATTCCCGAATAGCCGATGCCGATCGATCTCACATTTGGCGCCGCAATTATCGTAGGCCTGCTGGGCTCGAGCCACTGTCTCGGAATGTGTGGCGGTATCGTCGCGGCCCTGAACATGGGGGTTACCGATAAAGTCTCGGCGAAACCTCGTTCCCTGTTCGTCTATCAACTGAGCTACAACGGCGGACGCATCACCAGCTATGGTCTGGTCGGATTGCTGGCCGGTTCGCTAGGCGCAGGGCTGGCACAACTCGGAGTCAGCCCCGTCGCGGGCAAATTGTTTGCAGCGGCTTTTATGGTCGCACTGGGCCTTTACCTCGCCAACTGGTGGCGCGGACTGGCGCTACTGGAAAAACTGGGCATGAAACTATGGCGCCACATCCAGCCCCTCGGTAAACGCCTGTTTCCGATTCAAAACCCGCTACAGGCTTACCTGCTCGGAATGCTCTGGGGATGGTTGCCCTGTGGGCTGGTATACGCGGTCGTCGCATGGTCGCTAACAACCGGCAACGCCTACCAGGGCGCAATGCTGATGCTGGGTTTCGGGCTTGGCACCCTGCCCGCGATGCTGCTCGCGGGCAACGTAATCAATTACTTCAGGGGTTGGGCGAAATCGCCGTGGGTCAGATCTTCGGCAGGTTTAATGATTATTGCGTTCGGGCTTTACAGCGGGTTAAGCGTATTAAAGCCAGGCCACCATCATCACACGGGTTTGAGCTCGACCGTCCTGGTATGCGACTGTGACCCACTGGCACGGGTGCCGGCGATCTTACGCAACTTGTCGTGATCCAGGATTTCGACCTCGCGTCGATTTACCTGCAATATACCCGAGTCCTGGAAACGAGTCAGGGTCCGGCTCACGGTTTCCACCGCTAGTCCGAGGTAACAACCGATATCCTGGCGCGACATGGTTAACAGGAATGCCGACGCAGAGTAACCGCGAGACCAGTAACGGCAGGCCAGGTCATCCAGGAAACTGGCAATACGACCATCGGCATCCTTGCGTGCCAGCATTAATACCAGGTTATGGTCACGCTGCATTTGTTCGGCGGTGATCTTCAACAGGTTTGAACCCTGCGCCTTATCGCTCAAATAGGCATGTGGAAAGCGGCACAGGGAGGTCGTCTCAAGCGTAATCGCGGAAGACATGCGAAACTGTTCTTCCGAAGTATCGAGCCCAAAAACATCACCCGGAAGGTAAAACCCAAGCACCTGTTCTTCGCCATCCTCGGTCACCAGGTAGCTTTTTATTGAACCGCTGCGCACCACGAAAAAAGCGTCTGCTTCTTCACCCTCGCGAAACACATGCTCTCCCTTGCGACTGATGCGCTTGGTGTTGCAGAGTTGCTGGCGAATTTCCTCGCTATCGAGTAACTGTAAACCCAGGCATCCGCCACGTGGTTCACAGATATGACACTCTTGTACCATGTGATTATTTTGTGCCTGCATTAACATGATGATCTCCCCTGATTATGTTGAATTCTTAACAATGAAGTTTGCGATAAACCATTATTTTCCACCATCGGGGTTTTCCTGATGGGCATATCGGGGCGTTCCAGATACCATAAGCCTGAATTGTTAACCAGATAAGCATTTACCAGGTGATTCAGCGTCAACCATTCAACCAGCTGTTCCTGATCATGGCCACTGCCACCCTGCTGGTCAGCGCGGTTTCGATCATCAGCCTCTACAACACCGCTATTCGACAGCATCGATTTAGCCTCATTGAAACGGTTCAAAGCCGTGCTCGCCTGATCGAATCAAGCGCGCAGTTCGACCTGCGACAGCCAGAACAGAATATTTCGACAGATGACCGCCTTGCATTAATGGAGCAAATCAGCGCAACCCAACGCGAGCACACTCACTTTGGCAAAACCGGTGAATTCGTTCTCGCCCGGCGTGACGGCGACCGGATCGTATTTCTACAGCAACTAAGGCATGCGCAACCCGAAACCCTGGAATCGATTCCGCTAAACGGAAACCTGGGCGAGCCCATGCGACGAGCGCTGGCAGGTGAATCGGGTCTTCAGACCGCGCTGGATTATCGCGGTGAGAAAGTGCTGGCGGCATTTGAACCCCTGCCGACACTGGGACTTGGCCTGGTCGCAAAAATCGACACCGCTGAAATTCGTGCCCCTTTTGTTCGCGCCGGATTACTTGCGGGCGCAATTGCGATATTCATTATCTTTATCGCAAGCCGGTTCTTTCTGCGCATCTCGAGGCCACTCGAGGAAACGATTGATCAACAGGCAGAGACGTTTCAAATTCTTGCCCAGACCTCACCGGAAGCTATTATCCTGGCTGGTACGGACGGCGTGATCCAGTTTGTTAACCCTGCTACCGAGCGTTTGTTTGGTTATCGCAAAAAAGAGCTGGTCGGAGAAAAGTTAAACCTGTTAATGCCGCGTGAGCACAGTGTCGCGCACGATGGTTATATTCAAAAATACCTGCATACCGGAGTTCCGACGATTATTGGCATCGGGCGCCAGCTAACCGCGATTCGCAAGGACGGTTCGCGTTTCCCGATTTACCTGTCGATCGGCGACATAAAAACCAGCCACACGCGCCTGTTTGCCGGGGTGATCATGGATATCAGCGAACAGCAACAGTTGCAGAAAGAAATCCTGGAAATTCCGGTGCAGGAACAACGTCGAATCGGCCAGGAACTGCATGATGGCCTTGGACAGCAGCTGACTGGCCTCGGCTTACTCGCAACAAGCCTGCTGAACAAGGCGAGCAAGCCCGAGCACGAGCTGGCGTCCAAACTGGCTGGCGGCTTGCAGGACGCAATATCGCAGGTGCGCGCGCTATCACGTGGCTTGATGCCGGTCGATATCGATACCGAGGGTTTTATGAATTCGCTCGAAAAACTGATCGAGGAAATTCGCCAGCAAACCAATCTCGACATTCATTTGACGATCATTAACCCGGTACATATCGCGGATAATACGACCGCAATGCATCTTTATCGCATCGTTCAGGAAGCCCTGAACAATGCGATAAAACATGCCGAAGCCGACCAGATAAGCGTCGGATTGGGTATCGAGGGAGCGCGCGGATGCTTTCTGATCAGTGACGATGGCAAGGGATTGCAAACCTCGGCCAAAGATACTGCGGGCCTGGGATTGCGTATCATGAAGCATCGCTGTGGCCTGATCGACGCTGAACTAGAGATCGAATCCTCGCCCGAAGACGGCACCCGCATAAAATGTTACTTTCCTATCGAGAACGACGATAATTTGGGTCAATGACAAGAATTCTGATAGTTGATGATCACCCCCTGGTGCGCACCGGTTTTTCGCAATTGATCGGTGATTGCCCCGACCTCGAAGTCTGCGGGGAAGCGGGTGATATGGCGGAAGCACTAAACCAGATTGACGCAACCAGTCCGGACCTGGCGATTATCGATCTATCGCTTGCCGGCGGTAGCGGTCTCGATTTAATCGAGCGCATCAGGTCCCGTAACAAGGACATCCTGATGCTGGTCGCCTCGATGCACGATGAAGCGCTTTACGCGGAGCGCGTGCTGGCGGCGGGCGCACGCGGATATATCAACAAGCAGGAAGCACAGGAAAGTATCATTCGCGCGATTCGGCAGGTGCTGAGTGGAAAGGTTTACCTCAGCCAGCAGATGACGGATCGCCTGCTCAGCGGCCTGGTTGATGCAACTGGCGAAAAACGCGACATTGACAGTCTCTCCAACCGTGAACTCCAGGTGTTCGAGTTAATCGGCGAAGGCGTTTCCAGTAGCCAGATTGCCGAACAACTTAACCTCAGTATCAAGACCATCGAAACCCACCAGGCGAACATCAAGAAAAAACTGAGGCTTGGCTCTGCGCATGAATTAAACCAGCGCGCAATTCGCTGGGCAATGGATCAACAGAGCTAAATAACCCTACAATTTAAAAGACAGTTGATCCGCGTCAATACGCCTGTTGCGGCAATCCATATACTTTCTTTGTTATCCATTTAGTTAAGGAGTGAATCATGAATATGCAAGTTTGGAATCCGTTTCAGGAATTCGAAAATCTGCTGTCACGTTACAACAAGAGTGCGAGTGATTCCGGTTCTCAATTGAGTAACGACTTGAGTTTTGCCGATTGGGCACCGTCCTGCGACATCGAGGAGCAGGATGACAGGTATGTCATCAAGGCGGATCTACCCGGGGTCGACAAAAAGGACATCGACGTCAAACTGGAAAATGGCGTAATCAGCATCCGCGGAGAAAAACAGACCGAAACGGAAACCGGTAAAGGCACCAAGCGCCATCGTACCGAACGCTTTCACGGCTCTTTCGCGCGCAGTTTTACGCTGCCGGACGCGGTTAAAGATGAAAGGGTAGAAGCGAATTACAAGGACGGTGTGTTATCGCTGGTAATTCCCAAGGCGGAAGAGGCCAAGCCGAAATCGATCGATATCAAGGTCAGTTAATTACCTGGCTTGAACTGGCGGCATACACTGTATGCCGCTTTTTTTTTGTCCTTTCACGCAGGCCCAACCTGGTTAATCCAACCCTACCAGGCAGGCAATAAACCCGAACATGCATTGATTCAAATCAATACCGCGGTATGCTTTGTATCCCATTATCGTCTTAACTTCCCATCGGAGTAAGAACCATGGAATTCAAGAATATACTCATCCACCTGGATCACAGCAGTGGTTGCCAAAACCGGCTGACTATCGCTTTTGAGCTGGCACGGAAATTCGATGCAAAACTCACCGGGCTATTCATCGTTCCCGATTATGTCGTGCCATCCTATGTCGAAGCCCAGATCAGTGTCGATTTGATTACCGATGTGACCGAAAAGGCAGTTGCAAAGGCCAGGGACAAGCTTGCTGGCTATCAAAAACTCGCTGATGATGCTGGGGTTACGATGGAAGCTCATGTCGTCGAAGGTCAGGTTATTCCGATCCTGCGCGAACATACCAAGTATTCAGACCTGTTGCTGCTGGGACAGGATCAGCCTGAGGATCCCGACAATTCAAGCTACGGGCTCGCCGATGCGCTACTGTTTGAAGGCGCCTGTGCTTGCGTGGTAGTACCACACAGTGGAAAACTCGAGGCCCCAGGGAAGCGGGTGTTGCTCACCTGGAATGCCAGCAGAGAATCGGCACGCGCGCTGCGCGAGGCCATGCCCTTTCTAACCCGTGCTGAGACGGTCGTGGTGCTGTCGTCTGAACCGGACGATGGCGACAGCCAAACGGCGCGTGGTCATCCCCACGCACGGGAACTCGACAGGTTGCTAAAATCGCATGGGATCGAGTCAGTTTCCAGCGGCATCAGTGATCCGGATATCAGTACCACCGACGCGATCATCGGACAGGCCGCCGATATGAATGCCGATATGATTATCATGGGTGCTTATGGTCACGCACGTCTGCGCGAAATTATCCTGGGTGGGGTAACCCGTGATTTACTCAAGCAGTCGCCGGTGCCCCTGTTTCTAGCGCACTAGCTGCCGGCCTGCTGATTAAAAAAAGAAGCCCCGGCAGGAATCTCCGGATTCTCCATCTCAAAAGCCACGGAACGTATGCGACCGGGGTCCACGCCATGCACCACTTTGCCTGAGTAAACGCTCGGTACCGCACAGGGTACCAGCGGTATCGCATCCGCGGCGGTCAGGGTGGCGATGTAAAGTGTACGCGGTTGCTGCGTCAGGTTCTCCGATGAAGCGTGTAATGCGCGCGTATGCATCAGGCACAAACTGCCGGCAGGGCCCAGGCACTCGATCGCTTTAGCTTCACACTCCGAGGCTATCTCATCATCGACTGCCCCGGTAAATTTTCCCTGCTGCCACAGCGAGTGCAGCGGCCCACGATGCGAACCCTGAACAACCCGCGCCGGGCCAATATCGCTATCGATATCATCGAAAAAAAGCATGGCAGTGATGCAGTCATCGTTGCTGTGCGGGTCAAAGGTGAAATCCTGGTGCCATTTCACCGTGGTACCGCTGCCTGGCAACTTGCTATTGAGCTTGGCATGATGAAATCGCAAGTTTTCACCCAGCAGATCGGCCACCGCGTCGAGCATGGGCCCCTTCTCGATCAGCTTTAAAAATGCTGCAGAAATTTCCTCGGGAGACGCAACGCGACGTAGCGCGGGTGCATCGGCACAATGACCCGGCTCCACATCGAAACGTGGCCGACCATCCAGCATTTCACCGAAGGGTCCGTCATGCTGTCGCGATTCCTCGATCCAGTGCTCGTGTTGCTGGCGGGCCGGCTCCAGCTCCGCAGCCGAGTAAACCGACTCCACCACGACCACCCCGCTTTGCCAAAATTCCGCTATCTGCGTTTCACTCAACATAATCCCGCCATTTTACCACCTATACCGATTGGTTTGTGTCTGCGATCAGGCTCAGGATTTCGAACATTACGGCGGTGGCGAAATGCGAGGTTTGCCGATTGGGATGATCCTTGGTCGGCATCAGGCAGACAACGTCACCACCGATGATGTTTTTACCGCGCACGCAACGCAATAGCTCCATCACTTCATCGACCTGGAAGCCCTGGATACCACATTCGAGGTTAGCCACGCCGGGACATATGGTCGTATCCATACAATCCAGGTCAAAGGTGATATAGAGCGGCGCATCGCCAATGCGATCGTTAATCAACTCGATCGTTTTCAGCGGCCCCAACTCACGATAACGTTTGATCGGCACCACTTCATAACCGAGATCGGAACTGGTTTTCCACCAGTCGAGCGTACGCGGATTGCCGCGCATGCCGATCTGCACGCTATGCGCGGTATCGATGTAACCGTCACGCACCAGGTAAGCCGCCCAGTGTGCCGCGGATTTTACCGCACCGAGAAAATGCGGCACCTGCTCGTAAGCATCGGTATGCGCATCGAAATGCAGAAATGCAGCCTTGCGTCCTTCCGTCAGCCGGGCCTTGTCTCCGGAAATGGCCTGCATGATACCGCCAGTTACGGCATGATCACCGCCGATCGAAACCGGACGGGTGCCGGTGGCATCGAGTGCGCGATAAAAGTCGGTAATACGCTCGATACAGCGCTCATTGTCATTCGCTTCCGGCAGGGGTACGTCACCCATGTCGCCAATGCGGCAACTCTGCCAGGGATCGACCTGGAACTCGGAGTGCACCCGGCGCGACATCGCGGAGACATCGCGCACTGCACGCGGTCCGAGGTGCTGGTCACGCTCGGTGGTGCCGTTGCCGGTAGAATGCGGAACACCGACCAGGGCAATATCAAGCTTTGCCGGATCACGCTCAATCGGGCATCTGAACAGGGTCGGAATATCCCACCAGTAAAGGCCTTCCAGCATCATCCTGTCATCGTCAGACAAGTTGTCACTCATTTTATTTTCCTCGATGTATTAATAGGCCCGCTTTTGGGATGCACCCTGATATAAAATATCTGCCCAGTTCCGGTTTGCCTTTTCACGTTCGCTAACTCCTTCGGAATCCATATCCCGGCGGGGCCGTTTGAGATAAATAAAATCTGGCTGAGCACAATCACCACGCATCGGCAGCCAGTAGTTTTCACCCAGGGTCTGGCGGGCGCCGGCTGGCATATAAGCCTGCATTGCGAACCCGACCCGTCGCTGCTTACTCCGGTTTGGCTGCGACCCATGGATTACTTTTGCGTGGTGCAACGACATCTGCCCGGGTTTCAGAACCAAATCGACAGCGGTAGATGCATCGATATCCGAAATTTCCTGGCCTCGGGTCAGAATATTGTCCTGGTGAAAGGTTTCCTGGTGCGGATGTATCGAATTCTGATGGCTACCCGGAATCATACTCATGCAGCCGGTTTCACGGTTGCTCGTCGTTAACGCGATCCACGCGGTCACGTAGTTGTGCGGCGTGATCCCCATGTAGGTTGCATCCTGGTGCCAGCTTACGAAATGACCGGTTCGTGGCTCCTTGATAAATAGCACGCTACCCCAAAGCGCGAAGTCGGATCCAATCAAGTCCTCGACCGCATCCAGGATTACCGGGTGATGTACCAGTTCATCGAGAAATTTAAAGGCCAGGTGCGGATTGTTGCGATTCTCGGCATTGAGCTGTTCGGGGTACTTCGCTTCCGCCGACCTCAGGCGCTGTTCGTATTCGGCAGCCTCGTCCTCGGAAATCACATCGATGGGCGCGATGAATCCCTGCTCGCGATACTGCTCTACCTGTTGTTGCGAAAGTACTTTACTCACGGTGTTATTAACTCGTGAATTGGGAATCCCGCGATAGTAGCGTAAACTCGCGCCGAACAAATAGCAGAAAGTTGCAATCTTTTCGGCCATGAAAAAACTCGACAAACAAACGCTAATCGGCATTCGCGACCAGTTCGGCAGCTACGCCTGGGACGACGCGGAAATTTCAGAACTGGTAGAGCCGAAGCTGGGTATCATCACCGGCTTCCAGGAACTCCTCGACCAGCTCGAGGTACTGCGTAAAATCGACCTGGAAGCAACACCTCCGGCCGGCGACATATCCCCGAAATGACCGCAACACTGGCTTTCGCGTCGCTCAACGAAATTTCCACCCGCCTGCGTAACCGCGAGGTCAGTGCTACCGAGCTAATCGATCTCTATGCAGATCGCATCGAACGCCTTGCGGAGGAGAGCAAAGCCTTTATCTGCGTCGATATTGAAGCTGCTCGTGGCAGGGCCGCTAGCATCGATAAAAATTTCGATGATGAACTGCCACTCAACGGCATTCCCTATACCTGCAAGGATTTATTTGATGTGAAGGGCCTGCCAACCACGGGTGGTTCCCAGGTGCTACAGGATAACCTGGTGCATAAGGACGCGGAAGTTGTCAAGCGTATGAACCAGGCCGGCGCTAATTTCATCGGCAAAAACAACCTGCATGAATTTGCCTACGGCGCAACCGGCGAAAATACGCTCTACGGTACCCCTCCTAATCCGTATGACCCATCACGCCTCGCGGGCGGTTCCAGCAGCGGCTCGGCGGCGGCGGTCGGCTTCGGTCTTTGCGCCGCGGCGCTTGGTACCGATACCGGCGGATCGGTGCGTGCGCCCGCGTCACTCTGCGGCCTGGTGGGTTTCAAACCGACCTATGGTCGCATCAGCACCGAGGGCGTCATACCCTATTCGTGGACTCTTGACCATGTCGGCACGCTCACCCGCAAGGTGGCAGATACCGGGCTTTTATTTGATTCGCTGGCGTCCGAGCCCAAAACCCCAGTGCAGACAAGTCTGCATAATCTGACCATTGGAATCCCGCAGTCTTTCTTTTTTGATCGCTGCGACAGCGAAATTCTCGACAGCATCGATGCGCTAATGAATTTTTTACGCCGGGAAGGCGCAATTCTCAAACCGGTACCCATGCCATCAATGGAATTTACCCGCACGGTATCACTGGCGGTACAAATGCCGGAGGCACTGTCTTACCACAATCGATACCTCGAACAGCGTGGTCATCTTTACAGCCAGGACTTCCGCGCAGGGCTGGCGCTGGGCCAATGCCTGCTTGCCGAGCAATATATCCGCGGTAAACGCTTTATCGAAACCTACCGCAACGACATGGACAGGGTATTTGCAGAGGTCGATGTAATACTGACGCCGGCAACACCGGTGATCGCGCCGAAAATCGGCGTGATCGAAGTGACCGTAGATGGATATGCCGAGCCCGCCGGAAACGCAATAACCCGGTACACCTCATTTTTCAACATGACCGGGCATCCGGCAATAACACTGCCCTGCGGCATGCACAGCAAAGGCCTGCCGATCGGAGCGCAGCTAGTGGGCAAGCACTTTGGCGACGAGCAATTAATCGATATTGCACAACAGGTCGAATCGGACTACGACTTCGAACTTCCCCTGCCAGACCTGGGTTAAATACCCTGATTGATAAGCTGGTGAATCAAGACCTCCATCTCGGCCTCGGAAAACTCTTCGCGTGCAGTTAGCGAACTGCTCAGATTGGCGCCGGCGAGTACGGACGGGGATTGTTTGCGGAATAAACTCAAGGCCGCACCCTGCCCCTCGATCAGGTCACGCATCACCAGGGGGCTCAACATGCCGGCGGCCTCCATCACCGGGCACTGGATGATATTGTGCAGGGCCGTCAATAACTTGGGGCCGATAAACTGCGGCGCCATTCTGCCCCGGTTCAGCCGTAACAGGCGTTCCGCGGTATCGCAGTAAAAGTCGAGAAAGTGATTGCCGCGACGGAACATTAAAAAAGCATTGTGCACCTTGTTATAGGTCCTCAGCTTCGCGGCATTATCCCGTTGCACCCATATTTCTCTGCCGACCGCGAAATCGGAATCAGGCAGTAAAAATTGAGCCGGGTCGAAGATCAGGAAATCGGCATCGCACCAGATTACGCGGTCGTATCCCTCGACCAATCCCTGCTGCAGAATTTTGAGTCGCGCGAGATCACTCGCGATCACGGTTTGAGCCCCAATTTTTTCAAGCAGATCCGGCGCGATCAGGTTGAAGACTTCATCACCTAAAAAACGAATCTCAAACTGGTTATCCAGCGCCCAACTTGCGACTGAATCCAGGCATCGGCGCAACCATTTATATGGTAGTGGATCACGATGCGACTGGATTACCAGGGTGGCGGACATCAACAAGGCGGTCTCATTATTCGTGCGCAACAGCTTATCATGCTATTTTTAAGGTGTTTGATACCCGCCAAAGAGTTAATTTATGACCGATCCAACTATCGCAGACAACAAGCCCGTCAAGGTAGCACTCGAAACAGGTAAGAAATACTATTTCTGCATGTGCGGACGAAGCAGCAACCAGCCATTTTGCGATGGCTCACACAAGGGCAGTGAATTTTCACCGATGGCCTTCGAATGCGACACCAGCAAGGACTATTACCTGTGCCGGTGCAAGCATAGCGGCAACAAACCCTATTGCGATGGCACCCACAAACAATTCGATGATGACCAGGTCGGAAAGCCCGCCGGCTAGTTCAAAGTGAGACTTATCCGCACAGTTGTGGACTTCCCCCTTCACTGGCATTTTTGCCATATACCATGCGCTCTATTCCGGCCCAGTAGGCTGCAGCCTCACACATTGGGCAAGCTGGTGAAGATGAATACAGTGTGCAGCGACTGAGATCGCGCGAATTGAGTCGGCGCGCTGCATCCCGAATGGCTTCCATCTCGGCGTGAGCGGTAGGATCCTTATTGATTATTACAAGACTCGGCGATTGGCCAACGATTTTGCCATCGCGAACCACAACCGCACCATAACCCTGGTCACCGCTCTCGATAGCCCGTTGTCGCATGCTAATCGCACGTGCCATGAATGAAGTATCATCGCTAACTTCGGGCTGTTCGATTGTCCCGGTTTCGCTAATGCCCGCCTTTCCTTCACGAGTGGCGAACAACGGAAAAACAGCTGCCATTGCCAGCACCAGTGCCCTTCTTTTGACCTGTAGTTGTTTAACCATGATTAATCCCGTCCAGATAATTGATCCAGTTTAACATTTCCGGCACAAAACCCGCTTGTGCAGTACGCCGGCAAGCGCATAAAATACCCGGCCTTCTAACTGATACCTGGGGACTACCATGGGCGAATGTCCGGTATGTGCGGCCGAAGTCGAAGTGGCCAAAGACGCTATATCTGGCGAGTTACTGGTCTGCGAGGACTGCGGCGCCGAACTCGAACTGATCAAAACCGTTCCGGTTGAACTGGCTGAAGCGCCATCGGCCGAAGAGGACTGGGGCCAGTGAAAATCGGCCTGCTGCATTCGCTGATTCGAAAAGAAGAAAAACTTCTGCTCGAGGCGTTTCATAAAGCCGGTGTGGAACCGATCATGATCGACGACCGCAAGTTGATCATGGATTTTCACAGTGCCCCCGATATTGACATCCTGGTCGAGCGTTCTATCAATCACTCACGCGCACTGCACGCATTGCGGCTGTTCGAAAGCGCCGGGGTATGTTGTGTCAACTCGCACAAGGTCGCCCAGATCTGCGGTGACAAGCTGCTGACCACCGCCGCGCTGAAGGATCATGGTATCGCACAACCCGCAAGCAGAGTCGCATTTACCGAGGAATCGGCGCTCGCCGCGATCGAGGAACTGGGTTACCCGGTGGTTTTGAAACCGGCGGTCGGCTCCTGGGGTAGATTGCTTTCCAAGATCAACGACCGCGATGCCGCCGAGACGGTACTCGAGCACAAGACCGTGCTCGGCAGCTATCACCACTCGATTTTTTACATCCAGCAATATATCGACAAGCAGGGTCGCGATATTCGCAGTTTCGTGGTCGGCGATGATTGCATTGCCGCCATTTACCGCAGCTCCGATCACTGGATCACCAACACCGCACGGGGCGCCCAGGCGAGTAAGTGCGAAGTGACTGCCGAGGTCGCCGAAATTTCGCTGGCAGCGGCAAAAGCAGTTGGCGGCGGAATTGTCGCCGTCGATTTGTTCGAAAGTGACGAAGGTTTGCTGGTCAACGAAGTCAACTACACGATGGAGTTTCGCAACAGTATCGATACCACGGGAATCGATATTCCCCAGGTAGTTGCAAACTATGTCATCGCCCTCGTAAACCAATGATCAAGGTCTCGATTGTCGGCGCCTCGGGTTACACCGGTGGCGATTTACTACGCATCTTGTTATTCCATCCGCAGGTCGAAATTCAACAGGTTACCTCGGAGCGAAATGCAGGCAGGCTGGTTTCCAGTGTGCACCCCAACTTGCGCAAAATCTGCCGGCATAAATTTGTTCCAATCTCGGAACTCGAGCCCTGCGACGTGTTGTTCCTGGGATTACCGCATGGACAAATGATGAATCGCCTGGACGACTTTGAAGAACTGGCCGAAACCCTGATCGATTTATCCGCCGACTTCCGGCTGCGCGACAGCGACACTTTCGAAAACTGGTATGGAAAACCGCACAGCTGCCCGCAAAAACTCGCCGAATTTGTCTACGGCATTCCTGAGCTTCACCGCGCGGAAATGAAAACTGCGAAAAGGATCTCGGGTGCCGGTTGTAACGCTACCGCGACCATTCTCGCGCTGTATCCGCTTTACCAGGCCGGCCTTGTCGAATCCGCCGTTGTCGAGGTAAAAGCCGGTTCCAGCCAGGGTGGCAATGCAGTCAGCGAAGGCAGCCATCACCCGGAACGCAGTGGCGCGGTGCGCTCTTATAAACCGACCGCTCATCGTCACCTCGGCGAAATCCAGCAGGAACTGGGGGCAGAAAATATTCATTTCTCGGCGACCTCGATCGAAATGGTGCGCGGGATCCTGGCAACCTGTCATGTATTCCTGAACCGGGACCTGGAAGAAAAAGATATCTGGAAACTCTATCGCAGTGCCTACGGCAACGAACCCTTTATCCGCATCGTCAAGGAACGTAGTGGCATCCATCGCTACCCGGAGCCGAAGATTCTCGCTGGCAGTAATTACTGTGATATCGGCTTCGAGCGCGACCCGCAGAGCAATCGGCTGGTTGTCATCAGCGCATTGGACAACCTCATGAAAGGAGCCGCCGGCCAGGCGGTACAGGCATTCAATATCGCGCAGGGATTCGACGAAACCACGGGACTCGAATTCCCTGGATTGCACCCCTGATTCTGCGCCGGTATGTGTCGCATTCTCTATGCCCGGGCCGAGAAGCAATTTCAGATTTCGGAATTGCTCGCACCCTTCGCCGAGCTCTCACGCGATAGCCGGGAGTTTCAGGGTCACGGCTGGGGCTGCGCCTGGCGCGAAGACGACGGCTGGCGCCAGTATCACGATATCCGCCCGATCTGGGAAGATAACCTGGGGCAATTTGGGCACACTCAGCTGTTACTGGTACATGCGCGTAGCGCGTTTCGTGATGAGGGCATCGTCATCGAAAACAATATGCCCTTCTCCGACGGTGAGTCGATTTTCATCTTCAATGGTGAGTTGCGTGGGGTGCGAATCAAATCGGAAGGTCGTATCGGTGCCGAAAAAATCTACAACTACATTCGTCGCTTCGACAAGGGCGATAAATGCGCAGCCACCGACAAGGCAGTTGAAATCATCAAGAAACGCAGTGCCTACGTGCGCGCGATGAATATTATTCTTTCAGACGGGAAGCAGTCCTGCCTGTCGACCAGTTACAGCGAGGATCCGGAATACTTTCGAATGCACCAGAAGCGTCACCAGGATCTGCATCTGGTATGCTCGCAACCGTTCGCTGGAGACAGCGACTGGTCCATAATCGCTAACAACACGACGATCGAATTATGATGCTGATAAAAATCGGTGGCGGTGAGCAAATCAACCTCGAAGCCGCAATCGCAGATCTGGCGACACTCGAGCAGCCATTTGTTATCGTGCATGGGGCCAACGTGTTACGTGATCAGCTGGTGCAACAACTGGGCAAGGAAAAGACGGTGCTGACCTCGATTTCTGGCTACGCCAGCGTTTTATCCGACCAGGATGCAATCGATGTCATCATGATGAGTTATTCCGGCCTGCGTAACAAGCAGATCGTTGAACTGTGCCAACGCAATAACATCAACGCCGTCGGTCTGACCGGTCTCGACGGTCGCCTGGTGCAGGGAGAACGCAACAAGGGCATCCGCGTGCGTGAAAACGGTAAAACCCTGATCAAAAGGGATCTCTCGGGTAAACCGCGCTCCATTAACAGCCAGCTATTGATGCTGCTACTGGATAACGGTTACTGCCCGGTGCTGACAATCCCCATCGTCGACGAGAACGGCTTTGCGATAAACTCCGAGAACGACGACATCGTTGTCCAGATAGCGAGTGCACTTGATATCGATACGGTGATTCAGTTGATCGAAGCGCCCGGGTTTCTCGATGATCCCGCTGACGAAACCTCGCTGGTAAACAGCATGAGTCTCAGTGAGTTAGAGCATCGTGAAGCGAGCGTCGAAGGACGAATCAAACGCAAACTACTCGCGCTGACGCGACTTTGCCAGGGCGGCAAAACCCGGGTCATCATCGCCGATGGCCGCTGCGAACAACCCATTATCAGCGCACTCGATGGCGCCGGGACACATATCTCATGACCGATTACAAGGCTCTCGAACACGAATATGGCGTGCCGTTACAGGCAAAACGCGACCTGGTTGCGGTCCGCGGAAACGGAGCCTTGCTTTACGACGAGCAGGATCGGGAGTATATCGATTGCGCCGCCGGAATCGGGGTCGCTTCACTCGGGCATTGCCATCCAAAACTGGTCGCCGCAATCAAGCAACAGGCCGAAACCCTGATTACCTGCCCCAACATCATGTACAACGACGTGCGCTCGAAACTACTCAAAAAGCTGGTTGAGGTAAGCCCCGAGAGCCTGACTCGCGCCTACTTATGCAACTCGGGCGCCGAGGCGATCGAGGCCGCACTCAAGTTCGCGCGCCTGCACACCGGGCGGACTAACTTTGTCACCGCGATGCGGGGCTTTCACGGTCGCACCATGGGTGCGGTCAGTGCCACTTACACACCAAAATATCGCGAAGCATTTCAGCCGCTGATTCCCGGCTTCGACTACGTACCCTTCAATAAGATCGAAAAGCTCGATGCCGCGGTGACCGACAATACCGCGGCCGTCATGTTTGAGCTGGTGCAGGGTGAAGGCGGCGTCAATCCGATCCAGGCCGACTATCTCGCGGCCGTGCGCAAGCTCTGCTCCGAACGTGGTGTGTTATTGATTATCGATGAAATCCAGACCGGTTTCTGTCGAACCGGGAGATTCTTTGCCTGTGATCATTTCGACCTGCAGCCTGACATCATGTGCGTGGCCAAGGCAATAGGCGGCGGCGTGCCCGTCGGCGCGACGCTGCTTAATGCCGACATTAATATCGAGCCGGGACTACATGGTACGACATTCGGCGGTAACCCGCTGGCCTGCGCTGCGGCACTAGCGGCCATTGACGTCTATCAAACCGATAACCTGGCACAACGGGCGGCGGAACTGGGTGATTATTTCGAACAACAGTTAAACGTTGCGGACCTTCCCCAGGTTCGGTCGTTGCGCCGACTCGGCTTGATGATTGGTATCGAGCTCAAGCAAAAGGTACAGGACAAGCTGGCGGAATTACTCGAAAATCGTATCATCGCGCTGCCGGCCGGCCCTAACGTGATTCGCATGCTGCCGCCGTTAATCATCGAGAAAGAACAGATCGATCGGGTCGTCAAGACCTTACGCGAGCTTTTGGCTTAACCCGGTCACAGCAGGAAGGGATATCTGCATCGATAACTCGAGGAAGTTTGACAAGCATCACATTTTTATCTGTTTTTCGCTAACTGCAGGTTTTTGTCAATTCGATACTCTTATATACTCCCCCTTTTTCCTAATGATGGAACACTCGAAACGTGTCCAGTCCTGCTAATCAAGTTGAATCAAATATGACCACTACCCCGGATCTCGCTCCCTATCGCATCAGTGACACTATTGAAGTCGTATATAATCCCAGTTACGAGACGCTGTTCGTCGAAGAAACGGCTGCCGATCTGAATGGTTTTGAAGTAGGTCATCTGACCGAGTCGGGCGCAATCTCGGTCGACACCGGCGACTTTACCGGCCGTTCTCCCAAGGACAAGTACCTGGTACGTGACGATACCACGCGGGATCAGATCTGGTGGTCGGACCAGGGTGAAAACGACAACAAGCCGATCGATAACGAGACCTGGAACGCCCTGCGGCAACTGGTTACCGACCAGCTCTCGGGTAAAAAACTGTTCGTGGTCGATACCTTTTGTGGCGCCAGCCCCGAAAGCCGTCTCAAGGTAAGGTTCATTACCGAGGTCGCCTGGCAGGCACATTTTGTCACCAATATGTTCATCCGGCCCAACGGCGAAGAACTAACCGATTACGTACCGGATTTCGTCGTGCTTAACGGGTCCAAAACATCAAATCAGAATTATGCGGCGATGGGACTGAACTCGGAGAATTTTATCGCGTTCAACATGACGGAAGGAATGCAGATCATCGGTGGTACCTGGTATGGCGGCGAAATGAAAAAAGGTATGTTCTCGATGATGAACTACCTGCTACCGCTCAAGGGAATGCCTTCAATGCACTGTTCGGCTAACGTTGGCGAAGAAGGTGACGTCGCGATTTTCTTCGGCCTTTCCGGAACCGGCAAAACCACCCTGTCTACCGACCCCAAGCGCCGCCTGATCGGCGATGACGAGCATGGCTGGGACGATGACGGAATTTTCAATTTCGAAGGTGGCTGTTATGCCAAGGTGATTGACTTAAGTGCCGAAGACGAACCCGATATTTACCGGGCGATCCGGCGCGATGCATTGCTCGAAAACGTGGTGGTTAAAGCTGATGGAGCAATCGATTACGCCGACAGTTCAAAAACCGAAAACACGCGCGTGTCTTACCCGATTTATCACATCGATAATATCGTCAAACCCGTATCCAGGGCCGGCCACGCGACTCGTGTCATATTTCTCACCGCCGATGCGTTCGGCGTGCTGCCACCGGTATCAAAATTAACCCCCGAACAGGCCGAGTATTACTTCCTGTCGGGCTTTACCGCCAAACTGGCCGGCACCGAGCGCGGCATCACAGAGCCAACCCCCACTTTCTCGGCTTGCTTCGGTAAAGCCTTCCTGTCATTACACCCGACCCGTTATGCCGAGGTACTGAATAAAAAAATGGAGCAATCCGGCAGCCAGGCATACCTCGTGAATACGGGTTGGGACGGCAGCGGTACCCGCATTTCGATCAAGGCCACCCGTGCGATTATCGATGCGATTCTTAACGGCTCCATCGACACCATGGAAACCGCAACACTACCAATTTTCAACCTCGGTATACCAACAAGCCTGCCCGCCGTAACCGCGGAGATTCTCGACCCGCGTAACAGTTATGAAGACGTTTCCGAGTGGCAGGCAAAGGCCGCCAAACTAGCCTCGCTGTTCATTAATAATTTCGAACAATACACCGACACCGATAGTGGCAAGAAGCTGGTATCCGCAGGTCCGTCAGTCTAATACCCCGGCTACACTTCATCACTGCAGCGCTTGCCTGGGCCTGGCTCAGGCAGGCAGAATGTTGTAATTCAATGCAGTGAGTAAAAACAAATGAAAAAAGCTGGCTTCAAGATCCTCGAAAACGAATGGATTACGCTGTCGGACGGGCGTAGATTGTCGGCGCGGATCTGGATGCCCGATAGCGCCGCGAAGACTCCTCTACCCGCAATCCTCGAGTATATTCCCTACCGCAAACGCGACGGCACCGCGCAGCGCGATGAAAGTACCTACCCGGCGTTTGCCGAGGCGGGTTATATCGGGGTGCGCGTCGATATCTCGGGTACGGGTGAATCTGACGGTGACTGGGACGACGAATACTCAGCCCGCGAACTGGCCGATGGTTGTGAGGTCATCGAATGGATTGCAAGCCAGGACTGGTGCGATGGTAATCTCGGGATGATGGGAATCTCCTGGGGGGGTTTCAACAGCCTGCAGATTGCCGCTCTTAAACCATCAGCGCTCAAGGCCGTAATTTCGATCGGCACCACGGTCGATCGCTATAACGACGATATTCATTACAAGAATGGTTGCCTGCTCTACTCCAATTTCTTCTGGTCGAGCACCATGCTTTGCTATGCATCCAGGCCGCCCGATCCCGAGCTGGTTGGAGATAGCTGGCGCGAAACCTGGTTACAGCGCCTGAACACGCAGCCGTTTCCGTTGGAGGCCTGGCTTGCCCACCAGCGCAAAGACGAGTACTGGAAGCATGGATCGATCGGCGAAAATTACAACGATATCGAGATACCCGCGCTGGTAATCTCGGGTTGGGCCGATGGTTATATTAATGCGCCACCTGCGGCAGCAACCCATTTAAAGAACGCCAAGGCAATCAATGGCCCCTGGATTCACCAGTATCCACATTTTGCACTCCCAGAACCGCGCCTCGATTTTCTCAAGGAAGCAATCAACTGGTGGGATAAGTGGCTCAAGGGTGCCGATAACGGTGTCGATAGCTTACCTGCCTACCGTGCCTACATCCTCGAAGACGCCCGACCGCTGTTACGTCACGAAGTTGCACCAGGCCGCTGGGTCGCGGAAGCACAACTACCTTCACCCGACACCCACGAGTGTCACTACTACCTGGCTCCAAATCGACAACTGCTAGATATACCCGGCAGTACCAACGAAAAGAAATTGATCTCGCCACAGGATTGCGGCACCAGCTGCGGCGAGTTTTTTACCCAGAAACCCGATGGCGAGTTGCCTTCGGACCAACGCCGGGATGACTCCGGGTCGCTCGTATTCGACAGCGTCAAACTGCATCAACCCATCGAGATCCTGGGGCGGCCAAGAATTCGACTAAAAGTTGCTATCGATAAACCGCTTGGAAATATTGCGATACGCCTGAATGATATTCATCCCAATGGTGAAGTTTCGAGGGTTAGCTGGGGCGTGCTGAATCTCGCGCATCGTAACGGTAACGAAAATCCCGAGCCGATGGTTCCGGGTCAGCTGGAATCGATTGAAATTGAACTGAATGAATGTGGCTATCGGTTCATGCGCGATCACAAGATGCGCATCGCCATCTCCAATAACTACTGGCCGATGATCATGCCTTCGCCCGAAATCGTCACCACCACCCTCAAACTAGGACCCGACGCGTTCGTGACCTTGCCGGTGCGGGAAGGTGTCGATGTCTACGAAGAGCCCGAACCCGAGGATCAAAATCCGCTGCCAGAATATGAAATCAGGGAACCCGGGTTGAGTCGGCGCTGGATCGAACAGGATTTTCAGACCGGGGAATCGCACTACCGGGTTATCGATGATACCGGCGAGATTGAAGTACCGGGTAACGCCATGTGCACACGAAACAGGCATGATGAACGCTGGACCATAGCTGCCGACGACCCTCTCAGCCATCGATCGATGAGTCGTTATATATGCTGGATGCAACGCGGCGACTGGTCGATCAGAACCGAGGCGGAAAGCGAGTTTCGTTGCGACGCGGAAAACTTTTATATCAAGGCCACGGTACGTGCCTACGAGGGTGAAGAATTGGTAAATCAACGTGACTGGGAGGAAATTATCGTAGCTCGAGATCATATTTAAGCCAGGCGTCAAAAAATTGTCATTAACTGTTGGAAAACAAAGAAAATTCTTGCAGAATAACGATAAATTAGTGTTAAATTGCAACCTTTAGCCAGATAACGAGTATTTTTCATGGCAAGACTACCGCGGTACGCGATCAAAAATCAGCCGCAGCATATAATTCAGCAGGGACGAAACGGGCAACAAATCTTCTTTGAAGAACAGGATTACCAGTATTTTTACGATTGCCTCGAAGCCGCTGCTTACAACTATCACCTAAAAATTCATGCCTATGTGCTGATGCCTAGTCACGTGCATCTGCTGGCAACCCCGGGTGACACCGACAGCATCTCAAGAGCCACGCAATCCATCGGCCGGAACTACGTCCAATATTTCAACGAGTGCATTGGCGGCAGTGGCACGATCTGGGAAGGGCGTTACCGGGCGACCGTCGTTGACAGCAAGAACTATTTGCTTACCTGCAGTCGCTACATCGAGTCAAATCCGGTTAGAGGTGGGCTGGTTAAAAAACCGGCGGATTATCGCTGGAGCAGCTATGCGCATAACGCGCTCGGGAAGGCTGAAGAGATGATCAGCGCGCACCAGGAATACCTGAAACTGGGTAACAGTAACAAGGAACGTGCAAATGCCTACCGCGCCCTGTTCAAACAAAACCTGTGCAGCCAGACGGTGGAGCTAATCACCGAAAGCGCACTTAAAGGCTGGGTACTGGGTGATAGCAAGTTTGCACGTAAAATCGAAAAACTCAGCGGTCGCCGTGCCTCGCAGCTGCCCAAGGGCCGTCCCCGAAGTACTTGACCGGCAGACTCCCATGAACGACGGTGAGGATAAACGTGGACCCGGCCTGAAGTTTCCACCTCCTTTACTGGTAATTGTGATCATTGGTCTGGGCTATCTCGCAGACTGGCTCAAACCGCTGCCAATAACAAGTGGAGACCTCCTGTGGCTGAGTGGCATCGCGCTAATCGTATTGTCCGTGATAATTGCGCTTATCGCACTATTCCATTTCCTCGAAGCTAAGACCCATGTCGAACCCTGGCACCCCACCACCACAATCATCGACAGGGGTGTTTTCCGCTATAGCCGCAATCCTATCTATGTTACTTTTTGCCTGGCTACGGTTGGCGGCGGCCTGGCATTAAACAGCTGGTGGATAGTCATGAGTGTCCCGGCATTGATGTACCTGTTGCAAAAGCTGGTGATCGAACGCGAAGAGGCTTATCTCGAAAATAAGTTCGGCAAGGTATATCTTGACTACAAGCAGCGGGTCAGACGCTGGCTTTAACGGACAACGGCAATATAGGTTGCCTGTAAAATGGCATGCGGACGATCGCCGACCTCAACTTCCAGTAATAGCTTCCCCTTTCCCGAATCAAGCAAACCCCGGGCAAAAGAATCGCGCTGTTGAGCGCTGACCCGGCATTCGCATTTCAGCGCTGAAGTCACCGGCGCACGATAGGAAATCTCGGCCTTTGCCACCACCAGGTCTCCATCCAGCTCGAGCTCATCCATCACATGGGTACACAAGGCCCAGCCCGTCAGGATCGCGGCGGAGTAAATACTGCCGGCAAAGCCGGTTCCGTGGACGTTGATATTTGGCTCGAGCGGTGCACTGACCTGGATTTCGTCCTGGCTTAAAACCTTGATCGAAAACTGCATCGCGGGGGAAAGCGGGATCGCATTGCGTATTTTCTGCTCCAGTACCTGTGCTGATGTCATGTTAATAACCCTGCCCGCGATCAACCAGGTTTAACAGCAATTCACCGTTTTGCAGGCGCCGATAATTCTCGGCAATATCAACAATCGCATCGCCAAGATGATAGCCCGAAACATGTGGCGTGAGCTGTACCTTTGGATGTAACCACAACGGATTTTCAGCAGGCAGAGGCTCAACCGACATGACATCAAGTACCGCGCCCGTGAGCAAGCCGGCGTCGAGTGACTCAATCAGCTCGGTTTCATTGACCAGGTCACCGCGTCCGACATTGATAAAGTATGCGTGCGGGTTAAAGTGCTCGAAAAGTCGACGCCTGAACATGCCGAGCGTCTGCGGCGTTGACGGCAATACCGAGATTACGTAATCGGCAGATTCCAGCACCCGGTATAAGCCAGCAACATCAGCATGACAGGCGACCCCGGGGATTTCCTTTGGCCGGCGACTCCAACCGATCACTTTGAATCCATTCTGTACAAAACGTTCAGCAACCAGTAATCCGATGCGACCCAGGCCAAGCAATGCCACCGTCGTATCGCCAGCCCGTCGCGGCGGGTAGGATATCCACTCTGAACGCGCCTGCTGCTGGTGATATTCACGCATGTGGCGCTGCTGCTGTAACACGTAGGCCAGTGCGTATTCGGCCATCTCGGTGCCCGAGGTATCAGTTCGCAGACGAACAACCTGAATCGATTCAGGTAGGTCTGGATCGGCAAGAATATTATTTACCCCGGCGCCGGTTTTTTGAATCACTTTCAAGTTCGGGTATTGCAATGCTTCACGTGGAGAATAACTGCTCACCGTCAGCATCTCGATTTCATCGAGGTTACCCGGATTAGCACCGGTTCGAATATCTGCTTCCGGGGTGTAGTGCAACAACTCTGTGCGCAGGTCATCGTCCTCCATCCAGTCGGGGTGCTTGATGTCGATCAACAGTGCCATTAATTCCTCGATGTTAATTCACGAATGTGCCGCGGCCATGCCGGTAATATGCTGCGATTATGCCATCTATTCAGCCCCGAAAGTCATGCGGGACCTTCATTTTTCGGTTAATCTCCATCTCGAGCCAACCGACATGCTGCATTTCATCATCATCGCGTTATTTGTCCTGCTACTGCTGAGCGTGGGTTTCTGGATGCTGGTTTACCGGCAGTTCGAGCCAAAGAATTTGACAGCACACCCGTTGTATAAACTGCACCAGGTATTGGTTGCCGTGATCGCTTTTTTGATCATATTGCTCACGATGCTGGTGGTATTATCGAGCGATCCGGGTGAACCCGAGAACTATTGGTTCTGGCCCTGATATCAATCGGTTCGATTAAATTACGATATCCAGGCTGGCCCGCGGCAGTTGTTCCGTGGTACTGAAATTCATGGTCACCAGTTGGCGCTTATTTTTCGGAACACGTTGGTAGAGCCAGTCGCTTTTATTGTAAGGATGATCGGGTAGATAAAACTGCGTGGTCAGGCGCTCCCGATTATCGAGTATAACCTTGACGTGGATATGCGGGGTACGCCCCGGATAGGGCACCGGTTTTATGGTGCGAAACGAGTAGCGACCATCAGCGCCGGTCGTGTCATGACCAAAACCCTGGAAAGCCTTGTCGCGTGAACCTCCACCAGAATCGCCGCGATGCAGGTAACGCCCCTTAACGTCGCATTGCCAGATTTCGACGCGTGCTCCGCTGACGGGATTGCCGTTACGATCCAGTACCCGCCCGCCCAATTCAACGACTTCTCCACCGGCCTGCTCGACTACACCCGCAATTCTAACAAGATCGTTATCGTCATCGGCAAAACGCATTCCCGCGGTCGGATAAAATGGACCTTCGCTTCCAGGTGGTGTCGGTTCAGCGATTGCAGCCAATCCGGAAACCGGCATCGCAAGCATGCCGATAATCAGGTCTCTGCGTCTTCGATTAACTGGATCTTTCATTTCGCTGGTCCAGGGATTGCCGGGTTCTGCCAGTGTATCGCAAATTTGAACCCGATATAAACATCATCGATTGAACAGCTGGATAGATCCCGGATTCAGGCGACGTCAGGGTGTTGCCAAGCGATAGGATTATGCGACAATGCTTCTTTTGTCTTACAAATTAATGTTATGAGCAATACTGATCTTTTGGCTAGTCTGCAGGCCAGCTTTATCGGGCGTGACACCGAATACCCAACCGTCGATGGCAAGCGCGGACCACGGATTTACCTGGATTCAGCAGCATCCACGTTGATGATGGCACCCGCTTACGATGTCGGCCACGAATTCCTGGTGCACTACGCGAGTACCCACTCGGATCTGCATTACGCCGCACGCGGTGCCTCGCATGCCTTTGAGTGGGCGCATGAATCCGTGCTCGAATTTGTCGATGCCGATCCTGACCAGTACTGCAGCTTCTTCGCCGGCAGCGGTGCGACCGCGGGCTTCAACCGCATGGCAGCCAGCCTTTCCTGCGCGCGTCCTGAACGTGACATCGTACTGGTATCGGAGATGGAGCATCATTCCAACGATCTGCCGCACCGGCACCATTGTTCGCACGTGGTTCATGTTCCCTGCCTCGGAGAATTTGAACGCTACGGCGGTCTCGACATGGATCGGTTA
>Ga0224508_10000626_pt1 | contig 34001 bp, 31 predicted proteins | sample SF_Jan12_sed_USG_4_FD_170157 | JGI IMG/M metagenome (GOLD analysis project Ga0224508, IMG submission 170157) | Sediment microbial communities from San Francisco Bay, California, United States - SF_Jan12_sed_USGS_21 | ecosystem: Environmental > Aquatic > Marine > Sediment | place: USA...
AGGCGCCAGCGTCAGTGCCAGTGCCAGTGTCAGCGCTCGGCGCGGATCTCCTGTAGGAGCTTGCGGTCCTCGTCGGTCAGCGCCGCGGTCTCCAACAGGTCCGGCCTTCGCTCGAGCGTCCGGCGCAGCGATTCCTTTCGCCGCCAGCGGGCGATGGCCGTGTGGTTTCCGGAGCGCAAAACATCAGGCACCGTCTCCCCGCGAAATTCTTCGGGTCGCGTGTACTGCGGGTACTCCAGCAGGCCGTCGGCGTGGGATTCGTCGGCCGCCGACGCTTCGTTCCCGAGGACACCTGGCAGCAGGCGTGCGGTCGCTTCGATGACCGCCAGTGCGGCCGCCTCGCCGCCGAGCAAGACGAAATCACCGAGTGAAATCTCTTCGTCAACGAGCCCACGGATGCGTTCGTCGAAGCCCTCGTAGCGGCCGCAGACCAGCGTCAGCGAATCAAGCGCGGAGAACTTACGCGCGTGTGCTTGGGAGAAACGCGCGCCTTGCGGGGTAAGGAGCACGCGGTGGGTGGGCTGCCCTCCCCTCGCTTCGTCGAGATGCTCCAAGGTCTCGGCGATTGGGGTGGGCATGAGGACCATGCCGCTGCCGCCGCCGTACGGGGAATCGTCGACGGTGCGATGACGATCGGCTGTAAACTCGCGCGGGCTGATCGCTTGGACGTCGATCGTGCCCGCGTCTTGTGCTTTTCCGAGAAGCCCCGTTCGTAGAACATCGAAGAGCTCCGGGAAGAGCGTGACGATCTCAAATCGCATCAGGGAGACTTCTGCAGTGGAATGTCATCGAGGTCTTTGAGGAGCACTTTGCCGGCCTCGACGTCGACTCGATCGAGCCACTTCGGGAGCATCGGCACCTCGAGGAAACCACCTGGGCGCTCGATCTTCAAGCACTCGGCGCTCGGATAGTCGAGGACATCGACGACTCTGCCTATCGATTCGGTGCCTTCGAACGCTTCGAGGCCGATCAGGTCTGCGTGGTAGTACTCGCCGTCTTCGAGGTCGGGCAACACCGCGCGCGGGATGCACAAGGTGTAGCCGCGAAGCGCTTCGACGTCTTCGCGCGAGCTCACGCCCTCCAAGCGCATGAGCAATGCTTTCGGACCGCGGCGCGCGGATCGAATTTCGACCAGCGCCGGTTCTTCCCCGTCTTCGCCGATCAAAAAGACCTCGGCCAGCTCTTCGAGCAGGGTCGAGTGCGGATTGAACACGTGGACTCGGATCTCGCCATTCACGCCCTGCGGCCGCGCGATGACACCCAGCTCGATCCAGGAAACCGGTTCGGCACGTTTGGTCACAGGTGCCTTTCCGTACCCCGCCGGGGCACAGGGTTACTCGAGGATGTCGAGGATGGCGCGCTTGCGAAGGCGCGCCGAGGTGGCAGCCAGAAGCGTGCGCATCGCACGGGCGGTGCGGCCTTCTTTACCGATGACCTTCCCGAGGTCGTCAGGGGCCACGGTCAGCTCGAGAACGACGGCGCGGTCTTCTTCGACCACGTTCACCTCGACCGCGTCGGGGTCATCGACCAGTGAGCTCGCGATGTACGCGATCAGGTCCTGCAGCTTGTCTCCAGCCATTTCGGTGCTCGCCTAAGACGCGGCGGCTTCAGCAGCCACGGCCTTGTTGTGCCCTTTGACCACATCGCGGACGCGATCGCTGACCTGGGCGCCGACCCCGACCCAGTAGTCGAGACGCGCTTGGTTGACGCTGGCTTCCGCGATGGGGCGGCTTGGATCGTAGGTGCCGATCTGCTCGATAAAGCGCCCGTCGCGAGGCTTTTCCTTATCGGTGACGACAATGTGATAGTAGGGACGCTTCTTGGCGCCAGCGCGTGCCAGTCGAACCTTGACCATGGATTCCTCGTAAGCGGCGGGTCGAGCCCCACCAAAAGACGCCGGAAGCTAGTCAGAGCCTGCCTCGGCGTCAAGCCGCCGCCCTGGATGGTCTTTTGCGGCTTGGCGTTCGGTTGCTAGAACCAATGGGATGCGTTGCTTCCTTGCGGTATTGGCCCTCAGCCTCAGCCTTGGCTGCAGCCGGGGCCAGCCCAAGGGGGCAGATGGCGCAAAAACGCCCAGCGTTCGGATCGCGCTCGTCACCGACCTCAAGGGCTATCTCGAGCCCTGCGGCTGCACGAGCGATCCACTGGGAGGCATCGACCGGCTTGCGGCTCAGATTCGAGCCCTCCGCGATGGGCCTGCGCCGGTGGTACTTCTGATCGCCGGAGATACGTTCTTCGACACGGCCACGCTCGAGCCGGTGCGCGTCGACCAGGCGAGCCGCAACGCCAAGACCCTTGCGGGGATTCTCGATGGCTTGGAGGTCGCTGCCGTTCTGCCTGGCCGCAGCGATCGCGCGCAGCCATCCGAAACCCTCGAGGCCTTGAAAGCGGCATCCGATTTTCCTTGGCTTGCGATGGGGCGCGACGCCGAGCTGCTCCGCGTGAAGGCTGGCGACCTGCGCCTGGCCATCGTTGGTGTACGTCCCGGCGCGGACCGAAACCCGGTCAAGCCCCTGGTTGCGTCGGCGGAGGCAGACTCCGACCTGACGATCGCCCTCGTCGACGGGTCGCGCCGTGACGCCAATCGTATCGGCGCCATCGACGGCGTCGACCTGGTGGTTCAGGGCGGGCTCGACGAGGACGATCCGGTGTCGCCCCGTGAAGCGGGGCGTGCCTGGCTCCTGCACGCGAGCCGGCAGGGCCAAGGGCTCACAGTAGTCGACGTGTACCAGAAGAAGAAGGGCGAAGCGTTCGTCGATCGCAGCGACTGGTCGCGCGCCGAGCGCGCACGCCGTCTGGACGCGCAGCTCTCGGACCTAGGCGACAAGATCGCGGCCTGGGAGAAGTCGGACGATGTCGACGCAGCGGACCTCGATTCGCAGCGGGCCCGCTTGGCCGCACTTCAGAAAGAGCGGCAGGCCCTGGATGGGCCCGCGCCGTCCACGGACGGCAACGCGCTCTATGCGACTTGGATTCCCCTTTCGAAGAAGGCGCCGAAAGACCCGGCGGTCGAGGCGCTCATGCGCAAGCACGACAAGGTCGTGAACGACGCCAATCGCGTCGCGTTTGCGAACCTCAAACCTCCGCCGCTTGGACCGGACAACATCGCCTACGTGGGGTCGGCCGCGTGCGGCGGTTGTCACCAGCCTGCCTATGCCTGGTGGAGCACTCACGCCCATGGCCACGCCTATCGCACGCTGCAGGAGCGCAATAAGGAATACAACCTCGACTGCGTGGGGTGTCACGTGACCGGCTATGGACAGCCCGGTGGATCGACGGTGACCCACAATCTCGATCTCGCGCTTGTGAACGTGGGGTGCGAGAGTTGTCACGGGCCTGGGGCCGCACACGCGAAGGACCCGGAGGAGTTCGGTATTCTCCGCGAGACGCCCGAGTCTACCTGCCTGCAGTGTCACAACACCGAGCACAGCGACCTCTTCGACTACGAGGGCTACAAAAAGACCTTGGTCGTTCCGGGTCACGGCCTTCCGCCGGGGTGACGCCGGCGCGCTACTGCGGTTACGGGAGGCGATTCAAAGCTCGACAGACCGGGGCTTCACATGGCTGTGAATCCACTGGACGATTTCATCGAGCGGCGCGCCGGGGGTAAAGATGGCGCCGACTCCTTTGGCGAGGAGAGCCTCCAGGTCTTGTTCCGGGACGATCCCGCCGCCGAAGACCAGGATGTCGTCGGCGCCGCGCGCCGAAAGGGCGTCCATCACGGCGGGAAACAGGGTGTTGTGTGCGCCGGACATCACCGAGAGCCCCACGGCGTCGACGTCTTCCTGAACAGCTGCCACGGCGATCATGTCGGGCGTCTGGTGAAGCCCCGTGTACACCACTTCGAAGCCCGCATCACGCAGCGCGCGCGCGACTACTTTGGCCCCGCGATCGTGACCGTCGAGCCCGGGCTTCGCGACGAGAATGCGGATCTTGGGCGCGGGCATTGTGGAGGTTTACTTCAGTGGGGGTGTCGGCGCCAGTGACAGTGCCAGCGTCAGTGTCAGTGTCAGTGTCAGTGTCGGTGCTGGCGATGGTATAAGAGGCCTCATGCTTTGGCCCCGGTCCTTTGGTGGCAGTATTCGCGCGCCGGTTCCCGACATCCGTGCCGACGTCGAGGCCTGGTGTTCTGAGGAAGGGATCCCTCGGCCGTCGGACGCATTGATCGCGGATTTCTATGTGCCGATGACGGCCTGGGTCGCGGATCATGTCGAAGATCGCACACTGGTTCTCGGGCTCAATGGTGCGCAGGGGACCGGGAAGTCGACCTTGGCTCGGCTGCTGCAGCGGCTTGTTCTGCGCGTTCATGGGCTGCGCACGGCGATCCTATCGCTCGATGACCTCTACCTTTCGCGGGCGCAGCGGCTCGAGCGCGCCCAGACGGTTCATCCTCTGCTGGCGACGCGCGGTGTGCCCGGGACGCACGATGTGGATCTCGGGATTCGCGTGCTTCGCTGTTTGCGGGAGGGCCGACCGATCGCGTTGCCGAGGTTCGACAAGGCCAAGGACGAGCGCCATCGGGTGGCCGACTGGCCTCCTTGGGAGGGGCGCTGCGACCTCGTGATTTTCGAGGGATGGTGCATGGGGGCGCGACCGCAGCGCGCAGCAGAGCTCGAAGCGCCGGTCAACGAGCTCGAGCGGGTGGAGGACACGGCCGGGGACTGGCGCTGGTACGTGAATCGCGAGCTCGGCCGTCGCTACCAGGCGCTCTTCGCCGAGCTGGACGTGCTTCTCATATTGCGCCCACCGAGCTTCGACAAAGTGTATGCTTGGCGCGAAGAACAGGAAGCGCGCCTTCGGGCGGAGCGCAGCGGCCCCGAAGTCATGACGCCGGCCGAAGTGCGCCGCTTTGTCATGCATTTCGAGCGCCTGACCCGCTTCATGTGGGAAGAGATGCCGGGCCGCGCCGATGCGGTCGTCTACCTCGGCGATGACCATGCGCCGGCGCGGGTCGAGCTCGGCGACGAGCGCGGCGCCTAGCTGGCCTCGTCGCGGGTCTCTTCGACGACGTCGCGATCGCCGTCACGAACCGCGTAGTAGAGTTGGACCGCCCGCTCGCGAGGTTGCTCGCTCCCGCATGTTCCTCGGCGAAGGCGACGACTTCGGCGTGGTCACAGTCGATGGTCGGCGTAGCCGCCAAGGCGTCGTTCATAAAAGGATTGAGACCCATCGGTCACGCCCGTGCAGCTCGAGCCCGAGCCGGCGGTGCAGCCGTAGCAGTGCCTGTTGGTCTGAATCGTACGGGCCTGGAGCTTGGTGAGATCGAAGTCGCGAATGTGCCGGGGGGCTTCGTCCGACACCGGGATATCTAGCATTTGATTGAAGTCGCAATCGAAGAGCCGCCCGTTCCAGCCAACCGAAACCATGGTGCGGCACATCAGGCCTTGCGCCGCCTGCGGATTGAACGATTCGATCAGTCGCCGCATGTAGCCTTCGAGATTGCCCGTTTCGAGCAGCCAATCCAGGTATCGGCTGATCGGCATGTTCGTGATCGTATAAAGTGAGTCGAACGACAGGTCGTGCAGGCGCTTCATCTCGCGTTTCCACTCCGCCTCCAAGCACGCTTGCGCCGCCGGAAGCACCGCGCCAACCGGGTTGGTCACCAGGACCAGGCGAAGCCCCGAGCGGCCGTCCCCGTACCCGAGCGCGTTCAGGCGCCGCAGCGCGCGCAGGCTCTTTTCAAACACGCCGTCCCCTCGCTGTGTGTCGGTGCCAGCCGCTTGGTAGTGAGGCAGTGAGCAAACGAGCTCGACGCGGTGTCGCGCAAAAAACTCCGGCAAATCCCGGTGTGGGCCGGTTTCCAAGATCGTGAGGTTGCAGCGGTTGATGACGTGCCGATCGAGTGCGGCGCACTGCTCGACGAGCCAGCGGAAATTCGGATTGAGCTCGGGCGCGCCGCCGGTGATGTCGACGGTGGGAATTGCGTTTCGCCGAAGTGCCTCGACGCAGGATGCGGCGGTCTCCCGAGACATGACCTCGGTTCGATCGGGGCCCGCGTCGACGTGACAGTGACGGCAGGTCTGGTTGCAGAGCTTGCCGACGTTGATCTGAAGAATGTCGATCGCGCTGGGTTGCAGCGGCCAAAGCCCTTCTCGGCTCAGCGCCTCGTGGAAGTCGCCATCGATGGGCAGTGCGCCGAGCTGCCTGAGCTGTTGGCTGGCCGCGGCCAAGGGCAGGCGCCGAGCCTGAAGGGAGCGCCGCGGGGTTGCGTGGGGTTGGGGATCGGATGGCATTGTTCGGCGGTGGGTGAGTGCCAAGAGGTCCTACGGGAACGAGTCGGGCACGTTAGCAGCCGCTTGCGATCCCGTTAGTAGAAATCAGAGGCGGGTATACTTCCCGTCGAAGGTCCCCATCGCGAACGGGGTGAGGCAGACGGTGGTGCCGGCGTCGGTGAGGCGCCCGGCCAGCCAGGACGGCTCGATGCCACGGGCGAGCAGCTCGTAGAACGCGAGAACCGCGCCCCGACGCTCGGAGCGATCGAGAACGAGCTGATGCCCCTCGGCGTCGAAGGCCTTGAACACGCCGTCCCGCTCGATGCGAAATGGCGCAATGAGCGCGAACGGCTCGGACAGTGACGGGCTCGCCTGTAGCGTCCGTCGGTATTCCTCCGTGACCTCGACGAAGCTCTGGCTCGCGACTTGGTGGAGGCGGTCCCAGCTCTCGGCGGGGACGTCGGGCTCGACCTCGTATTGCAGCACTCGGATTCGCCTAGGGTTGGGTCCGGACTCGACCTCGGCCAAGCCGACTTGAAGCTGCCGCGGGCATGGGCCGAGCGATGCGTTGGCGTTTCGGAGGCGCTCTTCGCGATAGATGCTGCCCGAATGGGTGTCGATGAGATACCGGCGCTCGAGGCTTGCCCGCTCGGTCCCCAGCAGCCATTCGCGACCGACCTCGACCATGGTGCGGTCGTACAGGAGCTCGACCTCCGGCATCGCACCGGGCCGCGCCCCAAGCCACGCGCCGATGCGCTGCTCGGCTTCCGGGGTTGGAGTCACGGCGCGAAGCGTGTCGGCAAGCTGGGAGGCGCCTTCTAGAAGTCGTGCGACACGCCGGATCTCAGCCGATCGGAGCGCTTGTTGAAGGCGGCCGATGAAACGGCCTAGGCCCGACGGAGTGGGTTTGGGCGCCACGCCAATCAGGCGCTCGAGCGCTGCGTCGACAGAGGGCGCGTGCTGCGCCTTGTCCACGCCGATGCGCGTGATCGCGGTGAGCAGGTCGTCGAGTGCATCGGCGAGCTCGCTCGCTGGACTTTTCTCCGGCGACTGAGCCGCGATGGAAACGAGCGTGCCGGGCGGCGAGGAGTCTTCGCGTGTCTCCATCCCGGCGACGAATTGGAGGGCCGCGAGAACGTGGGGACCGTCGTTCCGGGCGTCGCTCGACACGCACTGCAGCTCGCCGTCGCGCAGGCTCAGCGTGACCATCTCGACACGGCCTTCGAATTCGATGTCCATGGTGAGTCGACGAATCGCTCCCTCGCCGGTCGCAGCGCCGAGCGAGCGCAGGTGCCGAATCGCAGCGTCACGCAGCCGAGTCGACATTCTCCTGCTCCCCGCGCCTCAAGACGTCGTGCTTGCGTTTCAGCTCGAAGCGGACGGTGCCCGGCGCGCGTCGAAGATCCAGCGTCAGCACCTCTCCGACGAGGCCTCGCGCGACATCGTCGCGCCCTTCGCGCTCGACCTGCTCGGCTCGGTGTAAGAACGCCTTCGCCATCGCGCGGACGAGTATCGGATTTCGTTCGATCCGCAGACGGTCGACTTCAATCGCACGCCGGAATGCCGGTAATGCGAGGGCGTACTGTTCGCGGCGTGCAAAGGTCATCCCGATGCCGATGAGCGGCGCGGCCCAGTCGTCGCGGCGAGCCGCTGCAGACTCGAATCGGGCAATCGCCCAGGTGACGCGCCCAAGCAGAAGCCACAGGCGCCCCATGAAGTAGTCGCGCCAGCCTAGGGTGATCGCCGGAAGGCTATCGCGCGGGCCCTTCCGAGGCACGGGCTTGATGCCGACCTCGGACCAGTCGATCGTCGTCGCCTCCTCACCCCGAAGCTCCATGCGGGCCGCGATGGCGGATAGGGCATCCTCGATCGCAGCGCGAAGCGCGGGCACCGCGGTGGCGTTGTACCGGTCGGTCAGCTCGTCGAGCGCGCGTCCGTCACCGATGCGGGCGCAGGTACGCGCCGCCTGAATGGCAACGCTCGCGTCCGCATGGTCGAGAAACTTGGCCACGAGGTCGGTGCTGTCCGGAGAGCCCAGGCTTTCCATCGCCTCGAGCGCTTGGATCGGTAGCTTGGGATGGTCCTCATCGAGCAAGTTCCGTACTTCGCTAAGACCGCGCAGGTCCCCGTGCATCCCAAGCGCGCCAGCAAGGGCAATCCGCTCTTCGGCAACGAAGCTTCGTTCGAAGCGCTCCGCGAGCGCCGGCTGCGCCCTGGCGTCGTCCATGCCTCCGAGCACCCGAGCGGCACTCGCTACCAACTCGCCACGTTCGGCCTCGAGCACGGCCACCAGCGCGGGCACGAGCCGCGGATCTCTGGCGAAGCGAAGCGAGGTGATGAGCCCAATCCTCGATTCCAAGGGTACGCAGCCGTCACTGCCTTCGATGATCGCCGTGATGTGATGAACGACCAGGTCGGAAAGCTCAGAAACGCGCATCAGCAACAGCGCCCGCTGGTCGCCGGGCAGCCCACGAAATGCATCGACGCTCGATTGACCGTCCCAAAACGCGCGAATCTCGAATTCGGTGCGTTGCGCCAAACGTTTCCACTGCTCATGTTCTTGACGCGCCGTGCGGCCGGGGGCGCCCGGAAGCTCGGCCCGCAGCTGCGCGAGCTCGTAGCCGAGCTCGACGTCCCGGAGCTTCGAAATCGTTTGAGTCGCTTTGCGCAATTCATCGCTCTGCAGCAAGCGCCGGTCCACAAGCCGCTCCCGAAGGCGAGCAAGCGCGGCACGGCGTTGCCGCCTCGACCCCGCACGAAGCACCGCAAGCAGCGTGGGAACGTCATCGATCCGTTCTACCGAGAGTCCCTGGTCGCCACTGGTGCTCAGTCGGCCGAGAAAGGAGGGGTCCGCTGTCACCTCGGTCGGTGGGCGTACGGATGGATGACGCGCAGCCTCGGGCCGAACGCTCTGGATTCCCATTTGTGCGAGGTCGTGAGCCGCAACGACGCGCACCAGCGCACGCGCAACCTCGGCGTCGTCGGTATCCGCCGTGCAGCCAAGCGCCTCCCGAGGGTCGGCATACTCATTGCCGGCAATCCCTTCCCGCAAGCAAAGCTCGAGCGTATCGAAGTCCATATTCGAGTTGTGCGCCACGTTACTGATTCAAGGATAGCGAGTGCAGGGGCGGACCCCCAATTGGCCGCGACTTCCACCCGAATCGCCCCGTTCCCAGCCGGGGCCACAGCCACCGACACGGCCACCGACACTGACGCTGACGCTGGCGCTGGCACTGACGCTGACACCGCCGCCGACACTGGCGCTCGCTCGCCGCAGCGCCCAGACTCCCCGTCGAATGGAGATCTGGAAAGAGTTCAGCTTCGAAGCGGCACACCTGCTTCCAAACGTGCCCGATGGACACAAGTGCAAGCGCCTCCACGGCCACTCGTATCGTGTTCGGGTCTGCGTTGAAGGCGAGCCGGATTCGGAGCTTGGCTGGGTCGTCGACTTCGCCGAAATCAAAGAGGCGTGCGACCCGATTCGGCATCGCCTGGACCACTACTACCTAAACGAGATCGAGGGCCTCGAGAACCCGACCAGCGAAGTCCTGGCTGAATGGATTTGGCGCCATTTGAAACCGGTGCTGCCCATCCTGAGCTGCATCGAGGTGAGCGAAACCTGCACCTCTGGGTGCTCGTACCGGGGCGACTGACCGATGGCCGGTGCGGCGCGGCCGAGCACGATCGTGCTGCTCAGCATGGGTTACGACAGCCTGAGCACCTGGCATCAGCTGGGGCGGCCGGCAGCGGTCTACTTCGACGTGGGCTCGCAGTACACCGATCCCGAAATCGACCGGTACCGAAAGCTGCGCACCTCGTTTCCCCAGCTTCTTCCGGTGCAGGACATGCGTTGGCTCGGTGAACAGGAACAGGATGACCGCTGGGTGCCGCTGCGCAATCTCGTCATGACGGTTCGGGCCGCGGCGCTCGGCTACGACGACATCGTCATGTCGGCCCCCGCAGACTGGGCCCCGGACAAGCGGCTCACGTTCACGCTCGCGACGAGCTTGGCGCTGCGGGTCGCACAGCCTGGCGTGGGCTACCGCGTTCGCCGACCGTTCAGCCACTGGACCAAGGCCAAGCTGATCGCGGCCACGCCCCCAAAGCTCCTCGAGGAGTACGCATACTCCTGTTACGAAGGGACCGAACCTCCTTGCGGCCGATGCGCGGCCTGCGGTCGCGCCACCATTGCGCATTTGGCAGCCGGTCGTCAGCCGCCGACTGAGCTCCTCTCGGGGATGAGCTTCCGCGAGCTCACCGATCTGCGACGCGGGAGCTCCAACGGCTCGCGACTCCGCGAAACAGCACGCATGCATCCTGGCGAGCTCCTCTATGTTCCGTTGCGCGGCTGGGAGCTCTTTCGTGCGTGGAACAACTACCGCCGGCGCTGATGTGAAGGGATGGCGGGCGGCGTCGGGTTTCGGTTACTTCCGGCGGCACTCCCCGAACGCCCGCGGATCCGGATCGCTGGATCTTCCATTGGTCTCAGCGTTCTCCGTCATCCCCGGTCCGACGCTCAGCATCGTTGGCGGCTGGGGATCGACGTTCGTCCAGACCGAACACTGCAGCCAGTAGTCGCAGTCGTTTTCCACGTACACGATGTGACGGAAATGCGATTCCATTGCTTGGGCTTCGGCCCGGATGCTGTAACAGCCTCCCGCCTCGACCTGCGTGCCGAACCCTGCGAAAAGTGCCAGCGCGACCGCGGCACTCGAGAGGATTGTGATGATCGTCTTCATGAAGTGACGAACGGTACATCAGCGCCAGCGTCAGCGCCAGCGGCGCGCCCCGCTATGCTAGCGGGCGCGTTTCGGAACTTCGCGGTTGAGCACGCCGAGGACCGCTTGCAGGTCTTCCCAGACTGGCTTCTTGAACTGCGGGCTCCTGAGCAGAAACGCCGGGTGATACGTGGGCATGACGGGCACGCCCCGCCACTCTCCCCACACGCCGCGCCAGGGCCCCGCCGGTGGCACGCACTGCAGGTTCTCCGCGGCGCAGCGGCCGAGCGCGACGATCACTTTCGGCTGCACGAGCTCGAGCTGTGGCACGAGAAAGTGCGCGCACGCCGCGGCCTCGCTTGGGAGGGGTGTTCGGTTTTCGGGGGGTCGGCATTTCACCACGTTGCAGATGTAGACGCCGTCGCGCGGGTAGCCCATCGCGGTGATCATCCGGTCGAGCAGTTGCCCAGCTCGCCCGACGAACGGGAGCCCTTCCTGGTCCTCGTGATAGCCGGGGCCCTCACCGACGAAGACCAGGTCGGTATCCTGCGTCCCTCGCGCGAAGACACTCTTGGTGCGTCCCTTGCTGAGCTCGCAGCGTTCACAGGCGGCGGCTTCTTCGGCGAGAACCTGCAGGCGTGCCCAACAGTCCTGATCCGCGTCGGAGGTCCCAGGGTCACTGGCCGATCCCGGCTGTGTCACGATCGGGTCCGACCCTGGAAAACCCTGAGCGCCCAGGCTCTTCTCCCAAAGCACAAGCTCGCGCGTGCTGGCGATCACCGAGGCAAGCTCGTTTTCGGGTTCGCTTGGCACCTCGGGGCGAGTATAGGCCGCTTTCGTTGACTTGGCCGTCACTGGGTCGCTAATCTCATAATCCAGGGGGATTCGAAGGGGAAGATGTCACGGGCTCGGGTCTTGGCCATTGGGGACACCCATGTGGGGATGAAGCGCACCCACAACGAGGACAGCTTCATGCTGGCCGAGGAGGATAACCTCTACGTCGTGGCCGACGGTATGGGCGGGCACTCCTCGGGCGAAGTCGCGAGCGGAATGGCCATCGACACCCTTCGCGAGTTCTTTCGCGCGACCAGCGCGGACGCGGAAGCGACCTGGCCGTACAAGATGGACAAGGCGCGGGGCTACGAAGAGAACCGCCTGATCACCGGCATCAAGCTCGCCAACCTTCGCATCCACGAAGCCGCGCAAAAAGACCCGCGGATGCACAGCATGGGCACGACGGTCTGCGGCATCCTCGTCGTCGAGGACGGTGTGCTAATCGGACACGTCGGGGATAGTCGCGTGTACCGAATCCGCGACGGCAAGATGGAGCAGCTCACGAGCGACCACTCGCTGCTGAACGATTACATCAAGATGAAGCGGCTCTCCGAAGAGGAGATCGAAAACTTCCCGCTCAAGAACGTCATCGTTCGAGCGCTGGGAATGAAGTCCACCGTCAAGGTCGACACAGTGCTCGACCGTCCGGAAATCGGCGACATCTACGTGCTGTGCAGCGACGGACTGTGCGGCCCGGTCACCGACGCGGAGATCCAGCGCATCGTCGGGTCCCATCAAGACCTACAGACCGCGGCGAACAAGCTCATCGAGAGCGCCAATGAAGCAGGCGGTCCGGACAACATTACCGTGGTGTTGGCCAAGGTGATGGGGCTCAGCTGAGCTCGATTCGGTGCTCGGGCGTGAGGACCGCGTTGGTCGCCGAGCCGGTGACATGGGTGCCTGGCCACACGACGCATCGGTCGAGTTGGACGCCCGGTGCAATTTCGGCCTTCGGGCCGATCACGCTTCGGCGAACGCTGGCGGAGGGTTCGAACGCGCCGGGCAGGATGCATCCGTCGCGCGGCTCGACGCCAGGCCAAGTGAACGAACCTTCGGCGAGCGCGAGGTTCAGCCGGTGGTACTCCGCTACGGTTCCGAGGTCCGCCCAGGGCGACTCGTCGATCACGCCGAGCACCGGCGCTCCGCGGTCCACCCACTGCCGGTAGGTACTCCGGATCACGCAGCCGGACTCCGGGAACGCCGAAAAGGCCTCCGGCGCGAAGATGTGAACACCGGTGAACATCAGCGACTCGTCGGCCCGGTCGTCGTGCGGAGCGCCGAGTAGGCTCCGCACCCAGCCGTTTGCGTCGACTCCGATCGCGCCGAAGCGTTCGGCCTCGGAGCTGCGGCGCAGTATCATCGTTGCAACAGCGCCGCGGCTGAGGTGCTCCGCATGAGCCCTGCCGAGGTCGGGGCCGAAGAGCGTGTCGCCGTTCATGACGATCACCGAGCTTTGTAGGTCATCGAACAGAACGTGCGCTTTTCGGAGGCCGCCGCCCGTCCCACGAAGCTTGTTTTCACGCGAAAACCGAAGCTCCACGCCTTCCGGACATGCGGCGCTCAGGGTCGATTCGACCAGCTCGGGCTGGGGGTGGCTGTTCGCGACGATGCTGCGCACCCCGCTTAGGGCCAAGTGATCCATGGCAAACGCGGCAAGCGGGCGATTGGCGACAGGGACGATCGGCTTGGGGCGAAGCTCGGTGAGCGGCCGGAGGCGCGTCCCGAGTCCGGCTGCTAAGAGCATGGCTTGCACCGGGATATGGTATTCCCGACTGCGCAATCGTTCCAAGCAACTTGGGTCGACAAGGGCGTATACTCATCGGGCACGAGGGGGAGATGAAGAAGATCCTGCTGACGGGGGCCGCCGGGTTCATTGGGAGCAACGCCGCAACGGCGCTGCTCCGCCGTGGGGATATGGTCGTCGGGGTCGACAACCTCAACGACTACTACGACCCGGCCCGTAAGCACGCGAACTTAGAGGAGGTTCGCGGCAGGGCGCCCGAGCCGGAGAAGCTCGTTTTTCACCGGATGGACATCCGCGATGAGGCGGGGATCGAGGAGCTCTGCGCCAAGCATGGCTTCGACGTCATGATTCACCTCGCCGCGATGGCGGGCGTTCGCGCGTCCATCGACGACCCGAAGCTCTACCTCGACGTGAATCTCGTCGGGACGCTGAATTTGCTCGAGGCTGCACGGCGCCACGGGCACCCCCCATTCGTCTTTGCGTCTACGTCCTCCGTCTATGGCCCGACGAAAGTGATCCCCTTCATCGAAACCGACCGAGCCGACCGCCCTCTCGCGCCGTACCCGGCGAGCAAGCGAGCGGCCGAGCTCCTCGGCCATTCGTACTTCCACCTGTTTGGGCAGGACTTCACCGCGCTTCGATTTTTTACCGTCTACGGACCGCGCGGCCGTCCCGACATGATGGCCTACAAGGTCTTGGACAACATCTTCGAGGGCGTGGAAGTCCCTCTCTACAACAACGGGCAGATGCACCGCGATTGGACGTACGTCGACGACATCGTCCAGGGCGTTCTCGCCGCCGCCGACCGACCGCTTGGCTACGAGGTCATCAATCTTGGGAGAGGCAAACCAACGCTTCTCGCCGATTTCGTGCGGCTCATCGAAGATCAGGCGGGCAAGCGCTCGAACCTGGTCGACAAGCCGATGCCTGCCGCGGACATGGAGTACACCTACGCAAACATCGATCGCGCCAAAGAGCTCCTCGGCTACGAGCCTACGGTGTCCGTCGAGCAGGGCGTCAAAGAATTCTGGAATTGGTATCGGGGTTCCGTCTTGGAGGCTCGGAAATGATTAGCCGGCTTCGGACGCGAACGTCGCAGTTTTTGATCGACATCACCGTGCTAATGCTCGCCTTCGTCCTTGCGATGCTCGTCCGTTTCGACTGGGACGTGCCGGGCTTGATGTTTCGACAGTTGATGATCGTGCTGCCCTACGTGGTCCTCTTGCAATACGCGTTCCTTTCCGGGTTTGGGATCACGCGCTTTTCGTGGCGCTACATCGGCCTTCGCGACACGGTTCGGATCTTCGCCGCGATTTCCTCCGCGACGGCGGTACTGGTCGCGCTTCGCCTCGCAAGCCCGATGCTGGTCGACCGCTTTCCGATTGCACGGTACGGCATCGTTCCGCTCGGCGTCTTGCTCGGCGACTTCGTTTTGGCGTTCATCGGTCTCTCGGGCGTCCGAGCGCTTCGACGAATGCTGGGGGAGCGCCTGGCGAGCAATCAGCACAAGCGCGAGGAGAAGCCCCGGGTGCCGACCTTGCTCGTCGGTGCGGGTCAGGGCGGGGTCCTGATCGCGCAGGAGATCGCGCGCCGCCCCGACCTCGGCATTCGCCCGGTCGCGTTCGTCGACGACGACCCAGTGAAGCAGGGCGCCGTGATTCACGGAATCAAGGTTCAAGGGACGAGTAAGGAGCTGTTGCGTGTCGCCGAACGGCACGGCGCAACTCAAGCCCTCATCACGATTTCCAACGCGCCAGGGTCGGCGATTCGCCGCATCACCGAGCGCTGCAAGGAGGCGGGCCTCAAGGTGAAGATCGTGCCTGGCGCCTACGAAATCGTTGGCGGGCGGGTGAACCTCTCCCGCATTCGTGAAGTGGCCATCGAGGACCTCCTGCGCCGAGAGCCGGTGAAGCTTCAGACCGAGGTGGTGAGCGAGCTCGTTCGCGGGCAGCCGGTGATGGTGACCGGGGCCGGAGGCAGCATCGGTTCGGAGCTCTGTCGTCAGGTCGCCGCGTACCGCCCTTCCCGCCTGGTGCTCGTCGAGCGCTCCGAAAACGCCCTGTTCGAAATCCATTCCGAGCTCTCCAGGCGGTTCTCCGAGCTCGAAGTCGTTCCTTGCGTCGCCGACATCATCGACGTGCCGCGCGTCACGCAGGTCTTTCGCGACTACCGGCCGATGATCGTGTTTCACGCGGCCGCCCACAAGCACGTCCCGATGATGGAGTGGAATCCAGCCGAAGCCGTGAAGAACAACGTCCTTGGCACTCAGATCATCGCTGACTTGGCCGATCAACTCGCGGTCGAGCGCTTCGTGATGATTTCGACCGACAAGGCGGTGAACCCGACATCGATCATGGGCGCGACCAAACGAGCCGCGGAGCTCTACGTGCAGGCGCTCTCCACCCACAGCGCCACCCATTTTGCCACCGTGCGCTTCGGCAACGTGCTCGGCTCGGCGGGGAGCGTCATTCCAATTTTTCGCCGGCAGATTCAGGATGGCGGCCCGATTACGGTGACGCATCCCGAGATGACCCGGTACTTCATGACCATCCCCGAGGCTGTTCAGCTCGTCATGCAGGCGGCGGCGCTCAGTCAGGGCGGGGAAACGTTCATCTTGGACATGGGGCAGCCCGTCCGCATCGTCGATCTCGCCCACGACCTGATTCGGTTGAGCGGTCTCGAGCCCGAGAAGGACATTGAAGTCCAATTCACCGGCATTCGCCCCGGCGAGAAGTTGTTCGAGGAGCTTTCGAACACGAGCGAAGGGATTGAGCGAACGACACACCCGAAGATTTTCACGGGCACCTACGAATCGCCGCACCTGCCTGGGCTTCGCGCACAGTTCGACACGCTCGGCGCGCTATGCACGGCCGTGAATCCAAACTCGATACGCCAGGCGCTGGTGCAGCTCGTGCCCGAATACGAAGACGACAGCCTGGACAGCGAGCCTCCTACGCGAACCGGCGAAGCGTTCAGGGAGTCTAAGCCCGCGGGGAGAGCTTGAAGATTCTCGTGACAGGAGGCGCGGGTTTCATTGGCAGCCACGTCGCGGAAGCCGCTCTCGAAGGCGGCCATGAGGTGCTCGTGGTCGACGACCTGAGCACCGGCCGGATGGAGAACCTTCCTCCAAGCGTGGAGTTTCACCCGATCGACATTCGGAATCGCGACGCGTTGCGGGAGATTGGGCTCCGCTTCGCGCCGGACGCGATCAGCCACCACGCCGCGCAGGCCAGCGTTTCGGTCAGTGTGCGCGAGCCGGCCCGCGACGCCGAGATCAACGTCTTGGGGTCGCTCCATGTCGCCGAGGTCGCCCTCGAGTGCCAGAGCCGGTTCGTTTTTTCGAGTACCGGCGGAGCGCTGTATGGCGAGGTCCCAGCGGGCCAAGTCGCCGCAGAGGGCTGGCCGGCGCGGCCGTCGAGCCCCTACGCCTGCAGCAAGGCGAGCTTCGAGCTCTACCTGCGGGCCTATGGGCAGGCCACCGGGCTGCGCTACACCATCCTCCGCTATGGGAACGTGTACGGGCCACGACAGGACCCCCACGGCGAAGCAGGCGTGGTCGCAATCTTCCTGCGGCGGTTGCTTTGCGGAGATCCGATTCAAGTCAATGCGCGCTCCACCGCGGGGGACGACGGCTGCATTCGGGATTACGTGTACGTGCGAGATGCGGTTCGGGCGAACCTCGCGGCGTTCGAAGGCGCGCTCGACGGCCGCACGATCAACATCGCCACCGGCGTTGGGACTTCGACGCGGACGCTTGCCGAGCGTCTGGTACGCCTCGTCGACCAGCCGGCTGTCGTCAACGACGGCGCCTTCCGCGCCGGCGACTTGGAACGATCGGTTCTGGACCCCTCCGTCATGATTTCCTCGCTCGGCGACCCGACTCCGTTGGAACGCGGCTTATCGGACACGACCGAGTGGTTCCGCGAGGAGGTGCAGTCGTCATGAGTGAACGGATCGCTGTGGTTGGGCTCGGGTATGTGGGTCTTCCGGTGGCCTTGGCATTTGCCCGCAAGTTCGAAGACACCGTCGGCTTCGACGTGTCCGAGGCCCGAGTGAGCGCACTGGCTGGTCATCGCGACTGGACCGGCGAGGTGACCCAAGCGGAGCTCGAGGAAAGCAGCCTGCGGCTGACGAGCGACCCCGCGGACCTTCGTGGCTGCACGTTCTTCGTGGTCGCGGTGCCCACACCCATCGATTCGGACCGCCGTCCCGACCTCGGGCCGCTTCGCTCGGCGACGCGAATCGTCGGCAGCGCCCTCGCACCCGGGGCGGTCGTGGTCTACGAATCCACCGTCTACCCGGGCGTGACCGAAGAGCAGTGCGGGCCGCTCCTCGCCGAAACCTCCGGCCTGCGCCAATCGTCGGATTTCAAGCTCGGCTACTCGCCGGAGCGAATCAATCCCGGCGACAAGCTTCATACATTCGAAAAGATCATAAAAGTCGTTTCGGGCGAAGACCCGGAGAGCTTGGAGCGCGTCGCTCGTGCGTATGAAGCCGTCGTCGATGCAGGCGTCCATCGCGCGTCTTCGATCAAAGTCGCCGAGGCGGCCAAGGTCATCGAGAACACCCAGCGCGACGTCAACATCGCGCTCATGAACGAGCTGGCCCTCATCTTCGACCGTCTCGACATCTCGACGCGGGACGTGCTCGAGGCGGCCGGAACGAAGTGGAACTTCTTACGCTTCACCCCCGGCCTCGTCGGCGGGCATTGCATCGGAGTCGACCCGTACTACCTGACCGCGAAAGCCGAAGCGCTCGGCTATCATCCGGAAGTCATTCTCGCGGGCCGCCGCATCAATGACGACATGGGCAAGTTCGTGGCGCAGCGAACGGTGAAGCTGCTCCGCAAGCAAGACCGTCCCATCAAGGGGGCGCGCATCGGCGTCCTTGGGCTGACCTTCAAAGAGGACGTGCCGGACTTGAGGAACAGCCGGGTGCCGGACATCATCGAGGAGCTTCGCGAATACGGCATCGAACCGGTCGTTCACGATCCAGTGGCATCCGCGGAAGAAGCGATTCGCGAGTACGGCATCGAGCTAAGGCCATTCGACGCGGTCGCAGACCTCGATGGCTTGATTCTCGCCGTTCCGCATCGGCAGTACATGGACCAGCGCGACCGAATCGTTGCGAGCGTTCGCCAGGGCGGTCTGATCATCGACGTGAAGTCCGTGCTGAGCGCCGATGAGCTCCGGAGCGACCAGGTCTACTGGAGCCTCTGAGCCGCTAAAACATGCGCTCGGGGACGAAGATGATGTCCCCAGCCGCGACTGCGATGTCGGCTGCTTGGCCCTTGGTCACGCGGTCGACGGGGACGCGGTAGCGAATGATCTCTTCATCGACTCGCCGCGTGACGACGGTTGCGTCTCGGTCGGCGAGCGACGAAAATCCGCCAGCCATGCTGATCGCCTGCACCACCGTCATGCCAGGTGCGAGCGCGAACGTGCCTGGGTTCGCCACGGCGCCCACCACGCTTACGCGCTTGGAGGCGTACTCCTCGACGTAAACGGAGACATGGGGCGCCCGCAGCAGATCTCGCTCGACGAGCTCGGACTGGATTTTTTGCGCGACTGCGCTCGGCTCCAAGCCGCTGACTTGAACCGCACCGAGCAGCGGGAAGTTGATGGTGCCATCGGGCGCGATTTGGTGGCTGCCGGTCATCGCCTCTTCTCCGTAGACGCGGACCGAGAAAACGTCTCCGGGACCGAGTGTCGTGTCGTTGGTTGCAGGCGGCGGCACCTCGGTCACCTGGACGCCGCGCTTGCTGCATGCGGACGATCCAAACGCCAGAAAGGCCAGCGCGCCGATCAGTAGAAGACGCGAAGACCAAGCCATGCTTCAAATCTCTGGTAGTTGGCGACCGGATCGAGCAGCGTCGGACTGAGCCCAACGTAACGGTAGTCCGTGAAGTCCGCCAGGTAGCCTAGGTCGGCGAACAGAGCGAGCCAGGACGTGAATCGGTACTCGCCAAAGATTCCAGCGTAGACCCGCGTGCCTTTGCGGAACGGTTGGTCGCCGAGCAAGGTCCCATCCGGGCTCAGCGCCAGGCCAGTCTTATAAATCGAAGCCCAGGCCTGCAAACCCAATTGCAGTGCGCCTATCAGCGTGAACGTCGTTTTTGCGTGGAGCCGGTTGAGCAGAACGAAGTTACCGATGTAGGACGGGACAATATCGCGGTCGTAGCTGAGTGAAACACCGATCGTGGGTCGAGCCTGCCAGCGCAGCTCGACGCGGGCGATGACGTCATCGAAGTTTTGTCCGACTTTGTAGAAGCCAGCCGCGTATCCAAGCATCGCCGTGAGCGAAAAGCGTTCGGTTATCGCACCGTTGTATCCGATCAGATTCGAGACGCGATTGTTCTTGGACAGCAAGGTCGGCGAGGTCGCTATCTCGGAAGGGTTTACGAACTCCTGGTTTGTGTATTCGACCGTGTACACCAGAGCGGAGGTCGGAAAGAAAAGCCAACTGAAGCTTGCCGGCACACGATGGCTGATGTTGTTGCCGTACCCATAGATATTCGCGTCGAAGAACTCAAGCCTGTTCGTGTAGCCAATCGTGCTCTCGAGCACTTGGCTCTTGCTTCGGCCAACCAGGTTGAGCGATGCGGTGTTGATGTTCCGGCCGTAGCTGATCGTGGAGCCTTGTAGCGTGTTGGGGTCGGAGAACGGCCTCACCGTACGCCGGAACACGTCGTTGATGACCAGGCTGAAGACTTTCGATGGGTTGTAAGCGAAGTTGATGTGACCATCTCCTCCGACCGTGTCGCCCACGCGGTCGGTGAAGTAGTGCAAGTAGTCCACCCCAATACCCCCTCGAAATTGGATCTTCTGGGGCTCGGCAGCATTTGAATCGCCCTCGCTTTGGCGCACGGTTCCTTCGGTGGCGATGTCGAGATAGCCCTGGACGAGCAGGATGAACGACGACAGCTCGCCAGCGCTCTGAAGGAACACGTTCGAGTCGTAGCCTCCTCCGACGGCGACACCGGGGTGTAGGACGAGCCGTCCTACCTTAACGCCCGGGCCCTCCCGCGCTGCGCGGTCTGGGTCAAAGACCTGCGCGCCGGCCGTTGTGCTCAACGACGCAATGCCCAAGCCGGCCGCGAAAGCCAGAGCGAGCCCTAACTTCGAGCAACCGCGCATGATCCCTTGTTCCCCCCGCCCATACGAACACCAATCCGCTAGTTAGCTCACTCCACTGACTGGTGGCGGGATAAAAGGAATCGGCCAGTCTATCACGGGGTTCGTCACGGCAGGATTCTCGTCTGGGACGAAGAGGTCGACGTCTTTTCGTACCTGCGTCTCGCCCGTGTCGAAGAGGTCTTGCCCCACGCACTGGTTTGCGGCCTGGGCCAAAGCCTTGGACTTCTGGGAGAGGACGCCGATCACGGTAAACTCGTGGTTGCCGCTGCCGGAGTCGCCGGCGGCAATCGCTTGATCGAGGGCCGCCTGCCGGCGCTTCATGCTCTGCAGGCTGGCGTTGCACTGGTCGAGCTTGTCCCTGAGGCAGGTCGCTCGAATGATGTCGCTCTCGCGCTTGGCGCCCTTGAGGGCCTGCGATTGCGCCGCGCAGCTTGCCGATGCGCTCTTCAACGCAGACCGCGCGGCTTTGGCCTGTGCCGCCGGCGAGAGCGATCCGGCTTCGTCAGGCGCTCCCAGCGGCTCGACCTGGATGACGTCGAGGGTCGAGTCGCTGGCCTCCTGGGCGAGGGCATAACCTAGGCTTCCTCCGACCAAGAGCGCGGCGAGAAGCGCCCGTCCCACGGTTCCCATACGACTAAACATCAACGATCTCCTAAACTTGCGACGATTATACGCCGCGCGATTCTCGTGTCAACGTACACACAATACAGTTAAGCAGGAAATATGCACCCATGGCGACCCTAATTTTGAGGCTGAAAAACAAACGGATAACGGAACGTCACGCTGCCCCCATCAGGCCCCGGGTTGAATCGAAAGCGGCTGATGGTGCGCGTCACACAGGCAGCGACGGCAGGGCTGCCGGTCGTATTCTCGGTGGCCTTGGCATTTGTCACGTTGCCACGTTCCTGGATGGTGAACGTCACGGTGACTTTGCCTGAAAGGCTGGGGTTCTTGCGAAGCTCGGACTCGTAGCAGCGTGTGATCGACTTGAGGCGCTGTTTGATCTGCCGTTGAACCAGCGCTTGATCGAAGTCGCCGCTGCCGCCGATGTCCCCTCCGGTGTTGAGCCCGACGTTTCCTCGTACTTCGCGCTCTTTGACCGCTTGGCCTTCCTGCGCGGCCTTTCCAGCGCCCTTGCCCTTCTTGAGCGAGCCGAGGCCGGCCTTCTGCCCACTGCCCCCGCCGCTTCGCGTCCGCAGCTTGCCCGCTTCGCTCTTGGTCGCGACGCCGATACCGGACGCCTGTGCGAGGACGTCTGCGGCGTTGCCCGTGACCGCGCCGCCGGAGAGCACGTCTCCAAGCGCGCCGCCCGAGCCGCCCAGGGCTCCCAACAGCATCGCTTCGGCCTGCGCGGCAGCTTCTTGCGCAATGCGTGCGCGGCCTTCCGCGGTTGCGCCGGTCGGCTCTTCGCCCGGCGGCTCCCTGCCCTCGGCCTTCACGGGTTTCTTGTCGGGAGCTTTGCCCGCGGCCTTTTCTTCTTCTTCCTCTTCGCCCTCACCTTCTTCGATCGGCTCCTCTTCGACCGTGGGCGGTTCCATGGGGGCTTCGAAGATGAGGCGTGCGAGGTTTTCAGGCACCTCCTGGACGCCCCTGTCGACCTTCCAGTCGGCGTTCTCCATGTAGATGATGAAACCGAAGAACATCATGTACGAAAAGATCACCCAGGTGGTGAACGTCCAGTCGATGTTCTTGACGAAGCCTCGCTGCACCGCGGCTGGGAGCTGTGGCTTCGGGGTGATGGGCGGTGCCGAGACGAACTCGAAGAAGACGGTGAAATCGCCGATTCGGATGTTGCCGCGCGACGTATCAGCGAGCTTGATCTGGTAGTGGGTACCGGCGTTGCGCGCGGCGCCGGTGTCGCGCAGATGCTCGAGCTTCTGCACTCCGCCGGGCAAGGCGATCTTGCCGGTCATCTCGCCGGTGAAGTTCAGGATGTAGTCGTCGCCAACCAGCTGAAAGAGCTCGAAACGCGACTCGAGCTTCGGGGGCAGCGTCCCGGCCCGGATGATGAGGTGGTTTTTGGCTGCGGTGCCGATCGAGACGGTTTCCCGACGTCGAACGATGCGTTCTTCGACGATCTTCTTATCTCGAAAGAGGCCGACCCGCAGGACTTTCGACCCCGCCTGCTTCCCGGGAACGGCCTGCATCGCCTGTGTCATGGCGCCAGGACGGGTTCCCTGCCTCGGACTCCGCGGTTGGGCCATCAGAAGGGCTCCTTTTGGACGGTGCGAACCACTTTGCGAAGAAAGCTCGTACGCAGCTCGAGCACTTCGTAGCCCAGGTTGGAACGATTCAGAATGTAAAACGCGTTCGGTTTCTGCACGCGGCCCTCGATGACAATTTCTTCGAGCTGGATGACACGAGGCTGCCGCTTGTTTTTGGCCCTCTGAGCGAGGCCGGCGCTCGCCGTCGCCGCGACGAGCATCAGAGCAAGCAAGATCGCCGAAGTCGCACGTTTCATGAAGCGCCTCCCTGTTCGCGCTCGAGCTGACGCCGCGCTCGTTTAATCATTCGGTCCAAGTCTCGGAGATACTCCTCCGATTGATCGTCTTTGGCTAGGCGCGGCCCCATTTCCCTCCGGTATCGATTGAGCTCGTCCACGGCCTTCTCGTAGGCGGTGAGCGCGTCGAGGCCCGGAAAATCGCCAGCCGCAGAAAGGAATAGCAGGCCCAGGCCGTAGTGTGCCTCAGGGAGCTTCGACTGCAGCTCGAGGGCTCGCCGGTACGCGCGCTGAGACTCCGTCCACTGCTTGGTAGCCCGGTACGCGTCGCCCAGGTTGACGTGCACCGCGGGAAGCGTCGGCACCAGGCGCTCCGCAGCCTGGAAGTGGGACAGGGCGCCCGGGTAGTTGCCGCCCGCCAGGAGCTGGATCCCTAGCGCCATCTGAGCCTCGGCATAGCTCGGGCGCAGCTGAACGGCGCGCTGGTAGGCTGCCATCGCTTCGCGCAGACGCCCGGGCTCAGTCTTGAGCCTTTCGCCGTCGAGGAAGTGGAGCTCGGCTACATTCGGGTCGACTTGCAGCGCCTGATCGAGGATCGAATCTGCGAGCTCGTCACGGCCCTGCGCGCGGCTTGCTTTGAAGAGCGCGATGAGTGCGGGCACGAATCGCTCGTCGCACTTGAGCGCACGTCTCGCTGCCATCCAGGCTTCGTCGTAGCGCCTCGCTTCGACCAATACCTCGGCGTAGAGCGCCTGCATCTCGAGATTGGAGCGATACCGATTGGCTAGGGGCTCGACGGCCGCGACCGCGGCCTGAACTTGGCCGCGTCGGATTTGGATCGTCGAAATGCCGCGCGCAGCCAGCTCGTAGTCGGGCAGCATTTGCAGCGCGCGCTGGTAGTCGTTGATGGCCTCGCGCTCGTTGCCCGCACGGTCAGCGAGAACGCCGAGATTGTACATCGCGGGGTAGGCGTTCGGGTCCCGCTTTAGCGCGGCTTGGAACTCCGCCTCCGCCTTGGCGTCATCGCCGGAAGCGGCCGCGCTCACGCCGGCGTTGAACGACCTGGTCGCCTTCGAAGACATCGTCGGGCGCGCCGGCCGGCGGCACTGCTCGGCTTGCGTTGCGCCCCACGGGCTTTCCGCGGGTTTGGTTGCCGTCCCTGCCGCGGTGGCTGGGCCGGGCTTGCCCTCGACCGGCTCGCCGCCGGCCATGGGCACCTCGCCGCCCGAGCTCGGCTCCGAGTCGACGGGCGCCGAAGCCGACGAGCCCCTGCAGCCGTACGTGCCGAAGAGCATCGCAGCGATCAAGACCGCGGTCTGTACCCCCATGCGCATCAGTTGTTCTCCTTGCTGATAGCAGGCGGGGCGATTCCAGGTCGAATCTCGAGCGGTTTGCCTCTGGGCGAGCGCGCGAATTCGCCCGGGGTGTAGCCTTGGAAAGTGGCATCGGCGGCCTGCGCCTCGGCGATGCATTCGGCAATGCGCTCGTCCCCGTACGCCTGGAGACGATCGATGGCGATGCGGGTGTACTGGTCGTCGAAGCTCCCGGCCCGGCCCGCGCGCGCTGCCAGGGCGTAACGCGCGACCGCGAAGCACTCCACCGGACGAACCTGGGTGTCGAGCACCTGGCGAACCTTGTCCTCGAAGTCGAGTTGGTACTCTTCGCGCTCGTATTCGTCGGCCTTGCGGAGCACCCGTTGCAGGTCGGTTGGAACGACGACCGGGGTGTTGAGGATCGAACGCGCCAAGATTTCGTAAGCGCGCCCTTGGCGTACGTACGACGCGATCGTCCAGCGCGGGCGGCGGTAAGGGAAGACCGGCTCGTAGCCGTTCGCGACCGACTGGGCCTGGGTGGCGCCGTTGCTCATCTGCTTGGTGATCGTCTCGATGTAGGCTTCGACGGTCTTTGGCTTGCCGGGCTTGATTTGGAAATTCTCGAAGCGGGCGAGCTTGCCGTCTACCAGGATGAAACGCGCCTCCGCGGCGTAGCCGGCGGCGATCGACCCCGCGGGCTGTCCGGTGCGCTGGAATGTCGCCGTCACGTCCTGGAGCGCGCTGCGGTAGTCGCCCATTCGGCCGCGCGCCTTCCAAGACTGGGCGATGCGCCAGTACGCCTGAACCAGCAGGTCACCGGCCTCCCCGTCGCCGCCGTAGGCCTTGATGAACTCTCGCATGCCGCTGATCGCCTGAGGATAGCGTTTTTGACGGTAGGCCATCTCGGCGATGCGATAGAGTGCGTTTCGCTTCGTGTTGGCGTCGTCGACCGTGGCGTACACGCGGCGGTAGTACTGCGTCGCTTCGGAATACCGCTGGAGGCGTTCGAGCAGAATCGCCGAGTTGACGAGACCGTCGGCGCGCTTGCTCTGCACCTCTGGGTCGGTCGATTTGGCAAAGCGCTGTGAATCGGCCAACACGCGGTAGTTGTCGACCGCTCGGTCGAAGTCGAAGTTGCGGCTCGCCGTGTACGCGAGCTTGAAGTGCGCGTTTGCCAGAATCGCGTCGAGGCTCTGTTGCTCTTCGGCGTCGGCTGCTTCGCGAGGCCCGACTTCGTCGATGATGCGCTGGTAGAGCTGAGCCGCCGAGTCGAAGCGGTTGGTGGCCTCGAGCGCAAGAGCTGCGTATTCGAGTGCGAGAGGCGCTTGCTTGTCGTTCGGATTGCTGTTGACCGCGGCGAGCAACATCGTGGCCGATTGCTCGTACAGAAGAACGCTTTCGCTGCCAGTCGTTTGGCCGGCTCGCTTGTAGACGTCGAGGGCGTCCTGATAGACGAGCGCGTTGAGGTCTGCGCCCGCGCGACAAATCGGCTTGTCGCGGTTGGAAGGCTTGCTGCAGTCGATCTTCGTGGCACCCGCCGTGAACGTGCAGCCGCGCTCTTGGATGTCGGTCGCGAGGCGGCGAATCTCGTCGCTGTCCTCCGTAGCCATCGCCATCGCGCGTAGATTCTCCCACGCGATTTGGCCGGTCGCATCGGCCTCCGCACCGGAGCAGCGTTCTTCATAGATTCGCGTGAAGCGGCTCTCGGCTTGTGGCCAATAGCCGTACCAGTAAAGCAGCAGCGCGTTGTTGTAGTCGTAGGCCGTGCGCACGCCTTCGGTATCGCGTTGGGGGCTCACCCGGCTCAGATAGATTTCCCTGGCGCGCGCCAGCCTTTGCACCGTTTCGGGCATTGCGGTGGGCTGAACCGTCGGCGGTTCGCCGGCTGGCGGCGGCGCTTCGCTACGAATGACCAAACGCCCCTCTTCGACATCACGATCGGCGATTCGCTTCAACGATTCGACCACGCGCCGCGCGGATTCAGCGAGGTAGCTGTCGTCCACGTTCGAATCGCGAACCTCGGCGTATTCGGTCGCGGCCTGCTCATAGCTCTTGGACCAGTAGAGGGCGTCGGCGAGGTTGTAATGAAGCTCGTAGCCTTGAGGGTTGTTCGGGTATCGTTCGAGGTAGCTGCGATACGCGCTGGCCGCCAAGCCATACTCGGACTGCGAATCGCTGCAGAGCTTCACGTTGCGCTCTTGAACGCACCGCTGACGAAGCCGTTGAGCAGCCTGGTGGTGGTGAATCGCGGTGACGATGAGCGCGTTCTCGGCGAGTTGCTCCGCGGCCCGCTGCTCCGACGGACGGTCCATGTTGGCGTTCCACCATGGGCTGCCCTGCACGTATTGGGTGAGCTCCGAACGCGCTACGATGGCGTTTTCGAACTCGTTGTGCATCTGGTGAGCGTTCGCGATCTGGTTGAGAATCTCCGGCGTACGGTGATGGTTCGGCCACTTCGAGATCGCCATCCGCCACGCTGCGATGGCTTCAGGATACTTCGCTTCGTCGAAGTAAACCTGACCGAGCTGGAAGTAGACTTCGGGCGTCCAGGGCCTCTGCTGCGGGAGAAGCGAGGCGTCCTGGATGCGCTCGATCCCCGTGGGCCTACCCTCCACCGGATCGGCAACCTGGTTCTCGTTCCAGTCGTCGTACGCGAACGCGATGCCGAGGTATTCGATCGCCTCGGGCCGAAGCTCCGAGCCGGCCTTGCCCGTCTCCTTGCGCGTGTCGTCCGACCATTGGACGAGCTTGCCGAAGTTCTGGATCGCCTCGGGGTAGCGGCTCGCGCGATAGTAGGCCCAAGCGACTTTGTAGAGAGCGAGGTTGTAGTTGCGGTCTTCGCTGTTCTCCAAAATGCGCCCGTACGCTGCGATCGAAAGGTCCAGCGCGTGGTCGCCTCCGAAATCATCGAAGTGGTGCTCGCCGATTCGGAACCAGGTTTCGCTGACGAAGCGGGCCTGCTCAGAAATGGGCTCACAGCGCGCATAGGCGTTGACGAAGACGCCGCCGACCGTCGCGCCGAGCGGCCGGCCATCGAGCGTCAAGGCGGGATACTTTGCTTGCGCTGCCAGCGATGCGTCGGCGGACGGCGGGCGCCAATCTGGGTTGTAGTCGTAGTTATTGGCGCAGACGAGCGCGAGCCAGGCGGCCAGCGCTTCCTCGGGGCGTCCCATTTCGTTGAGGGTGTACCCGATCAAGTAGTACACGCCGTCCGAGCGCTCATAGTCGGGGAACCGACGTGCCAAGGACTTGTAGAGAAGCACTGTTGGCGTGAAGTCCGGCGAGCTCGGCAGTTGGTCTTCTGCGGTCAAGTCGCCGGCCTCGCGGGCCGCCTGTGCTTGGTCGTAGAGATTTTGGAACTCGACCGCGCTGCGTTCGAAGTAGAGCTCGCCGAGACGAAACATCGCATCCGGCGTGTACTTGGGGTGGCTCGGATAGCGGCGAAGGAAGTCCTCGAAGACGCGGATCGAGCTTTCGCGGGCCTCGTTGAACTCGAGCTCCTCGGCCTCGAGCTGCTCGCCGTACCAACGGTCGCGCTCCCGCCGCTGCTGAAGGTATTCGCGGCGCACGAGGGATGTAACGGTGGAGCGAAACGCTTCTCCCGTTTGACCGAATCGCTCGACCTCTTCTTCGAGCTGTTTCAAAGCTTCGAGCTGTTGCTCGGTCGGAGGCGGGCGCTGGTCGACGATGCGTTTGCCCGTGTCCTGCAGGAATGGGGGCAAGCTGACGTCGGTGGCGCCTTCCCAGGGTGCGGCCTCCTTTGGTTCCGGGTCCGCCTCAGACTCCTGGGCAAAAGCGAGACCGGGGGGCGAGCAGGCCGCGGCCAGCGCCGCGATCCAAAGGAGCGATGCGAGCGGGTGACGCCTGCTCATGGCTCGCCCTCGCTGCCCTGATTCTGATCCATCACGTCGCGAAACTCGTCGTCGAGCGCTTGAAGCTCACGCGCGCGTTCGCGGGTCAGGGTGTCGATACGGACCCTGTGGTCCTCGCGTCGTGCCCAGGAGACGTCGATTTTGCCGACGTCGGCGCGGAGGACCAGATCGTAGAAGCGATCGTGGATGCGGTTGAAGTTGAGATAGGTGATCGCGCCGACGACGTCTTCGGTCTCGCCTTCGAGCGAGCCGAGCGCGGCGCGATACCGCTGGAGGTTTGCGGTTTCCTCGTCGACGGTCGCCAACATCGTGGAGACGCGCCGCTTGACGACGGCCGCCAGCTCGGCGTCACGCTGATCGAGCCGGCGCTCGAGGGCAGCCACGCGCGAGAAGGCTTCGTCGAATGGGGGGCCGCCAGAACCCGCAAGCTGGCGCTCGCGGCCGACCAGGTCGATGAACTCGTCCCGCTCCACGTCGTCGGCCTGGTATCGCTTGTCGCCTACGCCCACGTGGAGACGGCCCACTTCGAGGCGGCGCCGAATCCAGATGAGCTGCTCTTCGTACTCCTTGATTTCCCCTTCGTGTTCGTTGAGCTCTGCGGCGAGGGCCTGCGGATCGGCCTTCTGCGGGTCGATCGATGGCAGGCCTGCCCTCGAGGCCACGATGCGCGCTTCGAGACCCAGGATTTCGATCCGGAGTCCCTGCAGATCTCGTTCGGCGGCCCTGAACTCCCCGAGCCGCTCCATGTCTCGGTCGACGAAATCCTCGGTGCCGACCGGCATCTTCATCACCTCGGCCTGGACCTCGCGACGTCGCGAGCGCACCGGCGCAACTCGACCCGGAGGATTGCCCCGGGCTTGGCTCTCGGCTTCGATCAGGCTGCCGCGGGTGCGCGCGGCCCGGTTTCGAAGGCCGGTCGTCCGTTCGCGTTGACGGCGGAGGTCGGCAAAGACGCTGATGCGGTTCGGCGCGCTCAGAGCAGCGGTGATCCGTTCGGCGAGATCGTTGGTCTCTTGGACGAGCTGCTTGGCCTCGCTGAGGTCCGCGAGCACTTCGAGTGCGCGCTCGTAGTCGCCTTCCAGCTCGATCCAGCGCCTGGCCGACTCGGGGAGGAAGTCGTCAATCTCGAAATCGTCTAGGTTTTCGCGGACAACCTTTCGGAAATACGCGTGAAGATCGGGGTATTCGCTGTGCTTGGCCGAGAGCTCGTCGCGAATGGGACCGAATGTGGACCGCACCTCGTCGAACACGACCTCGGCTTCGTCGTAGCGGCCGTTTCTCGCCAGGAGGTCACCCCGCAGCACCTTGCCATCCGCGTTGAGCGGGCTGTCGGGAGCGGCAACGGAGAGCACCTCGAGGGTCCGCTCTGCCTGGATGGCATCGCCTATGCGAATGTAGGTCCAAGCGAGCTCGAATAGCGCCTGATCGAATTGAGCCGAGGTCCGGTCGACGGCGCGGTAAGCCTCAACCGCCTGCTCCAACTGCTCGGTTTCGTAGTACAGGCGCCCCAGCGCAAGATAGGCCAGCTCGAGGATTGCACGCTCCTCCTCGTTGGCAGGGTCGTGCCCCAGGATGCCGCGGAACGCTGCAATGCCGTCGAGGTACTCCCCGCGAAGGGTGTGAATGGTGCCAACGAAATACTTGGCGCGCAGTGAGAATTCGGTGCCGCTCGGGATGGCGAGAAAGCCTTTGCGCGCCTGCTCGAGGCGGCCCTGATCGACCCCGCGAATCGCGGTGCTGAGCGGGGCGTTGAGCACGTCGTCGACGGGCACGGCACGGTTGTACAAATACTTCGCTCGAAAGTACGCGGTCGTGATCGAGAGCGTGGAGGATGGGATGGCGTCGAGACGCGAAAAGTAGCTGTCGACGTCACGGAAATCGCGCGTGTGGATCGCGATTTGAATGAGACGGCTGAGCGAGCGCTGCAGGTACGGGGAAAACGGTGGCTGGGCGCCACGGTCGATCACCTGGGCGTAGCGCCGACGCGCGCCCAGGTAGTCGTCGGCAAAGAACAGCGACTCCCCGAGAAGAAAGAGTGCCTCCGGGTATGCGCGATGGGTCGGGTAGTGCTCGACGATGTCGGTCAGGAGAATGGCCGCGCGAAGGTAGTCCTCGAGCCGCAGGTAGAGCTCTCCGTCCGTTAGGCGCTCTTCGACGAAGGTCTCGCTCTTGAGGTCGAGGGGCCGCACCGGATCGGCCATCAGGCGCCGCGCGTCCGCTTCGAGGTCAGATAGATCGCGGTTCGCCGCGGCCAGATCCTGGGCCGTGGTATGCGACACGAAGGACGTAAGGAGCCCAAGGGCCAGGAAGAAACCCAGCCAAATCCTTTGCACCCGCCCCCTGCCTAGTGTCGGTGAGGGCGGCGATACGCTCGCGCCGCCAGGTCGCATTAGCGATCGCCCTCACCCATTTCGTCGGGTCGAACGGGACGCTCGACTCGTTCGATGTATCGGACCGCCGGCCGCTCTTCGAGCGGAGTCGCCGGACCACCCTTTTCGTAGCCCACCACGTGGACCGTCGAAACGCGGCCTTCCGGCACCGCGAAGGTGTACGTCGACCGCACCTTGAAGCGATACCCTTTGAGGTACGCAAAAACGCCGTAGCCGTGTCCGCGATACTCGAGGCTGACGGTGAGCGTGTGCTCGCCGGGAACGATGCTTCCGTTGTAGACTTCGAACTCTTTTTGATCGCCGAGCGTGCCTTCTTCGTCGGCCTTGGTGAAGATCGGCGCGCCGTCGAGGGCGTAGACCACCCTGACGAGCTTGTAGGACTTCGACATGCGGTTCTCGTGGACGATGGCCGCTTGGCCTCCGCCCACGACGCCTTCGAGCACGGTTTCGGCGAGCAAGGAGAGCCGAGCCTTCGAACGGAAGATTTGCTCTTTCAGCTCGTTGATCCGCTGCTCTAGATCCCGAAGGCGTACCGCGTACGTGCCAGCGTCAATCGGCCTGCTGGGCGCGCTGGGCACGGCCGCTTGTGCTGGAGCTGAATCTGGAGCCGAGGCCTGCGTGCCGGTTTCCGGCGATGCGGCACCCTCGGCCTGCGCCGCCGCAACGGAGCCCCCCACCCAAATGGACGCCGCAACAACGGAGAGCGCAACTATCCCGCGCATCGCATTTCCCCTCTAATTGACCACCATCTGACGCGGAATTGCCCCTCCGGCGGTCCCGGAGCTTATACCGCAGCGCAAGCGGCCGGGTCAATGAAGGTCGGCGGCATTTCTGGCTCGAGCGGATCGCCGAGAAGCCGTGGATTGTCGTTCACTTGCATCGAGGCGATCGCCCGGCCGCCGCGCCCTCAGCGGAGCAGCCGGCGGAGATGCGCTCGCCAGCTCGGCGTCCGTTCTTTGGCGTCCCGATCGGCCGAATTCCGCGCGGCTGCCAGCGCTTCGGCCAGGTTGGCCGCGGTCTGCATCGCGTCCAGGGGAATACGGGCATCGGTTGCGGCGGCCCTCCAGCGGGCATCGACTCCCGTGAAGACGCACTGGCCGCCGAGCATCTTGGCGATCTCGTCGGCGGCAAACACCGCGATGGCTCGCTCCCGGTTTGGCTCGTCAAGCTGCGTGAGGTCGACGATCGCCAGCTCGACATCGGCCTCGAGCATGGCCCGGCCGAGCGCGTCGACCGTGTCGCTCAAGACCGCAGGCTCGTGTGCCCCCGAAATGATCAGCGCGAAGATCGAGCCATCGATGCGCAGCGGTTTGAGGCAGCTCGCGGCGCGTTTCAACGCGAGCTGAGAGACGCGCTCTTCTCGTCCAAGCACGAACCCTTCGACCGCCGCGGCGACGGCGTGTTGCGCAAATCGTTCCACGCCCGCCTCGTTCCGCGGGTCGACGGACTGCAACGCGAGGCGCGTCACTTGAATCGCGGTGGTCGGCGTGAGGTCGAGCAGGGCAAGGCGCCGGCCGACGAGTGTGAGCACGGTGAAGCACTCGCGGAATTCGAACGAACCGAAATTGCCTGCGGCTCGCTTCTCGGCGGGGAGCTCGGTCAAGAGCGGCAGCAGCGGCATCACCTCGGCAAGAAGGTCTGCGAGCGGCACGCCTCCGGTGGCTGGCTTGGCCGCTTCGAGCGCGCCTCGGAAGCGCTCGGTGACGGACGTCGTATCACTCTTTGGGTCGGCCATCGTCCAGCATGATATAAACCGATGCTCCATGGCTGCCACCATCCTCGTCGTCGACGATGAAAAGAACATCCGACGCACCCTTCGGATGGTGCTCGAAGGGTCCGGCTTCAACACGCTCGAGGCGTCATCGGCCGAGCAGTGCCTGGATATCGTCCAAACGGGAGAGGTCGATCTGGTGATCCTCGACGTTCGTCTCCCCGAGATGAGCGGCATCGAAGCGCTTCAAAAGATTCGCAGCGAACCGGAAACGCGAAAGCTGCCGGTCCTGATGGTGTCGGGCCACGCATCGCTCGCCGAGGCTGTGCAGGCGGTCCAGCTCGGCGCGACGGATTTCTTCGAGAAGCCACTCGACCGTGACCGTGTTTTGGTCACCGTGCGCAACGCGTTGAAGACCTGGCAACTACAGCGCGAGGTCGAGCAGCTCCGGGCCGACGTCGAGCATCGTTACGAGATGATCGGCGAGAGCGATTCAATTCGCGCGCTCTTCGCGCAGCTCGAGAAGGTGGCGCCGACGAACGGTCGCGTCCTGATCTCGGGAGAGAGCGGCACAGGCAAGGAGCTGATCGCTCGCGCCATCCATCGGCTGAGTCCGCGCGCGGACAAGCCGTTCATTAAAGTGAACTGTGCGGCGATTCCGGCTGAGCTCATCGAAAGCGAGCTCTTCGGCTACGAGCGTGGGGCGTTCACCGGTGCACAAGGCCGCAAGAAGGGCATGTTCGAGCTCGCCAACGGAGGCACCCTTTTCCTCGACGAGATTGGCGACATGAGCGCCAGCGCACAGGCCAAGGTGTTGCGCGCGCTCCAGAGCGGGGAGATCTCGCGCGTCGGCGGCGAAGTGTCGATTGCGGTCGACGTGCGCGTCCTGGCCGCGACCAACAAAGACCTCGAGCTAGAGGTCCGCGACGGCCGCTTTCGCGAAGACCTCTTCTTTCGCCTCAATGTCGTCCCGATCGTCAGCCCCCCGCTGCGGGACCGGAGTACGGACATTCCTCTCTTGGCGAAAGGCTTTCTTCGCGAATTCTCGATCGAAAATGGGCTTCGAGAGAAGCCGATCGACGAGGGTGTGCTCGAGGCCTTGAGCGAGCGCTCCTGGCCCGGGAACGTTCGAGAGCTTCGTAACGTCGTAGAGCGGATGGCGATTCTGAGCGGCGACCGGATCACCCTCGACGATCTGCCGGAGGAAGGGGTCCTAAGCGACGCCCGGCGCACCTCGTCACCCCCGTCGGACATGCCCGCCACGCTCGACGAGAGTGGCGAACGCCTGACCTTAAGGGAGTATCGAGGCCGCGCGGAGAAGGACTACATTCTGCAAACGCTCGATCAGGTGGGCTGGAACATTTCGCGCGCAGCGACAATTTTGGGAGTCGAGCGCACCAACCTTCACAAGAAAATGCGGAGCTATGGTATCCGTCGAGAAGAGGAATGATCCGACGGACGATTAGGCTGATTTGGACGGGGGCTGTTCTGGCGTTTCTGGCCTACGTGCTTTTCTTCGTCAGGCTCGGGGAGCGCACGCCCTTCCAGCACCTCATGCGAGTGGCCGGCACCGAAGAAGCCCAGGAGCTTGGTCGCGAGGTCGGCGTGGCGACCGAGCGCATCACGAAAAA
>Ga0224508_10000627_pt1 | contig 33986 bp, 32 predicted proteins | sample SF_Jan12_sed_USG_4_FD_170157 | JGI IMG/M metagenome (GOLD analysis project Ga0224508, IMG submission 170157) | Sediment microbial communities from San Francisco Bay, California, United States - SF_Jan12_sed_USGS_21 | ecosystem: Environmental > Aquatic > Marine > Sediment | place: USA...
CAGCCTTGCTTGTATCGTCAATTGAGCTCCGCAGCGCCATGTAGCCGAAATACAGGAACAACAATATGAGCTCTGACATCATCCGCGGGTCGCCCCACTCCCACCAGGTGCCCCACATCGGGCGCCCCCAGATGGAACCTGTGCACAGCGCGAGAAACGTAAATGCCGCGCCGATCGGTGCGGCCGCAGCCGCGACCGCATGGGCAAGCTTTATGCGCCAGATCAGGCCGATGCCGCCGGCTGTCGCCATAATCATATACGCCATCATGGACAGGTAGGCCGACGGGACATGCACGTAGATGATCCGGAACGCGTCACCCTGCTGATAGTCCATGGGAACCACGAACAAGCCCTGCCACGCGGCATAGCCGATCAGGATTATCCCGGGGATAGCCAGCCACGGCGCCAGGATCGCGGAGATACGATAAAAATGCGGCGGTGAAGCCAACTGATGAAACCATTTCCACATAAGTATTGAATTCTTCTCGTAAAGGTTTGGGATTCTACTCGTTACTGATACGTAGTGCGGCAGCCGTTGCATACGGCGCAAGACTCAGCGAGGCAATGGCATAGGCGCTCAGAGCCCAGATGCCCATTGTATAGGTGTCGTTGCTCGCGGCCAGTGAGACCGACATGGAACCCAGGATCATGACGGGCATGGCCAGCGGCAGGATCAGCAGGCTGAGCAGCGCCGTCCCACGATGCAGTCCGACCGTCAATGCCGCGCCGATCGACCCGAGCAGGCTGAGACTGATTGTGCCTAGCGCAAGGCTCAACATCATGACACCGACCACACTGAACGGCATGCGGTAGGTGATCGCCAAGATGGGCGAGACGAATACCAGCGGCAGACCACTGGTCAGCCAGTGGGCCAGTGTCTTGCCGAGCACCAGGACCGGCAGAGGCTGTGGGCTGACGAGCAGCTGGTCGAGACTTCCGTCCTCGAAATCGGAGATAAATAGTGAGTTCAGGGACAACAGCGTGGCCAGTAACGCGGCCACCCAGAGAACGCCCGGACCGCTGAACTCGAGCTGTTCCGCGCTCGGTCCCACGGCCAGCGGAAACAGTGTGCAGACCATGGCAAAGAAGAACAGTGGGTTCAGAACGTCGCCGGGCCGCTTCCACGCAAGCAACAGATCGCGCTTGGCAGTCGCGCCCAGCCCCGAAAAAATGCCGGGAATTTCTCGTTGCGGCTCGTTCACTGGATCTTCACCCTTGTCGTCGGCACGTCGATGTCGACGTCCTGGTGGGCCGCCATGACGCACATTCCACCGGCCGAACAATGTTCTTCGACGAGTTCCATTACGAGTGCCCGGCCCTCACGGTCCAGATTCGTAAACGGCTCGTCCATGAACCACAGCGGCACATTCGCCAGCAACATACGCGCGAGTGCCACCCGTCGTTGCTGCCCCGCCGAGAGCGAACGGAGGATCAGCTTCTTGAGGCGCGAGATTCCCAGCCGCTCGTAGACTTCTTCGGGATCGCGATTCGAGTGAACCCGCAATGCTCTTTCGAAACCGAGGTTTTCGACCAGCGTGAGATCACCCTTGAGACCCGTCCGATGTGCCAGCCACACGAGATCCCCATGGAAGGTCTGCCGCTGCTTCTCGACCGGCTTGTCGTCCCAGTACACCGTACCCTCTTCGAGGCTCAACATGCCGGCAATTGCGCGGATCAGGCTGGTCTTGCCGCAGCCATTTCGCCCTTCCAGGATAAGCAGGCCGCCGCTTCCCAGCGCAAAAGACAACCCCTGAAACAGGCAGCGCTCACCACGGATCAAAGTCAGGTTGTCGCCCGATAACTTATGAGTCAATGCTTTACGCTCTGTCGCCGTTCGCCGACGCTTTGATAATCACGGATAAACATCCTTGTTTCTCAGTTAGTTAAATCCAACTACTCAACTCGCCTAGAACAATCCACTGCGCCTCCTTGATGTACAAGGAAACGTTGAAATCCCGGTTTACAAAAACCTGAGCCCGACCGTAGACTGATCTGCCCGGCCGACGATTAGACAAGAAACCGACCGGAACCGGACAATACCAACATTTCCGCAACTTAACGATTGCGAGTTTATACCTATGGAACTAGGGGCTGCCGGCCTGAGCGAACAACCTTTCCCAACCCATGGGAAACCGTTGGCGATAATACAGTATCAATCGCAGCGCGCAGCACTCGAAATGCTGCGAGAGACGCTGGAGCATCCAACCGGTCTCTCGCTTCTGCAGGGCCCCAGCCTGTCCGGGAAGTCAATTCTCGTCCGGACTTTCATCGAATCTGTAGACCGCGAATTTGCCGTCGCGCTCGTCGACGGCAAGGGTCTGAATACCACCAATCTCCTGCTCGCCGTATTACGTCAATTCGGCTACGAGATCGACCTCAGCTCCGCCAATGAACTGTTGGGACTGGTGCGCGTCTTCGCATTGCAACAAGCCGCGTCTGATGCGCCGCCATTGATCATCATCGAGAACGCCCAGGAGCTGAACCCCAGTGCACTGCGAGCTCTATGCGAACTGGCAGAGCTGCGCGTGCGTTACGGCAGCGCGATCAAGATGGTCCTTGTGAGCGACTGCTCGATGAGTCAGATCATGGAGGCCCCGGCAATGCAGGCGATGTCCAGGCGCATTCTGCATGACTTTCATCTCCACCCGATGACTTGCGACGAAACGCGCGACTATCTCCACCGCAAGCTCGAGGCGGCGGGCACCGAGTTTCCGGCCTTTGTATTTCCGAAGCCTGTCTGCGAAGAGATCTGGCATGCCTCGGCCGGCTGGCCCGGCATCATCGACCGCATCGCACTGCTGGCACTATCGAAGTCCGAGTGTCTTCCGGTCCATCCGGACGACGTGGAACACCCGACGCTGCCGCTTGGCACCTGGAACGATACGGAAGTGCCGGAAGAATCGGTCGCCAGCCCGCCCAATGCGCCGCCACAACTGGTCGTGACAAACAACGGCAGCGTTATCCAGGAACTGACGATGGATAAGGTCAGGCTGCTGATCGGGCGTTCCGACCACAATGATATTTCCATCGGCAGCCGCTTCATCAGCCGCCACCACGCACTACTCGTGCGTCACGGTGCAACGACGTTTCTCATGGACCTGAACAGCACGAATGGCACGTTTGTGAATTCAAAACGGGTTTCGAATCACGTCCTGATGCATGACGACGTCATTACCGTGGGACACCACAGGATCAAGTTCAGCGACCCGTTTGTTACGAAGCGCGGCAGGCTGGAAGGTGAGGATTTTGCCGACACTGCCATTATGAAGACGCTTGAAGACATGCGTAATCTTCTTGCCCAGGAGAACACGGCGTTGCTCCCAACGGCGACTGAGGATCTGCCAACCCTGCAGACCTGAGTTCTTCTAGTCGAAAAACTCTTCCTTGAAATGCTTGCGGCACATCGAGACGTAGCGGTCATTGCCGCCGATTTCGACCTGCGACCCTTCAGTCACCGCGTTGCCGTCAGCATCCATACGCAACACCATGGTTGCCTTGCGCCCGCAATGGCAGATGGCTTTCAGCTCCTTGAGGTTGTCCGCCCAGGCAAGCAGGTACTTGCTGCCTTCAAACGGCTCACCCTGGAAATCGGTGCGTAGCCCGTAGGCGAGTACCGGGATATTCAGCTTGTCCGTCAGTTCGCTGAGCTGGAAGACCTGGTCACGCGTCAGGAACTGCGCCTCGTCGATAAGCACGCAATGCAGCTTCTGCTCATCGTTGACTGCCGACACCACGTCCAGCAAGTCTGTATCGGTGGTGAACGTCGTAGCCTCGGTCTCGATGCCGATACGTGACGTCACCTTGCCGGCGCCGTAGCGATCGTCGAATGATGGCGCAAGCACCAGCGTGTGCATCCCGCGTTCTTTATAGTTGTAACTGGACTGCAGCAAGTTGGTGGACTTGCCCGCATTCATCGAGGAGTAATAGAAATAGAGTTTGGCCATGGGCGCGCATTGTCGCACCGACATGAGAATGATGCACGGGCTGTAAACCTGCTACATCTGTTCGAGAATGTGCCGCTTCTGCTGTTCGAACTCCGCGTCGCTGATTGCACCGCTCCGGCGTCGCTCTTCGAGCGCAACGATCTTGTCGAAAATGTCGTTGGGGATCATCTCTTCATCCGCTGCGTCCGTGACTTCGCCCGCTTCAACGTTGGCCAGCAACTTGTCGATAACCGGACCTATTTTCGATTCTGTGGAGTTCCATTTCATGACCGAAAGGCCACCCTTGCCGCGCAGGTGATAATCCGCTGAGGCAATGAGCTGCCGATTCTGGCGCAGGCGCAATTCCGCGACACTCAGATAGGGTTTCAGGTCCCAGGACCGAAGCGCGGTGTAATACAACACGAATTCGCAACGACGGCTCGCATCACCACTGACGACCTGGGTCGAAATGCCGTGGCGCTCGAACCCGTCCTCGAGCACGCTGACGAAATCCGACACCTGCACACGGGAGTTGAGCTCAATACAGACATGATCAAGTTGCACAGAGCTGTCCAGGGGTTTTACGTCGACAGCGGTGCAGCCACCGGCCACGGCGACAGCCAGTAAGACGATGGCTCCCAACTTGCAGGCGTTCCTACGCACAGTGAACCCTATCGATGCAGTGTCAGGAGTTTCGCCAGTTTGCGCCGGTGTCCCTGGCGCTCGCTGTTCTTGGCGCGGCAGTCGCCGCACTCGTTTGTCAGCGAATGGCGTCCGGAAATGACCTGGGGCACAGGCGTCACGATGCCCGAGCGCAGGCAACTGCTGCAGATAACCAGGTTGCTGAGGCGATTCAGCAGGCGGTAGCTCACATTGTCTTTCGCGGTGGCAGCCATAACAGCTCTCCGTAGTCGAAGAACTGTTTTGGCACTACAAAGATGCCGGGACCAGCGAAGACCGGCAAATTATGTCAAAACTGTTAACCAGTCGTGGTTTTCGCTGTGACGCAGTTCGCGCCGCGATCCGATTTATGAACCCCCGCTAGTCGCCGAAATACGCTTTCGCCGCCGCTGCCTCGGGACCGCTCGGACGATATTCGATCCAGGGATCTTCCTCTTTCCTCTTGTAGCGGATGACGCCTTCAACTTGATCGAGCTCGTAATACGGGTAGACCTGTCGCAGGTTGAAGAATATCGCCGGTGCGAAGAAGAGGATATCGAGCGCCAGGTAGCCGCCATTGAACCTGAGCGGCAATGCGCCGTACATCGTTTGCCCGGATTCGTCGGTCACCTTGAAGCGGTAGTTGCCGAAAGTGGTATCCGTGTACTTTTCCGTGTAACCCCCATCCAGGGAAGCGGATGGGTTCTCATTCACCAGCAAAGAGACACCCTGGTTCGGTGAGTTGATCGTTGTAGTCGATGTGCAGGCGGCCAGTGAGATGGCAACGAAAACGACAGTGAAGTTTTTCACGTTCCGTTCACTCCCTGTGATGGTGCCCAGGGCCGGACTCGAACCGGCACGTCCTTTCGGACAGCGGATTTTAAGTCCGCTGCGTCTACCAATTCCGCCACCCGGGCATGAGGAAAAAATGGAGGCTAGGGTCGGAATCGAACCGGCGTCCACGGCTTTGCAGGCCGCTGCATAACCACTCTGCCACCTAGCCTCGGTGATCAATTGGTGCAGCGTAAGATACTACACCCGTGAGCAGGCGCGCAGTATACATACGTTACAGGCCTTTGCATAATGGTTGAATGCCGACTTTCCGCGCCCTGTTTTCTCTCCTTTCCGTCGCCTCTGTAGCGGCCTGTACCGGTGCGGAATCGCCTGCCCCGGAATCGCCTGAAACGCTTTCGGTGGACACCGGAGTCAACGTCTACGGACCACGATTTTCGACGGGCGCAGACAAGCAGCTCGTGCTGAGCTGGATGGAGCGAGGCGAATCCAGCGCGGTGTTGCGGTACGCGACGCTCGACGCTGGCAGGTTCACCGCCCCGACCGACGTCACAACCGAGTCACGCATGTTCGTCAACTGGGCTGACGTGCCCGCGGTGACACCGTTGGGCGAGGAGCACTGGGTCGCCCACTGGCTGCGCTACAGCGCCGACAAGACCTACTCCTATGACGTCGTCGTGTCCCAGTCCTTCGACGGCGGCGAGACCTGGAATGAGGCGATTGCGGCGCACACTGACGGCACGCCGACTGAGCACGGCTTCGTATCGACAATTCCAGACGCCGAGGGCGCCCTGCTCCTCTGGCTCGACGGACGCAACACGCCCGATGCGAGTATGACGCTGCGTTCGGCGGTCATAACGCCGGACGGCAACCGGCTCGACGAGCAGGAACTCGATAACTCCGTTTGCGACTGCTGCCAGACCGATATGGCGCTGACGACATCCGGCCCTGTGGCTGTGTATCGAGACCGGACCGTCGATGAGATTCGCGATATTTACGTCACACGCTACCTCGACGGGCAATGGCAAGAGGGTACGCGCCTGTTTGCCGATGACTGGAACATTGCCGGCTGCCCGGTCAACGGACCGTCGGTTGTCGCAAGTGGTCAGGACGTCTCCGTCGCATGGTTTTCCGCAGCCAATGACAAGCCGGTAGTGCGCGTGATCACGTCGCACGACAGCGGAGCGTCGTTCGGCGAAGCTGTCGAAATCGCATCGGGACGTGTAGCCGGCTACGTGGGACTAGCCGCTCTCGAGAACGGTGAACTCGCGGTGAGTTGGGTGGCGAAGGATGAGACCTCGGGTAACGTTCTGCTGCTCAGGCTGGTCTCAGCAAGTGGCGACGCCGGCCCGGTCCTCAGGATCGGGAAGACCACTCACCTGCGCGTATTTCCCCAACTCGCTTATGCCGACGGCTATCTTTACCTGGCCTGGACCACCGACATTGAAGGGATGTCGCAAATGAAAACGATCAGGGTTCCCGTTACGGCGTCCAGGCGTAGCCAATCTTCATGAACCACGTCCGGTCGGATGCCGTGAGGCCGTCGATATCGTCATCGTCGACGTACTGGTCCGAATAGCCGAGGAAAAAGACGGTCTGCGGATTCAGCTTGTAGGAGTACAACAACTGCCTGCCGACATCACGCGAATGGGTGTCGACCTCCTCCAGGTACACAGCCTGGTTGCGTTCGACATCCGTCACCTGTGCCGTCAGTCGCAGGAAGCTCCGCAGGTTGAACTGCCAGGTTAGCCGTGCATCCGCAACCAGTGCATTGAAGACTTCCTCGTCGTCCCTGGTCTCCAGCTCGGCATAGACTCCTTTCAGGCGCAGGAAAAGTCTGCGGCTGATATTCCAGTCCATGCGCGGCTCGAAACGCGTCGTGGTGCCGAGGCGATCGTTCGAATAGTCGATCTGGTCGCCATGCACTGCGCTCATTGCAAGAGACAGTCCGCCGGTTGGCTGTATCTCCGTGTAGAAACGCAACCTGTTCTGGTCGTAGGTAACGCCTTCCCACAGCTCTTTCGTATCCATCAGCACGAACTGGAACCAGGTCTGCAGGACGCCGCCAAAGCCGAAGCGAACAACGTTCTCGTGACCCAGCATGCGCCCGCTCTCGTCATACGCGTGTTCGACGCGCACGCTGCCCCGAATCCGCGTCCACCAGCTATCGTCGGTACCGTGCCAGACATAGCCTACCGTGCCCGCAAGCTCCTCTGCCCCGACCTGGTTGATGAAGCCTGAATCAGCCCGAAAATCGGCACTCAGGTTTTCGTACTCTGCATTGCCGTACCAGCCACGTGTCTCGTACTCATACCGAACGCGTGCGGCGTTTCCAGCGAACCGGTCCAGTGGTTGCTCGAACTCTATTGCCGTCGCCTGCGGATACTCGGTCTCGGAACTCATGTACTGAAACTCGACCGAGTGTTGGTCGCTGATTTTCCAGCGCCCGTCCAGGCCGGCCACGATATTCTGGTAGTCGTCACCATCGCGCGCGGTCAGCAGCACACCAACGGACGACGTGTCGGCAAAACCGTAGCTGTAGCGACCGACCAGCGCGGTATTCGACTGAGCGAGCGTTTCCGAGTCGGAATCAAATACGCCGGGAAACAACAGGTTGGTTTCCGCGTCTTCTGCGGCGAAGAATCCGAAGGTGTGATCGCCCCGCTTGCCAGTCAGCTTTCCACCGACTTCGGGATCGGCCACGGTGCGTGTGAATACCGCATTCAGCGGTGTTTTGAAGTAATCATCTCCTTCGAGAAAGAACGGCCTTTTCTCGGGAAAGAACAGCGCGAATCGATTGTTCACGTCGAGCTGCAATACGTCGGCTTCGATCTGCGAAAAATCGGGATTGATCGCAATGTTCGCCGTTAGGTCCGGGGTAATGCCCCAGCGCACGGTCAGGCCGACGTCGACATCAGGATCGCCGGCCTCCATCGGGACAAAGCCAGGGTCGTCGGTCGTCTCTATGCGTGACGCGGTAAGGGTCGGGACCACTTCGATATCCCTGCTCGGCTCGGACCCGTCCATGCCCTGGAGTTTGCCGACCTGGCAAAGGTAACAACTCTTGTTTCGATCCTGCGGATGCCTGGAAAAATGATAGGTCCTGTCGCGAGGATAGACTCGTAGTACGTCGTAACCCCAGGTCTTCTTGCCCACACCACCAGGAAACCGGAGCTGGCTCAACGGGATCCGCATTTCGACGACATAACCACGGTCGTGAATCCTGCCCGCCGAGTCCCAGATCGCGTCCCACGACGCGTCAATCTCGAAGCGATTCCGCCCGGAGTTCACATCGTTGTGAATCTTGTCCATCTGCACGCCGAGCGGGTTGGCGAAGAACTGGAATGCCCTTCGCTCGTCGTTGTAGGTGTCCAGGACAATACCGACGTGATCGTCCTCCCAGGCGGAATCCCGGTCCCGCAAGTAGGCCCTGATCTTGCCTGGTTCAGGGTCTTCGGCGTCGAAGGCGACGTACAGGTTTTCTCCGTCTTCGACGATGTAGACCGTGGTCGCAATGTCTGCCGCGCCGTTCTCCGCAGGCTTGGTTTCGATATCAAGTTGCACGGCTACAGCGTCCGCCCATTCACCTTCCGCCAGCACGCCGTCGATTTCGATCTCGCCCTGCAAGCGCGGCAGATCGCTCGTCATAGCGGCCGCACAAGGCGACGCCAGGCCGGCGCAGAGTAGGATGGGAAGGCAGCGGAATTGCGGCGGCACAGTTGTCCTCAATCGGAGGCTAACGTTGGAGAAGGAGCGCATGATACACCGAAACAAAAAGATACCCGCAGCACACAAGGCGCTGCGGGACACAAAAAAGGCCCCTCAAAGAGGGGCCTTTTCTTGTTTGGAGCGGGTGATGAGGATTGAACTCACGACCCTCACGTTGGCAACGTGATGCTCTACCGCTGAGCTACACCCGCGAAGGAGCGAGATTGTAGCCGCTTGCCCGCTACTGTCAAGGTCAAATACCCCTTTTTTGCCTACTCCGCGTCATTCGCCATGATGTACGGCCAGGCGGCCCGCAGGTAGATGATCATCGACCAGATTGTCATGACCGCTGCCAGCACCAGCAAAACAAAGCCTATCGTGTAGATCGGCAGGCCCAGGAAGTCGTGCTGGTAGACCATGAAACCGATGCCAAACATCTGCAGCGTCGTCTTGATCTTGCCGGTAACATCGACTTTGACGTTGGCCCGCTCACCAATCGTTGCCATCCACTCGCGTAGCGCCATGATCGTGATCTCGCGGCCGATTATGATCATCGCAATGATGTCCTCGAACCAGCTCGATTCGGCCTGTACCACCATAACCAGCGTGATCGCCACCATGAGTTTGTCAGCGACGGGGTCCAGGAACTCGCCGAACCGCGACATCTGGTTGAACCGGCGCGCCACCCAGCCATCGATCATGTCGGTGACGGCCGCAAGACCGAAGAGCACGGCGGCAATGGGCCGGGCGTACTCGAGCGGACTGTAAAAACAGACCACCACCACGGGGATTGCGGCAATTCGCAACAGCGTCAGGATATTGGCGAGGTTCAACTTCACGGAAACGCCCGTTATTGTTCGTTATTGATCGACGTGGAGCTCATTGTATATCGTTTCGGCGAGCGTGCGACCTATACCGCGAACTTTTGCCAGATCGTCGATACCGGCACCGACCACTCCCTGCAGGCCGCCAAATTGACGCAACAGTTCGCGCCGTTTCTTCGGGCCCAGGCCGGGTATGCGCTCCAGCGGCGATTTCCTGCGTGCTTTGGCGCGACGCTGCCGATGCCCCGTAATGGCAAAGCGGTGCGCCTCGTCTCGAATCTGCTGAATCAGCAAAAGCGCCGGTGAGTCTGCCGGGAGCTGCAGCGGACGCTCACTGCCCGGCCGGAACAGCCGCTCCGCCCCGGGACGACGCGCCCTGCCCTTGGCAACGGCGACTACCGTCAGCCAGTCCAGCTCCAGTGCATCGAGGACTTTCATCGCCTCAGCGAGCTGACCTTTGCCACCATCGACAAACAGCACGTCGGGCATTGGGACCTCGCCCTTCTTGACGCGTTCATAGCGGCGTCGCAGTGCTTCCGCCATCGCACCGTAGTCATCCCCTGCCGACTCCGGGCTCAGGTTGAAGCGGCGGTAATCGCTTTTCATGGGGCCCGCGGTATTGAACACGACACAGGAGGCCACGGTTGCCTCGCCCGACGTGTGGCTGATATCGAAACACTCCAGTCGTTGTGGCGGCTCCTCAAGGCCCAGGGCCTCGCCGAGCGCCGCGAACTGACGTCGTATGGTAGCGTTGCTCGCAACCTTGAGGCTCAGGCCCTGTTCGGCATTGGTACGCGCCATGTCCAGCCAGCGTGCCCGGTCGCCGCGGACGCGATTGCGAATCTCAATCTTGTGGCCGGCCCGTACGGTCAACTCCTGCTCGAGCAGCTCCCTGTCCTCGATCTCGGCATCGAGAACGATTTCGGCCGGCGCATCGCGGCCAAGGTAGTACTGCGACACGAACCCGTTGAGCAACCTGCTCTTGTCGGTTTCACCCGGCAATCTCGGAAAATGATCGCGACTGCCGATCACCGACCCGTTGCGAATGAACATCACGGTCACGCAGTGAATTGCAGCGTTCGACGCAAAGCCCAGGATATCGAGGTCCTTACGATCGCTTCGCTTGACGAGTTGCTTTGCCTGGATTTCCTTGAGGCGCGAGATCTGGTCCCGTAACCTCGCCGCCTGCTCGTAGTCCTGCGCCTCCGATGCCTTTTCCATGCGCCGGATGAAGGTGTTGACCACGCTCCTGTTCTTGCCTTCGAGAAACAGGATCGCCGCGTCGATGTCCTTGCGGTATTGCTCTTCGTCAACGATTCCCACGCACGGTGCCGTGCAGCGCTTGATCTGGTACTGCAGACACGGGCGGCTGCGATTGCTGAAAAAGCTGTCTTCGCAGTTACGAATCAGGAACAGCTTCTGAAGTTCGTTCAAGGTCTGGCGCACTGCGCGCGTGCTCGGGTACGGCCCGAAATAACGGCCCTTGCCCTTGCGCGAACCGCGATGAAATTTCAGGCGCGGAAACGCGTGTTTCGTCGACGCGTATATATAGGGGTAGCTCTTGTCATCGCGTAGCAGCACATTGAAACGCGGTTTGTGTTGCTTGATCAGGTTGTACTCGAGGATCAGCGCCTCGGCTTCGGTGTTGGCCACCGTGACTTCGACGCGCGCCACCTGCTCCATCATGGCAACCGTTTTCGGCGTAGTCTGCGAGCGATGAAAATAACTCGACACGCGTTTCTTCAGATCGCGCGCCTTGCCGACGTAAATCACCTTGTGCTTCGCATCAAGCATGCGATACACGCCCGGACGGTGTGTCAGGCTACGCAGGAAGGACTTGACCTCGAATGCCGCTGTTTCGCTCACGAGGTTAGTTATCCAGCAACTGCCTTACCTGTGCAAATATCGCGTCGAACATCTCTTCGGTCAGGCGCCGGGTGTTCGTGTTATAGCGGCTGCAATGGTAGGAATCGAGAACGCGAAAGTCACCCAGGTCGTGTAGAGCCGCATGCCCGAACTTGTGGTCCGCCTGCCGCAAGCCCATCGCCTTCACGATGGCCCGATGCGCAATCCCGCCGAGCGCGACCACCACGGCATCTTCCGGCAAGCCCTTGAGCTCGTTGGCCAGAAATGAATTGCAGGTGTTGATTTCCGCACCCACGGGTTTGTTGTCCGGCGGGAGACACTTCACGGCGTTGGTTATGCGGCAGTCGATGAGTTCCAGTCCGTCGCCCACCGCTTCGGAATGATCGCGACTGCCGAACCCGTATTTGTGCAGCATCTGGTACAACAGGATACCCGCATGGTCGCCAGTGAACGGTCGGCCCGAACGATTGGCGCCATGCATTCCCGGGGCGAGCCCGACGATCAGGAACCGTGCATCCGGCGCCCCGAACGGTGGCACCGGGCGGCAGTAATAATCGGGATAACGGCCGTTAACCTCGTCGAGGAACTCCGCGAGCCGCGGACAGGCGCGGCAGTTTTTGTCGAAGACCGTCACTTATCCATCATGTGACGGATGATCGCGCGCCCGAAGCCACGTGTTCCAACCAGGCGCGCACCCGGGATCAATTCCTCGAGTTGCTCTTCGACCTCTTTCTTGTTGTGCGTTTTCGCCTTGCGCTTCGGTTTGCGGATTGCACTGCGCAAGCGTGCGAGATCGAAGGTCAGTTCACCATTCTTGATGGTGCCGGCAACGCCTTTGATGATCAGGTCCGCCGCCTCAGTCCACCCGAGGTAACGCAGCATCATCTCGGCCGACAGGATCAGCGAGCCCGGGTTCACGCGATTCTTACCGGCAAAGCCCGGCGCCGTGCCGTGCGTCGCTTCGAATACCGCAAGCCCCTCGCCGATGTTGCCACCCGGCGCGATGCCAATGCCGCCAACCTGTGCAGCCAGAGCGTCAGAAATGTAGTCACCGTTGAGATTGAGCGTCGCGATGACGTCGTACTCTTCCGGCTGCAACAGGATCTGCTGCAGGAAGTTATCCGCGATGACGTCCTTGATCGTGATTTCACGACCCGTTACCGGGTTGTTGAACGACAGCCACGGGCCACCGTCAATTTCCGTTGCACCGAATTCAGTTCGGGCCACGTCGTACCCCCATTGGCAGAAGGCGCCCTCGGTGTACTTCATGATGTTGCCCTTGTGCACGAGCGTCACGGAACCCTGGTCACGCTCGACGCAATGCTGGATCGCCTTGCGAACCAGTCGCTCGGACCCTTCGCGCGACACTGGCTTGATGCCGATACCCGAGCTTGCCGGAAAACGAATCTCGGTCACACCAAGTTCTGTCTGTAGAAAATGAATGAGTTTCTGCACTTCCTGCGAACCCGTCGGGTATTCGATGCCTGCGTAAATGTCCTCGGTGTTTTCGCGGTAGATCGTCATGTCGACGAGGTCGGAATCCTTCATCGGGGTTTCGACGCCCGGGAAGTAGCGAATCGGCCGGACACAGGCATACAGATCCAGGGTCTGACGAATCGCCACGTTCAGGGATCGAATTCCGCCGCCGGTTGGCGTCGTTAGAGGCCCCTTGATCGATACCACAAACCGCCGTAGCGCATCGAGTGTCTCATCCGGCAACCAGGTGTCGTCGCCGTAGACGTCGACCGACTTCTGCCCGGCACACACCGGCATCCAGCGAATCTGGCGATTGTCCTTGTAGGCCAGCTCGACAGCCGCCTCGACGACATTGAGCATGACCGGCGTTATGTCGGCGCCAATGCCATCGCCCTCGATATACGGGATGATCGGGAAATCCGGGACGTTAATCGTATGGTCCGGATTGATCGTGATGGCCTCGCCATCAGCGGGCACATTGATATGATCGTATTGCATTATTTATCTCGAATCGGGGCCTGGTGGACGGCCAAGGAGTGCGGCCGAAAAAGGCTGTGCATTGTACAGACTGCCGTGGATGACCAAAAGTGCTGATCCTGCTCAATAAGCCTTTCAGGGTGCTTAGCCAGTTTCGCGACGCCGATAGCAGGCCGACCCTGGCCGACTTTGTCGACGTGCCCGGCGTATATCCCGCCGGTCGCCTGGATTTCGACAGCGAAGGCCTGATGCTGTTGACCGACGACGGCCGTCAGCAGGCGCGTATCAGCCAGCCGCAGTCTCGGACCCGCAAGACCTACTGGGCGCAGGTTGAAGGTGAGCCGAGCCCCGGGCAACTCGAGGAACTGGTCGCAGGCGTGACCCTCAGGGACGGCCCCGCCCGGGCAGTCTCGGCCCGGCGAATGGACGAACCAGAGATCCTGTGGGAACGCGATCCGCCGATTCGCTACCGGGCCAGCATTCCGGACAGCTGGATCGAGATCATTCTGACGGAGGGCCGCAACCGGCAGGTACGGCGCATGACGGCCGCAGTCGGGCTGCCGACATTGCGGCTTATTCGTTACGCGGTCGGGGACTGGACCGTCGAGGGCCTGCAGCCCGGCGAATGGCGCAAGGCTACAGCCCGGCGATCCTCATAGCGATTTCCATCGCCTGCTCGTAGTTGAGGCGTGGATCGACCGTGGACTTGTAAGCCCTGGCGAGATCGCCATCGGTCAGGCCACGCGCGCCGCCCGTGCACTCAGTGACATTTTCGCCGGTGAGTTCGAGATGCACACCACCCAGGTAGGTTCCCATCTTCTCGTGAACGCGGAACGCTGCTTCAAGTTCGGAAACGATGTTCTCGAAGCGCCGGGTCTTGATGCCGTCAGCCGTGCTCTCGGTATTGCCGTGCATCGGGTCACAGACCCACAGCACCGGCGAACCGACCTCGCGTACGGCCGAGATCAGGTCAGGCAGATGTTCCTCGATGGCCTTCGCGCCGTAGCGATGAATTAATGTCAGGCGACCGGGTTCATTATTGGGGTTCAGCGTACGCACGAGATCCTGGATCCATTCGCGCGTCATCCCCTGGCCCACCTTGACGCCGATAGGGTTGGCGATGCCGCGGAAATACTCGATATGCGCGCCGTCCATCTGGGCAGTCCGCATGCCGATCCACGGGAAATGCGTCGTCAGGTTGTACCAGCGCTCACGACGATCAAGATAGCGGGTCTGCGCCTGCTCATAATGCAGGTGCAAGCCTTCGTGCGCCGCGTAAATGTCGGCCCGCTGCGTCCGATGGAACTGGCGTCCGGACACCGTCTCGAGGAAATCCAGCGAGTTCGAAATCGACGCGACGATCGAGTGATACTCATCCGCCGCCTGCGAGTGCCCGACCCAGCCGAGATCCCAGTATTCCGGGTGATGCAGGTCAGCGAAGCCACCGTCGATCAGGGAGCGTACGAAATTCAGTGTCAGCGCCGCACGCTCATAACCGCGCAGGATCATCTGCGGATCGGGAATGCGCTCGTCCGGCGTGAAGCCGCTGCGATTGACCAGGTCACCACGAAAACTCGGCAGCGACTTGCCGTCCCGAGTCTCGGTATCGGCCGACCTCGGCTTTGCATACTGCCCTGCCATGCGCCCGACACGAATCACAGGCTTCTTGAGTCCGTAAATCATCACGAGGCTCATCTGCAGCAGGATCTTCAGTTTGTCGACGATATTCTCAGATGTGCACTCGTCAAAGGTCTCGGCGCAATCCCCGCCCTGCAGCACGAACGCCTCACCGCGCTGCGCTTTCGCGATGTGCTCCTTGAGGTCGTCAACCTCCCAGGATGTGGTGATTGGCGGCAACCGGCTCAGGTCTGCAACCGCCCGTTCCAAGGCGGCCTTGTCCGGGTAAGAGGCCTGTTGCGACGCTGAAAAACTCTGCCAGCTTGTAGGGTGCCAGTCGTGCCTGGGTATGGTTCTGCTCACGGTATTCTCATTGGTCGAAATCATGCTGCCCGGAGTTCCCGGGGCTTTAGTCGCGGACTATGCCACGGGACCTGCCCGGCTACAAAAGTTTCTCCTGCAATCAACGGCTTAGAATCCGGCCCCAAGGAGGTGTAGACCGCCTCTCAGGACATTGGCACAATGCGCGCCATCAACCCGCCGCGCACCTGGCGGTTTTTCTTTTTCTGGAGAGAAATGGCATGCAGTCGATACTCGAAAAACTTGGCCTCGAAGCTGTTAACGACGGCACCTGGTTCGGCGCAGAATCACGGAGCGACGAATCGGCATCTCTTATCGAATCGAGCAATCCGGCAACCGACGAGGTCATCGCCAGTGTGCGAGCGACCACGATGGCGCAGTACGAAGACGTCATCGCCACGGCGCAGGAATCGTTTCTCACCTGGCGATCTGTCCCCGCCCCGGTTCGCGGTGAGGCCGTTCGAAATATTGCGATTGCACTGCGCAAGCACAAAGACGCCCTCGGAAGTCTCGTGGCCCTGGAAAACGGCAAGATCAAGGCCGAGGGCGACGGAGAAGTCCAGGAGATGATCGATATTGCGGACTTTGCGGTGGGCCAGTCACGCATGCTGTACGGCCGCACGATGCACTCGGAGCGTCCACAGCACCGCATGTACGAGCAGTGGCATCCGCTTGGAATCGTGGGCACGATTTCGGCGTTCAACTTTCCAGTCGCTGTCTATGCGTGGAATGCCTGCATCGCGGCGGTATGCGGAAACGTTAACGTCTGGAAACCGTCGCACAGTACGGCACTGTGCGCCGTAGCCGTGCAAAAGATCATTAACGAAGCACTCGCCGACATGGATCTGCCGCCCGTGTTCTTCCTGATTAACGGCGGTACGGGCTCGCATGAACTCGCAGAGCGCTTTGTTGATGACAAACGAGTCAACCTGATTTCGTTCACGGGCTCGACCTGGGTCGGCCGTGGCGTCGGTGAACGACTCGCGAATCGCCTCGGCAAGTGCCTGCTCGAACTGGGCGGTAACAATGCAATCATCGTGGACGAGCACGCCAATCTCGACCTTGCGATTCCGTCCATTGTCTTCGGTGCCGTCGGTACCGCAGGACAGCGTTGTACCTCGACCCGCCGTGTCATCGTGCACCGTTCGCGCTTCGACGAAGTACAAAGCACATTGGTCAAAGCCTACAGCCAGGTGCGTATCGGCGATCCACTGGACCCCGACACGCTCATGGGCCCGCTGATCAACGATGCGGCTGTGAGGACAGTCGAAGCTGCGTGTGATGCAGTGCGCGATGCAGGCGGAGAAATCTTGTGTGGCGGCGAGCGCATCGACGGACCCGGCAACTTCATCACGCCGGCGATCGCGATCGTGAAGAACGAGTGGGAAATCGTGCAACACGAGACGTTCGGCCCGATCCTGTACCTGATTCCGTTCGATACAATCGACCAAGCAATAGCCATACAGAATGGCGTTGTCCAGGGCCTGTCATCGTCCATCTTCACTGACAATGTGCAAAATGCCGAATACTTCCTGTCGCACGGCGGCTCGGACTGCGGCATCGCGAACGTCAATATCGGCACGTCAGGTGCGGAGATCGGCGGCGCGTTTGGCGGCGAAAAGGAAACCGGCGGTGGCCGCGAAGCGGGTTCGGACTCGTGGAAGGCCTACATGCGCCGGCAGACGAATACGATCAACTGGGGCAAGGACCTGCCGCTGGCCCAGGGTATTAATTTCGATCTATAGCTTCGAATCGATTCTCGGCGCGGTTCTTGCGGACCGCGCCGGCTTCGAATACTTGCCCGCTCATCGCGATGTAAACGCCCGGCTGCGCGGCCTGCGCCGTCGCCACGGCCATGCCGACGTTGAAAACGGCGTCGGTAGTCCGGAATCGTGCCGGGCTTAACGCCCCCGTCAGGACGATAGTCTTGCCCTCCAGACCCTGCAGCGCTTCGGCCGTTTCGGGCATTGTGTCCGTGCCGTGCGTAATGACGTAATAACGACCTTCGTCCGCGGCAATGTAGTCGCGAACCTTCTTGCGATCGTCGTCATCGATTTCCAGGCTGTCTTTCCTGTGCAAGTGCACAATTTCGAACTCGAAGTCCACGAGAGCCTCGCTGAGAATCGACTGCAGCAGAGAATCCCCGACTTCAAACTGGCTCAGTGCATCGAAGTAGACCTTATCGATCGTACCGCCGGTTGTGATGAATCGAATGTGCATGTGACTTTTGGTCCAGGCAGGCCGTCATTTAAGCGACAACAAGCTACGGGAAACCGGCAAAAAGGGGAAGACTTATGAACGCACAGCAAAGCAAGATACTGTCTATTGTCCTGGTTGTACTGGGCGCCGCCCTGATCATCTGGGGCTTCCAATTGTCTGGCGGCGCCGCCAACGAGGTGTCGCGCTCGCTGACGGGATCATCGACGGACGCCGTGATGTACCGCTACATCGCCGGTGCGGTCAGCCTCGCAGCAGGCGCTTTTATGTTTCTCAAGAAGAAATAGCCTTGCCCGCCCGCGACCAGGCAGCGGGCAGGATCATGTAGCGAGAATCGGCGGCGCAATCCGGTATTGACGCAATATCTATTGCACCGGCGGTTGGTATGATTGAGTCATGAAAGTCCATGGCTCCCTCCGTCGCCGGGCCTTTCGCCCGGCAGCATGGTTGCCCCTACTCCTGGCTCTCAGCTGGAGTGCGTCGTCGATTGCGGCCGACACAATAGTCATTGAGCTGGAAATCGACGGCGCCATAGGCGTGGCAACGGCCGAATACATCATCAGCGGCATTGACCACGCCGAGCAGGTTGGCGCCGAACTGGTCGTCATCAACATGGATACGCCTGGCGGGCTCATGAAGCCAATGCGCGAGATCGTGCAGCGCATACTTGCCTCGAACGTTCCAGTCGCCGCCTATGTGACACCCGCGGGCGGGCGTGCTGACAGCGCGGGCACCTACATACTGCTTTCCTGTCACATTGCCGCCATGACACCTACCACGCACCTCGGCGCCGCCACACCAATAGCGTTGATCGATACCGCCCCTGGCAGTAAAGACGAGGATGGAGACGCGGCGGCACCGGCAGACCGCAAAATCATGAATGATTCGGTGTCGTACATTCGCAGTCTCGCGGAACGCTACGGTCGCAACGCCGACTGGGCCGAGTCTGCAGTGACCGAAGCAGCGACCCTGACGGCCGTCGAAGCGCTCGAGCAAAATGTCATCGAATTTGTCGCGTCGGACCGCGACGAACTACTTGAACTCGTCGACGGTTACGAGGTTGCGATTGGGGGGCAATCCCGTCCGCTCTCGACTGACGGCGCGAGCGTCGAAGTATTCGAACCGAATTGGCGCATTCGTCTTCTTACCGTGATTTCCAACCCCGAAATAGTGCTGTTGCTGGGCCTGATCGGCCTGTACGGACTGATGTATGAAGGCTGGAACCCGGGTGCCATCGTGCCCGGAGTCGTCGGTGCCATTTGCCTGTTGCTGGCTGCCTACGCACTGCAGGTCATACCCGTCAACTACGCCGGCCTCGCTCTGATCATCATCGGTATTGCCCTGATGGTGGCCGAGGCCTACGCACCCAGCTTCGGGGCCCTCGGCCTGGGCGGCATAACTGCCTTCATCTTTGGCGCCATCATCATGTTTGACAGCGGTATTCCGGGTTTCGGTATTTCTTACCTGTTCGTAGCCGGGCTTGGACTCGGTTTTGCAGTACTCCTGATCTGGCTACTAGGCTACCTATTGAAGTTACGACGCCGCGGCGCCGTCTCCGGGCGAGAGTCCATCGTGGGCGCAACGGCCATTGCAATTGAGGACTTTGCTGCGACCGGCAAAGTCTGGCTCGAGGGCGAAGCCTGGCACGCGAGAAGCCAGGAACCGGTCACCAAGGACGAGGAACTCATCGTAACCAGGCTCGATGGGCTCACTCTCGATGTCAAACGGGCGGGTACGCCCGGAGCGCCTAAGCGCGAATAGCCTGTCATTAACTAGGAGCCTGCTATGCCTCTCATTTCCTACTCTATTTTCGGGGTAGCGGCTATCCTGTTGCTGTCCCAGATGATCAAGATCCTCAAGGAGTATGAGCGAGGTGTGATCTTCTTCCTTGGACGCTTCCAGAGAGTCAAAGGACCGGGCCTGATCATCCTCATCCCCGGATTGCAGAAGATGACGCGCGTCGATCTCCGCGTCATGGTTCTGGACGTGCCTACACAGGACGTCATCAGCAGGGATAACGTGTCGGTCAAGGTCAATGCCGTCATCTACTTCCGGGTCGTCGATCCTGAAAAGGCGATCATTCGCGTCGCCAACTTCTTTGAAGCGACCAGCCAGCTATCACAGACAACGCTGCGTTCTGTGCTGGGCCAGCACGAACTCGACGATATGCTCGCCGAGCGAGACAAGCTCAACAACGATATTCAAACCCTGCTCGACCAGCGCACGGACAACTGGGGCATCAAGGTTGCGAACGTTGAAATCAAGCACGTCGACCTTGACGAAAGCATGATTCGCGCGATCGCCCAACAGGCTGAGGCCGAGCGGGCCCGGCGGGCCAAGATCATCAACGCGGAAGGCGAAAAACAGGCCGCCAAAGCGCTGGCCGAAGCGGCCAATATGCTCGCCCAGGAAAACCTGGCATTGCAGCTTCGCTACCTGCAGACCCTTAAGGAAATTTCGAGCGAGAAGACGAACACGATTGTGTTCCCGTTGCCGCTGGACCTGATGGATCCGCTGCTGAAGCTGGCCAAGACCGCGAGCAAGCGCGCCTGACGCCGCCTACCCGGCTTTGCCCGGCGAGACCGGCGGTATCGAGACTGTAATCTCGGCGCCGCCCAGGTCCGCCGCTTCATGAATTGACAGCTGCCCGCCGTAGGAGCGGGCTATGTCTTTGACAACGGCAAGCCCGATACCGTGGCCCGGTGTCGATTCGTCCAGCCGCATGCCGCGCTGCAACAATGCGTCCGCGGCATCCTTGGGAATGCCCGGGCCGTCGTCGGCGACCGTGAGTATCATGCCACTGGCAACGGCCGAGGCGCTCACCGACGGCACGACCACGATGCGCACTTTGTGCTCGCACCACTTGCAGGCATTGTCGAGCAGATTGCCGGCAAGTTCGAGAAAGTCGCCAGTGTCGCCGCGGAACTGCATCCCCTTCTCAATTCGCACATCGAAGTCGGGGTTCTTGTCACGATAGACCTTGCGCATACCCTCGACGAGGCGGCCTATTTCCTTTTCGACCGACACGGGCACCAGCACCAGTTTATCGGCGGCTGCCGCCGCCGGTTTGCGGAGCTGGTAACGCACGATCTCATCCATGCGATCGATCTGTTCGTTGTAGCGGGCATCGAAGTCGTCGTCATGTCGATCGTTTAGCAAGGCACGCATCGCGGCGAGCGGCGTCTTGAGACTGTGTGCCAGGTTGTCGAGTGTGTAGCGGTAGCGATCCGACCGGGCACGCTCACTGTCAATCAGGAGATTCAGATTACGCGCAACACCCGTTAATTCGGTCGGGAACTCGCCCGAGAGTGACACGCGATCGCCCTCTTCTATCTCAGTGATCTCCGTTTCGATCTGTCGCAGCGGTTGTAGCAAGCCCCGTAACAACATTGAAAACGCGAGCAACATGGTCAGTGCCACGCCCGCAAACCAACCGAAGAGCTGACCGCGAAAACTGGCAATTTGTGCGTTGAAGCCGTCCATACTCTCGGCCACTTTAAATACGTATGGCTGCGAGTCGCCGTCCTCGAGTTCCCAGTCAACTGCGAGACTCAGAGTCAGGAGAGGCGTGCCGTCAGCGAGGAACTCGCGCGCGAAAGCCTGAGTACCGAGTGTGGGCCTCGCACCTTCCGGAATGTCGAGCCCGAGGGTCGATCGCGATCGCCAGACCAATGGTCCGTCGAAATGCCGCAGCTCTGCATAAAGCCCCGAATCGACGCGTTGAAAACGTGGTTCGCGCAAGCGCTCGGGCATGACGAGCTTGCCATAGTCGTCCGGCTCTGCCGCCGCCAGCAACGCAATGATGTGTCCATCGAGAATGTCCTGCCGCGCCTGCTCACCCGCTTCGGTGAATGCCCGGTCAAGAACGAAGATTGTGGCCCCGAAGAAGAACAGCAGCAGGACGCTGACGGATAGCAGGAGTCGGCTGCTAAGGGAATTTAATCTGGGCCTTCTCAATCGACCTGGTTACGCTCCAGCGCGAAGCGGTAGCCGCGCCCTCGTAGCGTCTCAATGGGCTTGATCGTGTTGTCCGGGTCGAGCTTCTTTCGCAAGCGCCCGATGAACACCTCGATAACGTTGCTGTCACGCTCGAAGTCCTGGTCGTACAAGCGGTCGGTCAGCTCCGCCTTGGAGATGACTTTTCCGGCACGCACCATCAGGTATTCCATGATCTTGTATTCGAAGCTCGTCAGGTCGACAGTCGTGTCATTGACCGACACTTCCTGCCTCGACATATCGAGTGTCATCGGACCTGCGGTAAGAACCGACGATGCCCACCCACCACTGCGTCGCAGTAAGGCATTGACGCGCGCGCTGACTTCTTCGAAGTGAAACGGCTTTACGACGTAGTCATCGGCACCGGCACTCAAGCCATCGACCTTGTCCTCCCAGCGGTCTCGCGCAGTCAGGATCAGTATTGGGTATGAGTGCCCGTCTGCCCGCACCTGCTTGATGATGTCGAGGCCCGACACCTCGGGCAGGCCCAAGTCGATAATCGCGAGATCAATCGGATATTCGCTGGCAAAGTACAGCCCTTCCTTACCGTCCGCAGCCTGCTCGACGGCGAAGCCGCCCTCGGTCAACTTGCGTGACAGTGATTCGCGTAAGGTCGCGTCATCTTCGATTACCAGCAATCGCATGTTCCCTGCTCCTTCTTACGATCTCGGATAGTCTAGCGGCGGCGGCCGTTGAACCGGTGAGTCTTGAGCTGTTTGTCCTTGGTGAGAACCTTGATGATGTGCACTTCGCGGCCACCCTGAACGCGAGTCTCGGCGCTGACGATCCGATCGCCAGGCCGCAGGCGGTTCCGTACCTGAGCCGTTGCCTGTGACAGCGACATGCCGTCATTCTGGGCAATCATCATCAGCGGCTGGCCGGCGTATTGCACATGCTCTGCCTTCAGCGTCTCTTCGAGATCGAAAGCATCGGCCTGCAGCGGCAGCAATGCCGCTGCCGCCGAAATCAACAGTGTCATTACGATACGCATAAGCCAAGTGTGGTACGGCCGCTGGCTGATTGCAACGAAGCGTGTCACATCGATTCCTAAGGTCTCACCGGGCCTCTACCTGGCCGGACGCACGTCGACGCGGACACGAATCTTGTTGCCCGGATCGTACGGCATCTCGGTCACGTACTTCTGGCCGTGATAGCGGTACAGCACGCGGTATCCGTCGATACGCTGTTCCCGGTGCGAGCGGTAACGGGTTTCGCAGCGCTCGACCGGCCGCCCATGCTGTTCAAGGGCTGTGCCATGACGTTGCCGTGCCGATTCGTTGCCGATTGCGGCGCCGATCATGGTGCCGGCAATAGTTGCCGCGTCATTGCCGCGGCCACTGCCGATCTGGTGGCCCACCACGCCGCCGATAATGGCGCCCAGCAGCGTGCTGCCACCGCGATGACCGGCATTGCGGTCGACGGTGTAATACTGCATTTCTTCCCAGCACTCGCGAACGGGTGTTTTTACGGTCACGTAGTTGATGATCGGCTCCGCCGAAATAACATTGGCGTAGTCGTACTGCGGGCGGCTATTTCGATAGCCATCGTCTGCCCATGCGGTGCTGCCAAACAGCATCGCGGCGAGGGCCACTGAGGCGATACGTGTTTTTGCGTTCATGATCCTGTCCTTCGTCACTGATCGCTGACCTCTTGCCAGCATGGGGACAAGATTAGACCCGTGGCAATGAACCGAGGCTGAACATCAACCCACGTCTTTCTTGGCCTTGCGCCAGTGCTGATCGAGTTCCTCGAGGCTCAGCTTGCGAATCTGCAGCCCGTCAGCCTCCAGAGCGGCCTCCATGGCTCGAAAACGCCGTTCGAACTTGTAGTTCGAGCCTGTGAGCGCCTTTTCAGGATCAATATCGAGATGCCTGGCGACATTCACAACCGCGAACAACACGTCACCGAGCTCATCTTCGATCTGGCCGCCATCTCGCGTGCCGATGGCCCCATCGAGTTCCTCGAGTTCCTCGTGAATCTTCCGGCTGGCACCGCGTCGATCCGGCCAGTCGAACCCGACCCGGGACGCCCGCTTGCCCAGCTTCTGCGCCCTTTTCAGCGCCGGCAGGGCTTTCGCAACGCCGGCCAGAGCGCTTTCGTCGGCCTTCTCGGCACGCTCCTCCTCCTTGATCTCTTCCCAGCTGCCGTCGATCTTGCCAACAGCCCGCTCTTCGGCCGAGCCAAAGACATGCGGATGGCGCCTTGTCAGTTTCTCCGCGATGCCCCGGGCCACGTCTTCGAAGTCAAAATAGCCTTTTTCCGTGGCCATCTGGGTGTAGAACACGACTTGGAACAGCAGGTCCCCGAGCTCGGACCTCAATTCCTCGAAGTCCTCGCGCTCAATCGCGTCGGCGACTTCGTAGGCTTCCTCGATCGTGTACGGGGCGATGGTCGAGAAATCCTGCGCGATGTCCCAGGGGCACCCCGTATCCGGGTTGCGAAGGGATCGCATTATCTCAAGTAGTTTCTCGATACTTGCCATAACTTATTTATTTAAAAGAAACTTTCGGAAGGCAATGAGCATGTAGGCGGTCGCTCCCCAGATCCGCTCACCATCGTAGTGGAATTCGACCATCGAGAACCGGCGACCCTCGTACTCCCGGTCCACGAGCCGATCGTTGCGGTCATTGAGCAGGTGCTCGAGCGGTACTTCGAACGCGTACTCGACCTCGGTACGGTCGACGCGCAGATCCGCACCCTCCCCGATCAGGCCCACGACAGGTGTGACGGCAAAGCCCGTAATCGTGGGCATCGTCCGCAGGTAACCGATCACATCGACGCGATGTGGCTCAATACCCACCTCTTCGTGCGTTTCACGCAGCGCCGCGGCCTGCACATCCGTATCGTGCGGCTCCATGCGGCCGCCAGGGAAACTGACCTGGCCAGCATGATGCTTGAGATGGGCTGCCCGTTGCGTCAGGAGGACCGACAGGCCCTCCGGGCGCTGCATCAGAGGCACGAGCACGCCGGCGGGTTTCAGCGGGCCTTCGAGCTTCTCCTGCATGCCATGGGGCCAACGACTCAGGCCCGGTGGCATGACCACGTCGAGAGGGTCTGCGGGCAATTGCGTGCCAGCAAAGCGGGCACGCAGCCCCTCCGCCGTCAGCGGCTCATCCGCCGGTCCTGTCAATGCTTGATACCGCCCTCGGTAAGTGCGGCCGGATCGAGTAGCCGGTCCAGCTCTTCATCCGTCAGATCGGTCATCTCTTTCGCGACATCCTTGACGGCCCTGCCTTCTGCGTAGGCCTTCTTTGCGACCGCTGCGCCCAGTTCGTAGCCGATAACGGGATTCAGCGCCGTGACCAGGATCGGGTTGCGGCCGAGCGCGCGATGGATGTTCTCTTCATTGACGGTAAAGCCCGCGATGGCCTTGTCTGCCAGCACCACGCTGGCCGTAGCCAGGATTTCGATGCTCTGCAGCAGGTTATAAGCCACGACCGGCAACATGACGTTGAGCTGGAAGTTGCCCGACTGGCCACCCATCATGATCGTGGCATCGTTGCCGATTACCTGGGCGGCTACCATTGCGACCGCCTCGGGGATTACGGGATTGACCTTGCCCGGCATAATGCTCGAACCCGGCTGCAGCGCGGGCAATGCGATCTCGCCGAAGCCGGCGAGCGGACCAGAGTTCATCCAGCGCAGGTCGTTCGCAATCTTGGTCAGGCTCACAGCCAATGCGCGTAGCTGGCCAGACGTCTCAACCGCGGCATCCTGGCAGCTCAGGGACTCAAACTGGTTGTCGGCGTCCCGGAACGGCACACCGGTTCGTTCGTTCAGCAGCACGGCGACCTTTCGACCAAACTTGGGGTGCGCGTTGATGCCCGTACCCACTGCTGTACCGCCCTGCGCCAGCGCCGCCAGGCGCTTCATGGTGTCGTTCAGCCGCTCTGCGCCGTGATCGACCTGGGAACGCCAGGCGTCGATCTCCTGCCCCAGTGTCACGGGCATGGCATCCATCAGGTGCGTACGCCCTGTCTTGACAATATCGCGGGTTTCGTCGGCTTTCGCCTCGAGCGTCGCCGACAGGTGAGCCAGCGCCGGCAGCAGCTTCCCGTGAATTGCGAGCGCTGCACTGACATGCACACAGGTCGGAATGACGTCATTACTGCTCTGGCTCATGTTCACGTGGTCATTCGGGTGCACGTTGGCGCCCAGCGCCTCAGTTGCGACGTGCGAGATAACCTCGTTCGCGTTCATGTTGGAGCTCGTACCGGAGCCGGTCTGGAAGACGTCGATCGGGAAATGCTCGTCGTAGTCGCCTTCGGACACCGCCAGCGAGGCCTTCTGAATAGCGATTGCAATATCGGTCTTGATCAGGCCGAGTTCGGCATTCGCGCCGGCCGCGGCCCACTTGACCAGGCCCAGGGCGGCGATGAACTGGCGCGGCATCGTCAGACCCGAGATTGGGAAGTTATTGACGGCGCGCTGCGTCTGCGCGCCCCACAGCGCATCCTCGGGCACCTCAAGTTCGCCCATGCTGTCTTTTTCGATACGAAATGCCTTGTCGTTCATGCCTCTTGCACACCTTAAATTGATCGGAAAACGTGTATGATTCGCGCTTTGCGCGCGCAAGTCTACACTGGTTTCCCGAACATGAAAGTCTCAACCCTGAGAGCCCTCTCCCCAGCCGACGGCCGCTATGCCGACAAGGTCAACGGCCTCCGCGATATCTTCAGCGAATACGGCCTCATTCGCTTCCGCGTACTGGTGGAAGTTCGCTGGCTGCAGTGCCTGGCGGACGAGCCGCAAATCGCGGAGCTGAACCCGCCTTCATCCGTCATGAAGGACTTGCTCAATACCATCGTCGACAACTTCTCACTGGATGACGCGGAGCGCGTCAAGGCGATCGAGGCGACGACCAATCACGATGTCAAAGCGGTCGAGTATTTCATCCGCGAGAAGCTCGGAGATGGCCCGGAAACGCAGTCCTTAAAGGACTTCCTGCATTTCTCCTGCACGTCCGAGGATATAAACAACCTGTCTTACGCGCTCATGTTGCGTTCCGCGCGCAGTGACGTGCTCAGTCCGCAGATGCGTGAATTGCGCAACAAGCTTGCGGGAATGGCACGCGACTATGCAGACCTGCCAATGCTGTCGCGCACACATGGGCAGACAGCGAGCCCAACGACGCTCGGCAAGGAATTCGCGAACGTCGTCGCGCGCCTCGAGCGCTGTGAAACGCAGCTGACCAATGTCGACATTCTCGGCAAGTTCAACGGTGCGGTCGGCAACTACAATGCGCACGTCGTCGCGTATCCCGACGTAGACTGGCCGGCGATCAGCCATCGCTTCATCGAATCGCTCGGGCTGCAACCCAATCCCTACACGACCCAGATCGAGCCACATGACTGGACGGCCGAATACTGTCACGTGCTGGTTCGCTACAACACGGTGTTGATCGATTTCGCCCGCGATGTCTGGGGCTACATCTCGCTTGGCTACTTCAAACAGAAAGTAGCCAAGGACGAGGTCGGATCATCGACGATGCCACACAAAGTGAACCCGATCGATTTCGAGAATGCCGAGGGCAACCTGGGCATGGCCAATGCCATGCTGGGGTTCTTCGCCGAGAAACTGCCGGTCTCTCGCTGGCAGCGTGACCTGACGGACTCGACCGTGCAACGCAACCTGGGCGTGGCGGCCGGCTATGTCGTGATCGCGCTGCAGTCCCTGCTCAAGGGCGTTGGCAAGCTGATGGTCAACAAGGATGCCGTTCATGCGGACGTATCCGAAGCCTGGGAAGTACTGGCCGAAGCCGTACAAACTGTCATGCGGCGTTACGGCATCGAGAACCCATACGAAAAGCTCAAGGCACTGACACGCGGCCAGGCAGTGACCAAGGAAATCCTCCTGGAGTTTATCGGCACACTGGATATTCCGGACGCCGAAAAAGCTCGCCTGCTCAAGCTCACGCCGGAAAACTACATCGGCCTGGCTGATCAGCAGGCGCGCGATATCTGACGACCTACCGTTGGACGCGGCCCGATGCTGAAGCTGCCCGGCAATCTGTACGCCGAGGGATTCCTCGCGCGTCACTGGCAACAAGAACCACTGTTCATGCCCGCAGCGCTGCCGCGTGTTCGACCGGCAATCACTCGCAATGAACTCGGCTGGATGGCGACGCTCGACGACGTTGAGTCACGACTCGTATTTACACGGCGCGATGAGGACAGGCTGCGCTACCGCGCTGAGACCGGTCCATTCGAGGCAGGCTATCTCGCCGCATTGCCGGCGCGCGACTGGACGTTGCTCGTGCACGATGTCGAGAAACACGTGCCCGCAATGCGCAAGCTGTTCGCGCACGTCCCGTTCATCCCCGACTGGCGTATTGACGATCTCATGGTGAGTTTCGCCGCTCCCGGGGGTGGCGTCGGACCGCATCGCGACAACTACGACGTCTTTCTTTGCCAGGGTATTGGCCAGCGTGACTGGCACGTGACGACCGACACAGTTGCGGAAGACCCCGGCGCCAGTGATGACCTGGCGCTGACGGAAGACTTTCCCGGGGAACTGTATGCCGTCCGCGAAGGCGACGTACTCTACTTGCCGCCCGGGGTGGCGCATTGGGGCACGGCAACGCGTGCGTGTATGACTTATTCAATCGGGATGCGAGCACCACAGCTCTCGGACCTCTTGACCGGTCTGCCGGACACTGAACAGGTAAATCCGTTCTATCGTGACCCCGACCTCCGTATCGAAGAAGCGGTACCCGGGTACATTTCGAGTCGCTCACGCGAGCGAGCGGCACGTCTCGTCCAGGGCGAAAACCTGGACGCCGGACAAACCGCCGAGGCACTGGGGCGCTACGTGACACAAACCAAGGACTGGATCAGACCCGACGGGGCGAGCGCGGATGAGGCTCGAGAACTCATCGACAGGCTTGTCGCCGGAGGGAAACTCGGCGTTCACGGCATGGCGCGCATCGCCTGGGACGACAGCAACGTGTACGTCAATGGGGCATGCAGGCCGAGACCGTTCGACGATCCAGGCTGGCTGGAGTCGATCTGTGCGACGCGCGAACTGGACGGAGCCCGGATGGCGGGTGGAGAATCCCAGGAATGCGGCATTTGGATGCTGCAAATGGGCGCATTCGACCTCCCTGAGGAATTATGACCATATGCGAATCATTTTCCGTCTGGGACAAACCGCTCAGGCGCCCTGAAACGCAGAATTGGCGGGGGATGCGAATGGTTTGCAAATGGGAAAGAAGAGCCAAAACGTGACGCAGTTGGCAATGTGGGATTGGTCCCGCCGGTAATATGTTCAGCCTATGGAACAGGCACGGCAAAAAGGGAAACGCTGGGTCATCTCAACGCGTGAAGAAATGCGCGAAGCTGCAATTGAGGTTGCCCGCGAAGCGAGCCGCAAGGTATCGATCTTCACACACGACCTCGAACCCGGTATTTACGACGATCCGGAGTTCCTCGAGATCATCAAGCGACTCGTTCTATCGCAGACTTACGCACGTATTCGGGTCCTGATTGCAAACCCTGCGAGAGCCGTCAAGAACGGGAACAACTTCGTACACCTGGGTCGTCGGCTCAACACCTACATCGAGTTCCGGCACGTGCGCGAAGACTTGCGGACGCATGCCGAAGCCTTCTGCATTGCCGATGAAACTGCCCTCGTGTACCGATTGCAGGCGCCGCGATGGGAAGGTATCGCCGATACGTACGAACCATCCGTAGCGAAACTCTACGGAAAGATGTTCGACGAGCTCTGGGCGGCCAGCGAAGTCGAAGTCGAATTCCGCCAACTCGGCATATAACAACAAACCTGACTGGGGTGCGGATGTATCCAACCGATCTGACAGTTGCCGCTGTGGTCGAGCACGACGGCAAGTTCCTGCTCGTCGAAGAGCGTGCGATGGGCGAACGCGTCTTTACCCAGCCAGGCGGACATATCGAGGCGGACGAATCACCCGAAGAAGCTGTCGAACGTGAAACGCTCGAAGAGACCGGCTGCACCGTATCCTGTGCCGACCTGGTTGGCGTTTACCTCTGGATTCACCCCCAAACCCGCCAGCAATTCCTGCGGGTCGTGTACGTCGCCCGCTTCATCGAATGTGACGAGTCACTGGCCCTCGACGACGGCATACTGGGGCGCCACTGGATGAGCTTGCAGGACCTCGAAGATCGCAGCTCGGTGCTGCGATCTCCCGTGGTATTGCGATGCGTCCACGACTACGCGGCCGGGTACCGTCAATCCGATGCCCTCCTCACCGGCATGCTGCCGCTGCAGCAGAACGTTCACAGAATTCTCGCATCAGCCGATCTCGTTTAAGCGGCCGACGGTGCTAGAATCCGCGCGCTATGACCAAGCGCGTAATTCTCGGCCTTTCAGGTGGCGTTGATTCGGCTGTTGCCGCCCTGCTCCTGAAAGATGATGGCTACGACGTCCACGCCCTGCATATGACCAACTGGGAGGACGACGACGGCTACTGCACGGCAGCCGAGGACCTGCAGGATGCTCGCAAAGTCTGCAAGCAACTCGACATACCTTTGCACCACGCCAATTTCGCAAAGCAGTATCGCGACCAGGTATTCGAGTACTTTCTAGACGAGTATCGCAAGGGCCGCACGCCGAACCCCGACGTACTGTGCAATCGGGAAATCAAATTCGGTGTTTTTCGCGACTACGCAAAGCGCCTGGGCGGCGACCTGCTCGCAACCGGCCACTATGCCCGTTCGGGAATCGTCGACGGCCACGGCGCCCTGTTCAAGGGCAAGGACCCCGGCAAGGACCAGAGCTATTTTCTGCATGCAGTGAGCGCCGAAGCGCTGGCCGAGACCGTCTTTCCGCTCGGCGAGCTAATCAAGGGCGAAGTCCGCCAGATCGCTCGTGACCGCGGGCTCGCTGTCCACGACAAGAAGGACTCGACGGGCATCTGCTTTATCGGCGAACGGCCGTTCCGCGAGTTCCTGAGCACGTATATCCCGGCCAACCCGGGCCCGATGCGCACGCCCGAGGGTGACGTCATGGGCGAGCACCAGGGCCTCATGTACTACACGCTGGGGCAACGGCAGGGTCTCATGATCGGGGGCCACCGTGATCACGGCGAAGAGCCCTGGTACGTCGTCGGCAAGAACCTCGAAGACAATGCCCTGATCGTCGCGCAGGGCGAACACGAAATGCTCTTCTCCGTTGGACTGACGGCAACCGACGCCAGCTGGATCGGTCGTGCTCCGGCCGGGGTGGAAGACGGGCTGCGCTGCACCGCCAAGGTGCGTTATCGCCAGTCGGACCAGGATTGTGTCGTCACCGCTCTCGGTGATGGCAGACTCGACGTGCGATTCGATCAGCGGCAAAAGGCCGTCACGCCGGGCCAGTTCGTGGTTTTTTACGACGAAAGTCTATGCCTCGGCGGCGCGGTAATAGACGATTTGGGGTAAGCGGAAGCGGCAGCCTTTCGTTATAATGCGCACCCCCGCGGCCCGCTGGCCGTAGACAGCAACCAAAATACCCCGGAGATTCAACGATGACGGACAGCTTTGGCGCACGTTCCAAGCTTGCGGTTGGCGGCAATGATTTCGACATTTATCGCCTCGACGCAGTCAAGGAAGGCCACGTAGACCGCCTCCCCTATTCCCTCAAGATCCTGATGGAAAACCTGCTTCGCCACGAAGACGGCCGCGATGTGACCCGCGACGATATCCTCGCACTCGCCAACTGGGATCCGAAAGCCGCCCCGAGCACAGAGATTTCTTTCACGCCGGCACGCGTTGTCCTCCAGGACTTCACCGGCGTACCGGCTGTCGTCGACCTCGCTGCCATGCGCGACGCTGTCGTCAAACTCGGCGGCTCGGCGGAAGATATCAACCCGTTGTCACCGGCCGAACTCGTCATCGACCACTCGGTGCAGATCGACCATTACGGCGCCGCGAACGCGCTCGATCTGAACACGAAGATCGAATTCCAGCGGAATACCGAGCGTTACTCGTTCCTGAAATGGGGGCAGCAGGCGTTCGATAATTTCGCCGTCGTGCCGCCCAATACGGGGATCGTTCACCAGGTCAATCTCGAGTACCTGAGCCGCGTCGTCTTTGACGTCGACAAGAACGGCGTTCGTTCCGCCTACCCGGACACCGTCGTCGGCACGGACTCGCACACGACCATGATTAACGGTCTCGGTGTACTGGGCTGGGGCGTGGGCGGTATCGAAGCCGAAGCCGCGATGCTCGGCCAGCCAATAACGATGCTTATTCCTCAGGTCATCGGCTTCAGGCTGAGCGGCAAGTTACGCGAAGGCACCACGGCTACTGACCTGGTTCTGACTTGCACCGAAATGCTGCGCAACAAAGGCGTTGTCGGCAAGTTCGTCGAATTTTTCGGCGACGGTCTTGCACACATGCCGCTCGCAGACCGCGCGACACTCGGCAACATGGCTCCCGAGTTCGGCTCGACCTGCGGCATCTTCCCGATTGACGGCGAGACGATTCGCTACCTGAAACTTTCCGGCCGGGACGATACTCAATGCGAGCTCATCGAGGCCTACGCCAGGGAACAGGGCATGTGGCGCGAGGACGGCGAGCCCGATGCGTTGTACACGGACGTTCTCGAACTCGACCTCGGCGACGTGGAACCCAGCATCGCCGGCCCGAAACGCCCGCAGGATCGTATCGCCCTGAGCGCGGCGGCGTCTTCCTACGAGAAGATCCTGGCCGACACCGTCACCAACCGCGATGCAGGTGGCAGTGGTACCGCAAAGCTCGATGGCAAAGACGTAGCTATTGACGATGGTTCCATCCTGATCGCCGCAATCACGAGCTGCACAAACACATCCAACCCCGCTGTCATGGTTGCAGCGGGACTTGTGGCTCGCAACGCGGCTGCGAAAGGCCTGAAAGCCAAGCCATGGGTCAAGACGAGTCTTGCGCCCGGGTCTCGTGTTGTTTCCGACTACCTCGAGAAAGCCAAGCTCATCGACGACCTCGAGGCCGTGGGCTTCTACACAGTCGGCTATGGCTGCACGACCTGCATCGGTAATTCCGGTCCATTGAAACCCGAGATCGCCAACGCGGTCACGAGCAGCAACGTCGTTGGCACGAGCGTGCTATCCGGAAACCGCAACTTCGAGGGCCGCATTCACGCGCTCGTGCAACACAACTTCCTCGCGTCACCGCCACTGGTTGTTGCGTACGCGATAGCAGGCAACATGAATGTCGACCTGTACACCGATCCTCTGGGTCAGGACCAGCACGGCAACGACGTCTTCATGAAGGATATCTGGCCGTCGCAGCAGGAGATTCACGACGTGGTGGCCGCGAGCATCGACTCCGACATGTTCCAGGCGAGCTACGGCAAGGTTTTCGAAGGCGACGCCAACTGGCAGCGTGTCGATTCGCCAACGGGCGACATCTACACGTGGGAAGCCGACTCGACGTACGTCAAGAATCCACCCTACTTCGACGGCATGTCGAAGGACACGACCCCGGTCAGCGATATCAAGGGTGCGCGTGTACTGGCACTGCTTGGCGATTCGGTGACAACCGACCACATCTCGCCGGCAGGCGGCATCGCCAAAGACAGTCCTGCCGCCCAGTACCTCGAGGCTAACGGCGTGAAGCCATCGGACTTCAACTCCTACGGCTCTCGCCGAGGCAATCACGAAGTCATGATGCGCGGCACGTTCGCGAACATTCGACTGCGCAACCAGCTCGCCCCGGGTACCGAGGGTGGGTGGACATGCCACCAGCCGAGCGGCGAACAGATGTCGATATTTGATGCGTCGGTGAAGTATCGCGATGCAGGCATACCGCTTGTCGTTCTGGCCGGTAGTGAGTACGGCACGGGCTCTTCACGTGACTGGGCCGCGAAGGGCACTGTGCTCCTCGGGGTGAAAGCGGTCATCGCCAAGAGTTTCGAGCGTATCCACCGCTCCAACCTGATCGGCATGGGCGTATTGCCACTCCAGTTCCTCGATGGACAGGATGCAGAATCACTCGAGCTAACAGGCACCGAGACCTTCGACATCACGGGCCAGACCGACCCGAATGCCAAGACCGTCAAGGTGAAGGCCACAACGGTCGGTGGACACACAACCACTTTCGAGGCCCAGGTTCGTATC
>Ga0224508_10000628_pt1 | contig 33938 bp, 37 predicted proteins | sample SF_Jan12_sed_USG_4_FD_170157 | JGI IMG/M metagenome (GOLD analysis project Ga0224508, IMG submission 170157) | Sediment microbial communities from San Francisco Bay, California, United States - SF_Jan12_sed_USGS_21 | ecosystem: Environmental > Aquatic > Marine > Sediment | place: USA...
CTCGTTACCTTACATAGCATATGCGAAAGGATTGACTGAGCTAATCGAATGCCGGATAGCAAACACCTTAACTGGGCCGAAGACATCAGTACGGATGCTGAATCAACGGCCAAAGAGACCGACGACGGTCTCGCGCCTGTTGAGCCTGCCGCGAATGACGCGGATGGTTGGCAGCAGTACCGTCAGTGGATTTCCAAGGCGCCCGCGCCGCGAGGCCGGCGCGTTGGTATCGATCCGGCACTTTATACCTGGAAGGGATATCGTAACTGGACGGAGCAAGTGCGACGCAACTGGACACCTGATTCCGGTGACGATTCCGAATAGCTAATCGGTAGTTAACAGTAATCTGAACGCCGGCGTTCGCGCCGGCGTTTTTCGTCTGGCGGCAGTGTCACTGAAAGTGTGAACGTAATCACTTTTGTTAGCTCGGGGCAGGGTGGATTGGTACCGGTACTGCGTCTGATTTTTGCGCATCGAACGCCGGTTTCGATGGTTTCCAAATCAAGCTGTGATCTGCCTCACGGAGGCACGCGAAGCAGCCCTCTATAGTTAGACTTGATTGATACATTTGCGGTTTGAACAGTATGTCAAACAAATGCAAGGAAGCTGAATCGCCAGTGGTTTCATTGAAGAATGAATCCTCACGGCAACGCTGGGAATTGTTTCATCGCGCCATTGCGCATGCGAAACAATCGACTGACTCTGCCGTTACAGAAGCGGACTCGGGCTCGGGCGATGCCGGCAGCGCCGGACGCTTCCTGTCGATCGTTCGGTAATCCGATGGAACGACTGATTCAATGGCTGGACGACCTGGACGACCTGGTTGGTGTCATCGGTCTCGCCAGCGAACGGATTCGCAAGGTTGGCGTTGCAGTCGGCCTGACCTGCGGCGTCTTCCTGCTCCAGTTCGGCGGGATCCTGCTGGCGCTGAGCCACCCGCCGCTCGCCCTGGCGAGCGTGATCATCATGTTCGTGACGCTGCTTTACCGTTTCGTCACAATGCCACTTGAAATAGCCAGATAAGCCCCTATCGTGTGTCTCCGAAGGCGGCCGGATTCACCGGCCCGCAGACCCGTTTCAATTGACCGTGGTCAGGAGCAAAGAGCGTGAGTGAAACCACCAGCCGGGAAACCCTCGGCTTCCAGACAGAAGTTCGCCAGCTGTTGCAGCTGATGATCCACTCTCTTTACAGCAACAAGGAGATCTTCCTCAGGGAACTGATCTCGAATGCGTCAGATGCGCTGGACAAGCTGCGCTTTGAGGCGCTCGCGACACCCGATCTGCTCGGCGAAGATCCCGATTTGAATATTCGGGTCGAGTTTGACAAGGAGTCGGCAACGCTGACCGTGATCGACAACGGAATCGGCATGTCCAGGGACGAACTGGTCGAGAATCTCGGCACGATCGCGCGCTCCGGCACTGCGGACTTCCTGCAGCAGATGACGGGCGACGATAAGAAGGACGCATTGCTCATCGGCCAGTTCGGGGTCGGCTTTTATTCGGCTTTCATCGTTGCCGACAAGGTCACGGTCGAGAGCCGTCGTGTCGGGCTCGAAGAAGATGCCGGCGTTCGCTGGATGTCCGACGGGCAGGGAGAATTCACGGTCGAGACGATCGAGCGTGGCGAGCGTGGCACGGCAGTCACCCTGCATCTCAAGAGTGGCGAAAGTGAGTTCGCCGAGCCGCTGCGCATCGAAAACCTGATTCGGCGCTATTCTGACCATATCGCTTTCCCGGTCACCCTCGCTGACCGGGCCAAACCGGACGAAGAGCCGCAAGTTGCCAATACCGCGACCGCGTTATGGACTCGTTCGCGGTCGGACCTTACCGATGATGAGTACAAGGAGTTTTACAAGCATCTGTCCCACGACTTCGCCGACCCGCTGACCTGGAGTCACAATCGCGTCGAGGGGAAGCGCGAGTACACGAGTTTGCTGTTCATTCCCTCCACGGCCCCGTTTGATCTCTGGAACCGGGAGGCGCCCCGGGGCCTCAAGCTGTATGTGCAACGCGTATTCATCATGGACGATGCAGAACAGTTTCTGCCACTGTACCTGAGATTCGTAAAAGGTGTTGTGGATTCGTCCGACTTGCCGCTGAATGTTTCGCGCGAATTGTTGCAACAGCACCCGGACCTGGCGTCGATGCGCAGCGCGCTGACCCGGCGTGTCCTGGACATGTTGTCGAAAATAGCGGCCAGCGATGCCGATCAGTACAGCACGTTCTGGCGGGAATTCGGCCAGGTATTCAAGGAGGGTCTGGTCGAGGATCATGCCAATCGGGACAAACTGGCGAAGCTGCTGCGGTTTGCGACGACCCGTAGCGATGACGGCGCGCAGGATCAATCGCTTGACGACTACCTCGAGCACGCCGGCGACGGTCAGGACAAGATCTACTACGTTCTTGCCGAGAATCAGGCAACGGCGATCGCAAGCCCGCATCTCGAAAGCCTCAAGGCCCGGGACATCGAAGTCCTGTTGCTGACCGACCGCATCGACCCATGGGTGGTCGAAGGCCTGGCCGAGTACGAGGGCAAGATCCTGGTCGATGTTGGCCGTGCGGAACTGGAGCTACCCGACGGTGAGGGCGAGATCACCCAGCAAGCGATGAATGACGAGCACAAACCACTGCTGAAGAAGATCAGGAACGTCCTCCGCGACCGTGTCGAAGCGGTCAACGTGAGCCGGCGTCTTGTGGATTCACCGGCCTGCGTTGTTGCCGGCAGCGATGAACTCAATCCGCAGCTGCGACGCATGCTCGAGGCCAGCGGCCAGGAATTGCCGGAATCAAAACCGATTCTCGAGGTAAACATCGAGCATCCCCTTGTCACAAGACTGTCGAGCGAGGCGGATGAGGCGCGCTTCGCGGCGTTGTCGGAGATCGTGCTCGACCATGCCCTGTTGGCCGAGGGATCGCAGCTCGACAACCCTGCTGCCTATGTCCAGCGCATGAACAAACTGCTGCTGGAACTTGATTCGGGCGCGGGCTCGGGCTAAAACCTTCTCTTACCAGCCAAACGACCCTTGAGGATCGCTAATGACCGCAACGAAACACGAAACCACCGAGTTGCAGACAAAGCTCTCCGACGAGCAGTTCGAGGTAACCCAGAATAAGGGAACCGAGCAGCCGTTCACGGGCAAGTATGTCGATCACAAGGCCGACGGCACCTATCGCTGTGTCTGTTGTGACGCCGAGCTGTTTTCGTCGTCTCACAAGTACGACTCCGGATCGGGCTGGCCGAGCTTCTGGTTGCCGCTCGCCGGTGAGGCGGTCAAGACAATCGTGGACAAGAGCCATGGCATGATCCGCCAGGAAGTTGTTTGCAGCCAGTGCGACGCACACCTCGGTCACGTATTCGAGGACGGGCCGCAGCCCACCGGCTTGCGATACTGTATAAACTCGGCATCCCTGGACTTCCAAGGGTCGGACTAGACGTCCGGTCCGGACTATTCTCCAACCGACCAAAGGCATCGAATTATGAACATGCGCCGATCTATCGTTACCCTCGCCCTGGCCTCATTCGTGGTCGCCTGCAGTCAGCCTGCCGACCAGGAAGCAGCGGTTACCGAGGAGCCCGTCGTCGAGGAAGAAGCAATAAGTGAGGTTGCAATGAACGAACCCGATGTCAATACAGAGAGCTTTGAAGTCGCCCCGGGACTGTCGGCCCGGATTCTCCGCGCCGGAGATGGGCAGTCTGCCGTGGCCGGCGATAGCGTCGAAGTCCACTACACCGGTTGGCTTTTTGATTCCGAGGCGCCGGATAGCCGTGGCGACAAGTTCGACAGCTCAGTGGACCGCAACCAGAAATTCAGTTTTCCGCTCGGCGCGGGCCGCGTGATCAGGGGCTGGGATGAGGGCGTCGCTGGCATGCAGGTCGGCGAAGTCCGCGAACTGACCATCGCGCCGGAAATGGGCTACGGCGACCGCGGCGCCGGCAACGTCATTCCGCCTGGCGCTACGCTGGTTTTCGAAGTTGAATTATTCGGCATGGAATCACTGAGCGGCGCGTCAGAGTAACGGCGGACGCAAGTCAAACTCGATTCTTCGGTTGCGGCTGCGACCATACACGGTGTCATTACCCGCAACGGGTACGGATGATCCGCGGCCCTCGACGATGAGGCGCTCCGGAGCGACGCCGTTGCGTACCAGGTAGTCTGCGACTGCCTGCGCGCGGGCCTGGCTGAGTTGCCTGTTCCACGCCTCATTGCCCGAAGCATCGCTGTGCCCCGTGATTGCAATCGTGGAGTGGCGGCAGTCGTAGGCAAAATCGACGACTTTGTCGAGGCTCGGGAACGAGGCTGTCCTGAATTCCGCGCTCGATTGCAGAAACTCAACCGGCAGGGTATTCAAACCGGCAAATGCACGCCGGCATAATTCGTCGAGAGTGCTTTCGTTGTCGACAACGATCACGTCGCGCAGCAGCTCTGTATCGGCCGACATCGCCTCGCGAACAAACGTCAGCCGCTGTTCCAGCGTCTCTGCATCAGCGGTGACACCGCGCAGGCTGACAACATGCGCACCGATTTCTGCATTGGCGGACTCCATGGCCGCCAGCGCATACAACAGGCGCATGCTCAGCGGTTCCCAGTTTTCCGGTAAAAGGACGCCGGCACTGAAATCCGTTTGCACTTCATGATCGCGGAACCGATCGGCGACAAGCGCCTCAAGACTGGCTTCATGCCTGGCGGATTGCGTCGTGCCGCTAAGGATTAGCTGACCCCTCGTCAGGGTGATTGTCAGCATTGGCGCGTCAAGCACGCGGGGTGAGGGTGGCTGCACATCGCCCGCCGGTTGGCCGTTATGCATCGTCAGCGATAACAAGGTACCGACGCATAACAACAGCACTGCGACAATCGCCCTGCCATTCCAGCGGAAGGCGACACGCACCGCTTATGCCTGGTTGCTGGATTTCTGGTCTTGCAGGTCGCGTGCCTGGCCGATCCAGTCTTCGCGATAAATGCGGCTGCGAAAGCCCTTGAGTTTATTGGCAACGCGATCGATCTCGTACTCGGTCATATCCGCGATCTGGTCGAATCGGCAAATGCCCATTTCTTTTAGCGTCTTTTCGATTGCCGGCCCGACTCCCTTGATCATCTGCAGGTCATCACCAGCATCATCGTAGTCCAGGATTTCCTCAAGCTCGTCAGGCGCCAACAGCTCATCGGCATCTTCATCGGAGGCTTCTTCCACTATTTCTTCGGCGTCGATTTGCGCGTCGTCCGGATCATTGGACGCGTCCATCCCGCTGGTCATTGCATCTGGGTCGACGGGTTCAACACGCGTCTGGTCGGACCCCATCATATCCTCGAGAGCCGTCATACGTTCGCGAGCCTCAGCGAGTTCTTCCTCGAGTTGTACAGCCTCTTCATTGCGAGTCCGGAATCGTTCGATCAACGGCGGCACCCGTTCCTGCCAGCTGTCCAGTTCGCGATTGAGTTTCTCGATTTTCTCGTCGCGTCGTTGCAGGGCGGTTGACGTCGCATCGTCTTCAGCCGCGCGACTTTTTATGTCATTCTGCAGCTGGTCGCGCTCCAGCAAGGCGACCTCGAGATTGCCCCGGATATCCTTGATCTGCCGCTGTAACTCGTCGCGACGTTCAAATGCTTCCTTCAATGCGCCGGATAACTCGCTGGCACGCATCTTGGAATCCTTGTTCGACGCCTGGTACTGACTGTTCTGCTCCATCAGGCTCTTGTTCTGATCGAGCAGCCGTTCGTGCTCGTTGCGTTGGGCTTCGAGCTGTTCCTGCCAGCCTTTATTGATTGCGATTTTCTCGCTGATGCTGCGCTTGCCACGGAAAATCCAGCCTACAACGAGACCGACGATCAGGGCGCCGGTAATAATCGCTATCTGGATGACCGTGATTTCGGGCACAGGCGGTGATTCCTAGGACGCGAGGCGCATTCGGTCGATCTCCCCGAGCACTCCGCGGATCTCGGTAATGGCCCAGTCAATTTCGGTTTTGCTGATAATGAGCGGCGGCGCGAGCCGGACCACGGTTTCATGGGTTTCCTTGCTCAGCAGCCCGCGCTCCATCAAAGCCTCGCAAACCGAGCGGGCGGTCGCGATTGACGGCTCGATCTCTATGCCAATAAACAGACCACGACCACGTACTTCCCTGATTAACGGACTGTCGATCTTCTGCAACTCTTGCAGCAGGTAGGCGCCGAGTTCGGCACTGCGCTCAGGGAGCTTGTCTTCGACGAGGATGTTCAACGCCTCGAGGGCCACCGACGCAGCGAGCGGGTTGCCGCCGAACGTGCTGCCGTGATCGCCGGGCGTGAAGACCTGCATGACCTCACGTCTTGCAAGGAACAACGATACGGGCAAAATGCCGCCACCGAGCGCCTTGCCCAGAATCAACCCGTCGGGCTGCACGTTTTCGTGCTGGCACGCCAGCAGCTTGCCAGTGCGCCCCAGCCCCGTCTGAATCTCGTCAGCGATCAGCAACACATTGTGCTTGCGGCACAGCTGTTCTGCGGCTTTCAGGTACCCGTCCGGCGGCACGATGATGCCGCCCTCGCCCTGGATGGGCTCGACCAGGAATGCCGCCGTATTGTCGTTAATTGCAGCTTCGAGAGCGCCGATGTCACCGAAGTCAACGAGCCTGAATCCGGGCGGAAACGGGCCGAAGTCCTCCTGATACTGGGGTTCATCGGACATAGCGACAATCGAGATCGTGCGGCCGTGAAAGTTGCCCTTGCAGGCAATAATCTCGGCCTTGTTATGATCAACGCCCTTGATCGAATATGCCCATTTACGAACGGTCTTGAGGGCAGTCTCGACAGCTTCCGCGCCGGTATTCATCGGCAGCGCCATGTCCTGGCCGGTCAACTCGCAGGCGCGCTCGAGAAATGGTCCAAGCCTGTCCGTGTAATAGGCGCGCGACACGATATTGAGTTGGGCAACCTGTTCCTGCACCAGCTTGACCAGGCGCGGGTTGGCGTGACCGTGACTGACGGCAGAGTACGCGCTCATCATGTCGAGGTACTTTTTACCGGCCTCATCCCAGACATGCACACCTTCGGCGCGCGTGAGCACGACTGGCAAGGGCCGGTAGTTTTGGGCACAGTATTGTGCCTCCAGGTCAATTCGCTTGTTCATGCAGGTACCAGAGCGGCTTAACGGCTACAGGACCGTAAAGCCAGAATTTTACAGCAATTACATCCACTTAAGCTAGCTGATAAAGGTCTTCCATGGCCAAGCCGCCCATTACTGAAAAGCTCGACATCAGCGGTCCTGCCGGTCGCCTCGAGGCCCTGATGGATATGCCCCCCGAACTGGCTCCTGTCGCCGCAGTGGTCGTCTGTCACCCGCATCCACAGCATGGCGGCACGATGCACAACAAGGTCGCACACACTTTGGCGAGAGCATTCGTGCGCACCGACTTTGCCGCGCTGCGCTTCAACTTTCGCGGCACCGAGGGCAGTGAAGGCGTCTATGACGAGGGAATCGGCGAACTGGATGACGCGCTTGCAGCTATAGAGTGGATACGGGCCAGGTACCCTGGTCTGCCGCTGTGGAGCGCCGGGTTCTCGTTCGGAGCGGCGATCGCCGTCAGGGCCGCCGTTGCCAGTCCGGTCGCCGGGTTGGTCAGCGTCGCACCTGCGATTTATCGATTCGGCGCTGATCTCGAAAGTCAGCCGGATTGCCCATGGCTGGTCGTGCAGGGCGACGAAGATGAACTTGTCGATGTTGACGCAACGATTGACTGGATCAACGGGCTGGAACCCGGACCCGAACTAATCGTAATGCCGGGCGTGGAGCATTTTTTTCATGGCAACCTGGTTGCGCTTCGCGAAGCCGTGGTCAACTTCGTTCGAAACCATTCTGCGTGATGAAAAAAGCCGGGACACGTTGCCCCGGCTTTTCGATGCTGTTGGACCACAGGTGCTGAAGTGGGGCCAATCAGACCATATCTTTGAGGCCCTTCAATGCCGTTACCTTGACGCCTTTCGATGCCGGCTTGGCTTTGAACATCATTTCCTCGCCCGTGAACGGATTCACGCCCTTGCGAGCTTTGCGCGCAGGTTTCTTCACGACACGAAGTTTCATCAGACCAGGGATCGAAAACGTACCCGGCGCACCACGCCCGCCGAGGTTCTTTTCAATCTGGCCATTGAGTGAGTCGAAAACAGCGGCGACATCTTTGCGGGTCAAACCGGTGTCCTCGACGATCTTTCCATAGATTTCGGATTTGGTGGGCGGCTTCTTGGTATTCGTTGCCATGAAAAACTGACTCCTGATAAAAACGAAAGCGGGCTGATGCCCGCGACACAACGGGCACAGCCCGCGCAAAAAAGCAGCGCGACAATAGCACAAGTTGGCCGATCAGGTAACTACGGAATCAGTCAGTAAAGAACTGTCGCTGGAATCGGACCTCGGAGGCGATGCTGACGCCCTCGGGCCTGATCGAGATATCGAAGACCAGGGTTTCGCGATTGGCGACGCGGGTCTCGCCGATGTAGTAGATCGCGTCACCTTCATTAATCTGGCGCATTGCCACGTTTTTGAGCTGGCCCGTGAGATTGACGACGTTGACCGTCACCTCAGCGGTTACGGCCTTGTTATCGGCTTCCTGCAGCACGGAAACATTAAGCATGGCGCGTTCCGGGCTACGTACGATGCTATAGGCCTTGGCTACTTCGGGCGGCAACTGATCCGTCGCCAGCGCACTGAAGTGCACGATGTGATCACCGATGTCCACGTTGCTCGCCCCGGCCGGTTGTGCGTCCGGAGCATCGGCCGAATCGCCCGGTCCGCCGCAAGCGCCTACCAGGCCGAGCAATGACAGCGCGATGAGTGTTGCTATGTTTTTCATGCTGCTGGTCTCCTCCCCGAACGGTCACTATAAACCATTTGCCGCGCGCGTAGCGACTGACCTCAGATCTGCAGCGGCCTTAACTCTATGCTCAACGCAATCGACACGGCCTGCAGCAGGATGATTGCGAATATCGGTGATATGTCGAGTCCGCCCAGCGATGGAATGTAACGACGGAACGGCCGGAGTACGGGCTGAACCAGCATCCCGATGAACGCGGTCGCCGGGTTCATCGTGCCCGGCGCAACCCAGCTCAGAATGATGTGAATGAAGATGGCGAACGTGAACAGCCTGCAGGTCAGGATCACCAGGTCGAGCAGAGCCGTGATGGCTATTGGAACGATGCCTGCCATCGTCCCGGCGATGCCGAGGACGGTCAGAATCGTCAGGTACTGAAGTGCAAAAGCAACGATCACGGTTGCCGTGTCGAGGCGTCCGATAGGTGGTATCACGCGCCGCACCGGGATAACGAGCGGCGACGTCAGGCGCAGGATGCCTTGCGAAATCGGGTTGCGAAAATCCGCTCTGAGCCACGGCAGCCAGAAGCGCAACAGCATCACGAACAGGTAGAGCTGCGAGATCGTGGTAATAATAAAAATGAGTGCGGTTTTCATGCCTTAGCTTTGTTCGTGTGTCGCATCGGCGAGAGCGACTGCCCGGTCTCGCGCTGCTGTAAATGCCCGCGCAAAGATAGCACGAACACCCGCGTCGTCGAGGCTGTCCAGCGCGGCCGCAGTTGTGCCGCCCGGCGAACGCACACGAGCAATCAGGTCGCCCATGGGGACGTCACTTGATGCCGCCAGGGCCGCCGCTCCGGATGCCGTCTCGATGGCAAGGGTGCGCGCGGACTGATCATCGAGGCCGAGCTCGCGGCCGGTAGTCTCAAGCATGTCGATCAGCAAGAAGAAGTACGCGGGCCCGCTGCCCGAGATCGCGGTGACCGCATCGATATCGGCCTCCGCCGCGATACGCACAACACTGCCCACTGCGGCCATAACCCCCTCGGCAGCCGCAAATTGGTCGTCGCTGACACGCTCGTTAGCAAACATTCCCGATACGCCTTTGCCAAGCAACGCGGGCTGGTTCGGCATGACTCGCACCACGGCCAGCTCCCCACCCAGCCAGGTGTCGATGTCGTCACTCCGCACGCCCGCCGCAATTGACAGGACCAGCGGTCGAGCCGCTTGTACAGCGCCGGCAAGATCGCGACAGACGTCGGGCAATACCTGGGGTTTGGTTGCAAGGACCAGGCATCGTGATCGCGCCGCGACGTCAGAATTGTTGTCGGTAATCAAGGCCGCTGGTAACGCCTGGGCAAGGCGCTGCCGTTGCTCCGGAATCGGTTCGGCAATCGCAATGCCGGGCGAATCCGAACCGCTTGCCATGAGTCCACCGGCGATCGCCAACGTCATGTTACCGCCGCCAATAAAGCCCACTTGAAAAGCACTCATGATTTAATCTCTGGCACCGAACACCGCGGTACCTATTCTGACGATTGTACTGCCTTCGAAGATGGCCGCACGATAGTCATTGCTCATGCCCATCGACAGCGTGTCAGTATCGATGCCGTTGGCCGCCATAGACTCAGCCAGTTGACGCAATGCCCTGAACGGTTTGCGCTGCTCCTCGAAGTCGTCGCGAATCGCAGGCAGGCACATCAGGCCTCGCAGCCTTAAACCTGGCAGCGCCGCCACGCTTTGGGCCAGCTGCGGCAGGTCGGCAGCGCTGACGCCGGACTTGCCGGATTCGTCGTCGACATTCACCTGCACGCACACATTCAGCGGTGGCAACGAACCCGGCCGCTGCGCCGAAAGTCGGCGCGCAATCTTGAGTCGATCCACCGAGTGCACCCAGCTGTAGTTCTCGGCGACGGCGCGGGTCTTGTTGGTTTGCAGGTGCCCGATGAAGTGCCAGACAAGGTCGTCCCGGCCCACCGCCTGCATCTTTTCCAGCCCCTCCTGGACGTGGTTTTCCCCGAATTCCAGTTGCCCGGCGGCAGCGGCCGCGAGGACCATCGAAGCGGGCTTTTTCTTGCTGACCGCGAGCAATCTGACGCTATCGGCTTGCCGTCCCGCATCAACCGCAGCTTTCGCCAGCAAATTGCTGATAAATCCTAGGTTTTCCGTGACTCTAATCACGTTTTACTCCGGGTGCTTCGCTATACTAGGCTTCATTCTGCTCCGGGTTATGGTAAGTCCGAAGCACCATCTGAGAGGGAGACAAATGGCCGTCGACGTTGCCCAGCTATTGTCGTTCACGGTGAAGAACAACGCATCCGACCTGCACCTGTCCGGCGGGGTGCCACCCATGATTCGCGTCGATGGCGACATCAAGCGCGTCAACATGCCGGCGCTGACCCACAAAGACGTCAATAGCATGGTGTACGACATCATGAATGACAAGCAGCGTAAGGACTACGAAGAATTTCTCGAGACGGACTTTTCCTTCGAGATTCCGAAACTCGCGCGTTTTCGCGTTAACGCATTCAACCAGAACCGTGGCTCTGCCGCCGTATTCAGGACAATTCCATCCGAGATCCTGACGCTGGATGACCTGGGCGCACCCGGTATCTTTAAAGACGTGTCGATGCATCCACGCGGTATCGTGCTGGTCACGGGACCAACCGGCTCAGGCAAGTCGACCACACTTGCTGCGATGGTCGATTACATAAACGAAAACAAGCCCGATCACATTCTCACAATTGAGGATCCGATCGAGTTCGTCCACGAATCGAAGAAGTGCCTGATCAACCAGCGCGAAGTTCATCGCGACACGCTCGGCTTCAATGAAGCCCTGCGCTCGGCGTTGCGTGAAGACCCCGACGTGATTCTCGTTGGCGAGCTTCGCGACCTCGAAACGATACGTCTGGCGCTGACCGCGGCTGAAACCGGTCACCTGGTATTCGGCACGTTGCACACGAGTTCTGCGGCGAAGACCATTGATCGTATCGTCGACGTATTTCCGGCCGCGGAGAAGGAAATGGTCCGGTCAATGTTGTCGGAATCACTGCGTGCGGTTATTTCGCAGACGCTGCTGAAGCGAATCGGTGGTGGTCGAATTGCGGCACACGAAATCATGGTAGGCACCCCCGCAATCAGGAACCTGATTCGCGAGGGCAAGATCGCGCAGATGTACTCGGCCATTCAAACGGGCCAGGGATCGGGCATGCAGACACTGGACCAGAACCTCTCGGAGCTGATGTCCAAGGGACTGATCAACAAGGAAGAAGCCCGTTTCCGCGCAGTACAAAAGGAGAATTTCTAGGGCGGCATAAGAGACCACCCGGAGAGGAGCATCGAGAATGGAACGCGAACAAGCAGTACGACTGACGCAGAATTTGCTGCGCAAGATGGTGGAACGTGAAGGCTCGGACCTGTTCCTGACAGCGGGCTTCCCGCCGGCAATCAAGGTCGATGGCACGATTCACAAGGCCACGGATACGCCGCTCAGCCCGGAACAGGCAGCGATCATGGTTCGTTCCATCATGAACGACAAGCAGATCAAGGAATTCGACGGAACCAAAGAGTCGAATTTCGCCATTGCACCGCAAGGCATTGGACGTTTTCGCGTAAGCGCTTTCATCCAGCAGGGCTACGTCGGCGCGGTGCTGCGTACGATCACGACCGAAATCCCGACGCTGGAAGACCTCGAGCTGCCGCCGATCCTTAAAGATGTCGTCATGAACAAGCGCGGTCTGGCTATCGTTGTCGGTGGCACCGGCTCCGGTAAGTCGACGACGCTGGCGGCGATGATCGGTCATCGCAATGAAAACTCCCGGGGCCACATTGTCTCGATCGAGGATCCGGTCGAGTACGTACACCCGCATAAAGGTTGCGTTATCACGCAGCGCGAGGTCGGGGTCGATACCGAGACCTGGCACGCTGCGCTCAAGAACACCCTGCGCCAGGCACCTGACGTTATCCTGATCGGTGAAATACGCGATCGCGAGACGATGGAATACGGTATCCAGTTCGCCGAAACCGGTCACCTGTGTCTTGCGACCCTGCATGCCAACAGCGCAAACCAGGCGCTCGACCGCATCATCAACTTTTTCCCCGAAGAACGCCGCCAGCAGTTGCTCATGGACGTGTCGCTAAACACCAAGGCCTTCATCTCGCAGCGCCTCGTGCCACGTGAAGGCGGTGTCGGTCGCGTCGCGGCGATGGAGATCATGCTCAACACGCCGCTCGTGCAGGATTTGATCTTCAAGGGTGAGGTCGGGCAGATCAAGGAAGTCATGGCCAAATCAACACGACTTGGCATGCAGACTTTCGACCAGGCGCTCTTCTATCTTTACGAGGAAGGCACGATCTCCTACGAAGAAGCCATGCGTAATGCCGATTCGAAGAACGAGCTCCGGCTGCGCGTCAAGCTCGAGAGTAAACGCGATTCGTCGATTGCCGATCAGCAATCGGAGAGCCTGAAGATCATGGAAGAGGATACAGCTCAGACATTCTGAGCCTCACGGACGAGCGCATAAATGAACGTCAAACCGCTTTTCAAGTTGATGGTGGAGAAGAAGGCTTCGGACCTTTTCTTCGCACCGTTTACGCCCGCCAAGATCAAGATTGACGGCAAGATCATGCCTGTCAACAAGCTCGAAATGACGCCGAAAATGGTCAAACAGGCGGCACTCGAGCTCATGGATGAGGACCAGCTCGAGACGTTCACGAAAGAGCTCGAGGTCGACTTCGCCATATCGGAGCCCGGACTCGGGCGCTTTCGCGTGAATGTTTTTCACCAGCGCAGTAACGTGGCTATGGTGTTGCGTTACATCACGTCAGAGCTGCCAACGCTTGACGAACTGGGCATGCCCTCGCAGCTCAAAGATCTCGTTATGCTGCGTCGCGGCCTGATCCTCATGGTCGGGGCAACTGGCTGCGGTAAGTCAACGACGTTGGCGGCGATGATCAACCATCGCAATGAGAAAACGTCGTCACATATTATTACGATCGAGGATCCGATCGAGTTCCTGCATCCGAACAAGAAATCAATCGTGAACCAGCGTGAAGTCGGGCTCGACACCAAGTCGTATGGTCGCGCGCTCAAAAGTGCGATGCGCGCAGCACCCGACGTCATCCAGATCGGTGAGGTGCGCGATCGCGAATCGATGCAGGCTGCGCTCGACATGGCCGGCACCGGCCATCTTGTCGTCGGTACGTTGCACTCGAATAATGCCTCGGAAACGCTCGATCGAATTATCAACATGTTCCCACAGCAGCAGCATGGCCAGGTCTTCATGGACCTTGCACATTACCTGCGTGCCATCCTGTCACAGCGCCTTGTCCGTTCACGCGCCGGCAAGCTGGTTGCTGCGGTCGAGCTCATGCTCAATACGCCTCACATCAAAGAGTTGGTCCTCAAGGGCGATATTTCTGCCGTCAAGGAAGCTCACAAAGATTCGGGCGAGCAGGGCATGCAGAACTTCGACGATGCATTGCTCAGCCTTTATAAAGCCGGGACGATCACGCTAGAAGAGGCCATGTCGCATGCAGACAGCCGCTCCAACCTGGAAGCGAAGATCAATTTCGGCGGCTAATCGTCCCCTGCTCGGAGCAAGTGATAACCCGAAGTCTCCAAGGCGTTGATGTGTAGCAAATCTTTTGCACTCGACCGGAGTTTCTTGTAAGCGATGACGTGTTTGATCTGCACGAATGGCAACGAATCGATGATCACGGCCGAATCTATTAAATCATCAACGTCAAAGTTTCCTATTCCCCACTGCGTGCCGAACGTAACTGAACCACCGAACAACGAAACGATCGTGACGTCGTATGCGGGTAGATACTCCGTCTTTCCAATCTGGCTAACGAGCTCCCAGGCCCCTCGCCGGCACAGAATATCCAAATCGTTACAAAGTGGGATAACACCCCTGATGGCCAGTGGGCCGCTGCCAAAGATCGCATAATCCCTGATCGGCAACCGGAGCCGCCTCACTTGATCGAATAATGTGACAGCCATGTGATGAACATAGCCCAGAGCCCGAATTGATAGCAACGAAAACAGTCCAACATTCCAAAAACCACCTAAAGCGGACATTCGGGATTGCGTCGCCAATAGCAGGGCAAAACCCGATGTCGTTCACGGTATTGTCAGCAGTTCGCTGATTTAATGTTGAATGAAAGTCGAAATTCGATGTGCCGGCCAGCAGAACTTTGCGCAGTAAAGACGGCCAAATACGGATGAAACCAATTTCTTGGAGAGATTGTTATGGTGCGACGTACTTTGATTTGCCTGGCTATCAGTCTTACGGCGTTGTCGGCAGCTGACGCGCAAACAATGCGCCTGGTGTTCACCAGCGACGATTTCGTGGTTACGCCGGTGTTCAACGACGTGGCCCAATTCGACTTCCATATCGAGATAAACGCGCCACTGGCGCCCGGGATCTATAGCAATCCCGATATCATCAGCGTTCTTTACCGGGTCAGCGGCAACCTGATGAATACGCCATCGGGCTTCCCCGCTTTCGCGCTTGAACGCGACATCACGGGAGCCGAGTTTTACGCGCAGGGCAGTTCGCTACTCTTCGAGATTCGTGCGGACGCGTTCCTCGACGACGGCGTTCAGCTCGCGGAGCTCGCTGGAAGTGGTGTTGCGTTTACCTTCAACGGCAAGGAAATCGACAACGGCAGGTTTCATCCGGCTTTGCTGGAATTGAATGCCGATGGAAGCGGCTTAATTCAGAACTCGGACAACATTATCTCTGAAAACCCGTTCCAGCAGGTGGATTTCGGTGAGGAATACATCACCGACCTGGCGTTCGATCCGGGCAATTTGACATTGCTTGTTGCCGCCGACGCAGAGCCCGATCCCCCAGTTCGGCGCAAAGGCGGTGGTGCGGTATCACCCCAGTTACTGTTTCTCTTCCTGTTGCTGACGCTTCGTGCGCGGCGGTCGCGCGCGGTGTCGCAGCCTTTTCTCTCCTGATCCACTGCTGATTGCGCCCGCTGTATGCAGTCGTTTTACTCCCGGTGTCCAACACACTCCGGATTACGCTTATTGAATTGATGGTGACATTAGGCCTTCAAGCAGATCGGATACATTTGCTTCAATCTGCTTTGTTCCTTCGACAGAGAGATGATCGTCATCGGCATAATAAGACGTTGTTAGCGTGCCAACAGGGCATTTTTCGCCGCACATGTCGGACGTCAAATCATGATATGAAACACTGGCAGTACCTGGTCCGGTTATCTTGTCGGACAGTAAATTCTGAAATTGCGAATCGACATATACCTGTAGCGAGTCGTGTTCGGCTTTGCTGACAGACAATTGGCTCAGCACATTCTCAGGATCATTTTCCGAATATGCCTTGTGATAAATTCTGCGGGGGTCAAATAGCTGTTGTGGGAGCTGTCGAATGATGCTCACACTTACACCGATCGCATTGTAGCGATCGACAGTAGTCTTCAGCCCCTTCTTAAATGCCTCTCTCGATACGATTATTGACCTTTCTGCGTCCGGGGCAAGCCCCACGAAAGAAAAGTCCCGACCATCGTAGCCGCCATCTGTGTAATACGTCCATCTTGCCACGAGGATCAGGTGGTCGATCCCTTGCGAAGCAACAAGATCATATATTCGCTTGTTGAGAGAGTTGCAGTCTCGCAATTTCTGGTCGTGCCTCAATGCGAATATTTCCAGGAATGGCAGGCAGCCCCTGGCGCCAGTGAAGTATCCCCTGACTTCGTGCTGTTGCCCGGCGTTGTCGAAAGCTTCAAATACGGATAAGGCATGACTGTCTCCCACTACAAAGTACCGCAGCGCCGCGGTACTTCGACCAATCTCGCATTTCCAATTGTCCGATTTATGAATATTCGGAAAGTCAAAACAGTCCATAGCCCGATCGGAACGCTTGAAGCTGGCATTTAGTTCATCCGGTTGCGTGAGCCAGGCCTTCTGTCCCTCGCTAAGGTGTCCTACCAGCCCGAGCGTAAAAAACATTGCGGAACCAAGAAATGCAAAACTGAATACTCGTCTGCGACTGATCAGGCCTCGTGCCCTGAACGGGCTCTCAATGTAGCGCCAGGTGAAATAGGCTAATACCAGCGATAACGCGGCAAGCGTGAGAAGCAGTGCGGAGCTCGGTTCCGGAATGGTTCGGTGCCGCGCGAAAGCAAACAACGGCTGGTGCCAAAGATAGGCGCTGTAACTTATCAGACCAATTCCAACGAGAGGCCTTATGCCAAGAAACCTGCCGACAATTGTCTCCGTTGACGCGAAAACAATAAGCACTCCCGTAGCTACAGTAGGAACAAGCGCGTATAAACCTGGAAATGGAGTGGTGTGATCAAACGAAAATACTGCATAACCGATCATCAAAAGCGCAGATAGACTGAATAAATCACTGAGAAGGCTATTGGCTCTGACTTTGTGAATAGCCTGCATATGGTAATGAAAGGGCAGTGCGATCATCGCGCCGATTCCTAACTCCCAGGCCCTTGTTGGCAGCATAAAAAACGCGGCTTTTGGATAGTCGTATGCGCCCCATTGGGCGGCGAGCAGACTACTCACCGAGATTAATAGAAATGACGCCAGTATCCAGCGTACACCGAAGCGCCACACAAGCATCAGAAGCAGTGGAAATAGAATATAGAATTGCTCTTCGACCGCCAGACTCCAGGTATGAAGTAGCGGTATGAGTTCGTTTTCGGGACCCCAATAACCGGAGGTTCGCCAAAACAGAATATTGGATGAGAAAGTCGAGACAGCGATCAGGCTTTGCGAATAATTTTCCAGGTCGCGCGGGATCAACCACAACCACGCGAATATCAGGGAAACGAACATCACAAAGAAAAGCGCAGGCAGAATTCGTCTTATGCGCCGCTCATAGAAATTGGTCAGAGTGAAGAGGCCCTGTTGTTTTTCCGAAAGTATGATTGACGTAATCAGGAAGCCGCTTATAACGAAAAAAACGTCAACGCCAACATATCCGCCGCCAAACGATTGAAAACCGGCATGAAAGAAAATCACCGGGACGACGGCCAGGGCACGTAGACCGTCGATCTCTTTCCTGTAGTTCATCGGAGTGAATATGAGAAAAGCCTAAGGGCCATTATGAATCGACGGCGCTGATTCGCTGCCCGAACGTTTCTACCTCTTCCCAATCGGTGAAATCGAAAGTGGCGTTTGGATCGGTTGGTCCATTCGTAATCCACATAATCAAGCGGATCATCGTCTTGTCCCAGAAGCGATAGACGGGATAGTCGATTTTGCCACCGAATATTGCGACTAACGGCGGTTTCCAGCTAATCTGCTCGAAAAATTTTCTTACGTAGGGATTGGATTGCACCTCGCGCTTGTCGGGCTTGCGAGCCACAGCATTGACGGAAAAAAACGCGCTTGGCGTGGTTTGGAGTTTTTCGAGGTTTTCCTCGATGAAGCGCGTGACCTCAGGACGATGTTTGCCGTAGCGAACGCTAGCGCCGATGACGATGCGATCGAACGGTTCGAGATCGATTTCAGAGCCCGCAGTCAGCTCCTGCAACGACACCTGATGCCCGCCTCGTGCAGCGACTTCCCGCAGACGCTCGCAGATTTCAATTGTATGTCCGTCGACAGTCGAATAGACAAATACGATATGTGCCATTTTCACAGATATCTAAACACAGGGGTGTTTACACGAAAGCAACTACTCCCGGGCGTAAGCGGACGTTCTAAGTACATCCCAGAATTGACCCATTTCGGCTATCTGCCACAATATCATGGTCGATAAAGGCAAACCTGACCAAAGTCAGGGACGCAATGCCACGGGTCCTCGCTTCCTCCGAGAGGCTAAGGACAACTTCCCGAAGGGCCCGAAGATAGCCGGGCCGCCGATGGTCACGTTTTTTCGTGATTCACATTTTCAAATATGCGGGAGGTGGCCCATGTCATACTCAAATAGACGTTCATCACCCTCGTGGTATGTGCTCCTGCTTACACCGGTCGCGGTGCTCGTGGCGTTATCGATCAGCGCTTGTGGCGGCAATGGCGGCGGCGGCGGCGGAGGCATGGACACTACGGACGAGATTACAATACTCCCATCCTACGGTTACCAGATCAGCGCGTCGCCGACAGGCGGCCCATTGACCGTCAGCATCCCCGATCCACAGGGCATGCTCATGCTCACCTTGGATTTCGGCAACACGCTCAACGGTGATATCAACATTACCGTTGACGCGAACAATTTATTTACAGTTACCGATTTGACATTGCAGATGTTGTCTTCGATTGCCGTCGATTCCGATGTTGGTGTGCAGTTCCTTGGTTCGTTTACGATTGAGGTCACAGAGGATATGACGCTTCTGCCGGGCAGCCCGCCGGACTCAGGGGCCTTCAATGTCGTGACAGCCACCGAGACCATAACGTTACAGGCCTTTGCTAATGGTGTCGAAATCCGACTTGACGGCGGCTTGCCCGTGACGTTGACGTGGGACGAGCTCGGGAATTTTGTATTTGATGATCAGGTGCTCGACTGGCAACGTCGCGCTGCTCTGGCGGCCGAAATTCTCGAGTTTACATTTATACAGTTCCTGACCCTCACCGAGACTTTGAATTGGGTCGACGATGAGCTCGCGACGATCAATCCATTGGTCGCGCCCTGCGATGCCTTCACGGGATCACCGCCGGCTGGCGTACTCGCCCAGGGCGAGAGCACATTCACGTGGATGGGATCCGGAAGCGTTCCCGTGGGCGGCGACGATTTCGCCTGGAACTTCACGGACTGCTGGTTTGATGATGTCGGTGATACCGAGGATCAGTTACTCAATGGTAGTGTTAGTCTTAACACCTACATCGAAGTCATCGATGCTCAATTGAACCTGATCGGCAGCGGGTACGATGAAGTGATTTACAACAATCTCACGGTAATAGAGACAATTGAAAACGTAACCGGTACGTTTACGATTGACCCGGATGCCACGATCATAATCAATGGCGGCCTCGACCTGGCTTTCGTCGGAGTCCCGAACTAGCGACTGTGGGGGGGCGTGGTCGCTGCAGTGCAGGTTGCTAATTAAGCCCTGCCAGATCAAGCGCATGCTACCAAAAGAACCCCGCTTCGGCGGGGTTTTCATTGCCAGTCAAATGTGCGCTTCTGCTCCAAAGCGGACCATCAAACACTGAAAAATCGTCCAATTTGAACGTCCGCCCTACGCCGGAAACCAGTCGTTCGCCTGATATGATGTTGACGGGCTGTTTATGACCCTTTGCAGACATTCAACTAACAAAGCTGATACGGGAATTACCGACCCGCAATGGTGAAAAAGTCACAGGCCGGCACCCTCAGAATATGGGCAATCGTTCTGGCTGTCTGTGTTCCGCTTGTGTGTGCAGATGATGACTGTACCTTCAGTAAATCGGGCATGCTTCAGAACGTTGAGCGGATTGCCGAGCAGTTCCCCGGTGCGTCAATTGATGCCGAGAGACTTCGGGTTACGTGGGTCTTTGAGAACGGAGACATCGAATATTACTCAGTGGGCGGTTGTTATGACTTAGGCGGCGCGGTAGGTCGTGTAAGCCAGTTAGCGGAGAAGCGTAGCGGCGAAGCAGTGAGTCGAGTGGTACTGGAATTGGCGCGAAAGTACCTGCCTGATGCAGAAGCAGAGCGGATATCGGATGCAATGGAGAGCAGTTCTTACGACAACGGGACAAGTGGGTCGGAAGATTTTGTGACGATCGGGCATCCACTTGGCGAAATTCTCGTTAGTCACAGGTTCGCGGAAGGTTCCGACATTGTCGAAGTCTCTTGGCCCGTTCTCTGAATTGAAAGGGCAGCTTTTGGCCGTTAGGCGACGGTCGCCTGGAAGATGAACGAATTGCTGCTAAGCAACGCATAGCCGGCGGTCAAGCTGCCCGATTTTCGCCCGATCGAACGACCGCTATCGGGCAAAGCTGACGTTCAATCTGGTCGCATGTCTGCTATACGCTCGAAAGCGGACATCAGGCTAGAATGGCTGAAAAAGGCGGCTATTTACCCAAAGCGGTCGGTCGAGGAAAGGACCAATTCCTCAATAGCGAATGAATTGGGAAGCATTGCTAATAAATGGTGACTTCACCGTACTTCTCGCGCTGTTGCTCTACATACCCGGCCGCTGGTGGGCAAAGCGTCAGTTGCGAGATGCACCTGATCGAAGTCTTGGAAAGGCGCGGGTGACACGCGCCGGATTCCTGTTCTTTGGAATCATGATTGGACTTCTCATGATCGGGTTTGCAAAGGAATCAAGACAATCGATCATCATGCGAAAACTCAGACTATTAACAGCAGTATTTCTAGTACTGGGTCCGATGTTGGCAATGGCAGACCACTTTTTACTTGAAGCAACGAGCAACGAGCCGACCATCGGAGATTTTGCAGTTCTTTTTGAGGATACGGGCGACGGATTACTGGAATGGGACGAAGTGGTGAGTTTCTCAGGCATCAACATACCTGGTTTCAGTGTATTTGATGACCTGCTCTTGGCCGTCCCAACCATTGCCGGAATTTCGAGCTTTTCATCCGACCCTGATGCGCCATACGTTTTTGTTCCCAACGACAGTAGCTGGTCTTTTACTGAATCGGCCGACTTAGGACATTTTGAATTTATCTTTGTTGGAACCTTTACCTATGCTGTGTCGTCCGTACCCGAACCCAGCACATTCTACGATGTGCCTACCGATCACTGGGCGTACTCGTTCATTGAGACGCTTGCCGAAAATGACATTACGTCGGGTTGCGGAGATGGTGTTTACTGCCCTGAAGATCCGGTGACTCGCGCTCAGATGGCGGTATTCTTGGAACGTGGAATGAACGGTGGTTCTTTCAGTCCGCCTGTTGCCACAGGAAATGTTTTTCTTGATGTTGGTGCCAGCGATTTCGCCGCAAACTTCATCGAGCAACTTTTCCTGGATGGCATCACCTCAGGCTGCGCAATCAATAACTATTGTCCTGATGCCGAAGTAACAAGGGCGCAGATGGCAGTATTCTTGCTTAAAGCCAAGTATGGGGCACACTACGTACCCTCGCCACAAGTGTGCGTGCTCATTTATCCACCGATGTGCGGATTTTCCGACGTGGATTCGAGCTACTTTTCCGCCGCATGGATCGAGCAACTAGCGGCCGAAGGGATCACGAGCGGTTGCGGCAACGGTAATTTCTGCCCGAACGATCCTGTGACACGAGCACAGATGGCCGTATTTCTGGTGAGGACGTTTGATCTTTGAGGATCCGCTCCTGATTAAAGCGGGCATCAGGCGACCAGCGGGAACGGCTCTGCGTATAAATCCGTGATTCTCTTAAACGCGCCGCCGAATCACTAAAGATCAGTCCGCACCGGTCATTTTCTTAATGCTAGTCGGGAAGGGCGGATTGGGTTTAAATCCTGCCCTGCTACCAATCAAAAAGGTTGGTCCCTTTGACAGCACTTGTATTCAGCCGCAGTCAGCCATTGACTATGATGCGAATTGTCCAGCTGGTCTTGCTGGAATGAGTTTAGCGAGGAGCAGAGTGAAAATCTAATCTCCGCACAGTGCGGGGTTTTTATGGGCCAAAAACCACTGCATCGTGCCACTAATTGATCTTTCGCACACAGTGGAATGCGAGCTGTAAGGGCGGCCCCGCCAAGTATCCAATTCGACGGCCTGACAGCCACAATTGTGCGCCAATACGCGGCATGTATTGCTACTATTGCCAACGTATAGTGAGTCTATGCTTGGTCCGGCGAGTTCGTGGTGTTCTAAAAGCAGAGTAGGGAGCAATTCTTGAGTGTTGACCTGAGACGAATAGCAAGAGCCGAAATATTGGCTCTTTTCATTTTACTGCCACGGCTCGGATCGGCGCAGACAATTGATCTGCCCGATCTTCTGGCTATCGAGGCGCCTGCGCAGTCGCAATCACTCTCTATCGAGGACGATATCGTCAGGCAGATTCTGATCGATCAAGCATCAGCTGGCACAGCCGCATTAAGCATCAGTCTTGCGGAGTCAGGGACCGCCCTGAATCTGGGTCCAAACCTCGTTACTTGGACAGCCGAAGAGCCCGCCGGCAATGTGGTCTCGACACGCACGGAATTTGTCTATCTTCTGCGCCACGGCCAATCACCTGTGGCGACATCATACGGGCCTGTCGAGACTGGCCCCGGCTATTCCACTGCTGGAAATCATGGCACGAACGTTGTGCGAGACAGTGATGGTGGCATTCATGTCGCATGGCGCGACAAGGCTCCAGCAGTCATGTACAGGTATGGTACTCAGGACCCGGAAACCGGAGTGATCAGTTGGACTGGGTCAGCCATTGATATAAGCGATGGCACGGCAATAGAGCGAAGTTTCGTTGCATTAGCAGTCTCACAGGACGCGGTGCATTTCGCATGGCGAGGCAGCGGCAATCAGATTCGCTACCGCCGTCGGGTACGCGCTGGTGCCGATTGGAGTTTTGACCCGGTACGTGCGACAGGTGCGTTCGGTAACTCGCGAGACAACGGCCCCGATGTCGCTGTCTTCAATGAAGACGAAGTTCATATTCTTTCTCGCGATATGCGATATGCCTATTCGCTAGATGCCGGAGCCAGCTGGACTGCCGAGGATTTGCGCGGCGAATTGCCGGCCAACACCCAAGACTTCAAGTATCCGGCACTGACTGTCGACTACCGCGGCCACGTACACATGCTGGTTACGACCCAATTCTCCGACGACTACTGGCCTCTGTGGTACATGCACCGCGAGCGGCCTACAGTTGCCGGTCCCGGGCCATGGTTGGAGGCCCACTATCCTTTTGCCGACAAAGCAGCGTGGCAGGACCCGGGATCTGGCGGCGCAAAGCTGTTTTTGGATTGGGTCGATATAGAAGCCGATGCATTGGGCAATTTGCACATCGGTTGGCACGGAACCTTCTATTCAGGTGCCTATGCCGAAGATGATGCATTTTATGCTATGCGCGAATTTGCCGGAGACGGGAATCCCGTAGCATGGCAGGACCCGGTTGCCCTGGCTCGTCACGACCCGGGAACCCTTCTATTGTCATTCACACCTTCTCTCGTTACGGATGCGTCGAGCAACACTGTGTTTGCTGTGTTCATGACGAAGGCACTCGGGCAAAGCCCCCTGGAAAGCTACAATGATCTTGACTCCGCGCTTCGCATTTTGCGCGATTCTTCATTTGTCGACTCACAGGTCCGTGGATCCAACCGGTACGTGCCATTATCGGATGCCGCTGGTTGGCCTATGACAACTTGGTGGCCGACAGGCGCACCCCGCCTATATCGCCATTCATCGGGACGCGTCTGGCTCGATGTAGTGCAAAGCATGGTACACAATGTATCTAATGAAGACTTTGCATTCATCGTCCATCAGCGACTCGACGTAACGAACTTCGTTGTCGGATCTGGTGACTCCGACGGCGATGGCGTTCCCGATGATGACGACGCGTTCCCGAATGACTCCAGTGAATGGATGGATACGGACGCTGACGGTATTGGCAACAATACCGATACCGACGACGATGGTGATGGTGTACCGGATGTCATGGATAACTATCCGTTAGGTCAATTCACAGACGCCCCGTCAGGCTCTTTCGGTTTCTCGTTCATCGAAGCGATTGCACGGGCAGGCATCACCTCAGGCTGTGGTAATGGAAATTATTGCCCGTCGGCTTCGGTTAGTCGAGCGCAAATGGCGGTATTCCTGGAACGCGGAATAAACGGCAGCGATTTTAGCCCCCCACCTGCGAGCGGCAACATCTTTCTCGATGTTGCTGCGAACGATTATGCGGCCGGTTTCATCGAGCAATTATTCGTCGACGGCATCACTGCCGGATGCGGCAGCAATAATTATTGCGCCGATGATGCGGTGACCCGGGCGGAGATGGCCGTTTTCCTCCTTAGAGCCAAGTACGGGGCGGGCTATGTTCCGCCGACTCCAGTTGGCGTGTTCAGCGATGTGGACCTGAGTTACTGGGCCGTATCCTGGATCGAACAACTGGCAGCGGAAGGGATTACCAACGGCTGTGGCGACGGCAATTATTGTCCTGATGATCGTGTCACGCGTGCACAGATGGCCGTTTTCCTCGTCAGAATATTTGAGCTGTGATGAATTAGGCTAAATACGGGACCCGCATAGGCCGGTATTGATCTGGGCCAGCCCTAAAAGAAAGCCGGTCTTCACATGGCGAGTGGTTACGGCTCTGCGTATAAATCGATGTTTGCTATAAACGCGCCCCCGCTACCAAGAAAACAAAAAGCCCGGCCTCGTGTCGGGTTTTTCTTGTCCGCCGTCCCCTCGATCGATGTCATATAATCGGCCTCCGGACGTACGACAATATCTTCCAATAAATACTGACTAGGCATGACGATGGACTACAGCAACCTGCAGGTACTCGCGGAGGTCTCAGTCGCGCTGTTGGGTTTTTCGGGGCTCACGATCGTGATGGGCCACTCTCGATTCGATCAGCATGGTCTTGCGTACCGAACGCAAGCGATGCTCTACAGTTCATCTTTGGCATTTATTGGTTCCCTCCTGCCTTTGGTTGGGATTTCAATAACTTTTGGTGCAATCGCCATGGCTGCTTTAATGTCGATAGGCATTGTTTGGGCGGGAATGAAGATACTCGGTTGGTCTGTGTCACAGGTCAAGACGAAAGCACTGCTTAACTGGTTATTCTTTCCCATGTACCTGATATCGACGTTATCCTTATGGTTGTCGTTATTTGTTTTGTCAGAGCAAGCGCTACTCATCTACAAGCTAGCAATCGGTTGCAACTTGCTAGTAGCGGTCATTTTCTTTATTCGGCTGATTATTTCCTTCTTCGGTTCCGAGAAAGTGTCAAGCGACGTTTAACAGATCGCTCCACTGGTAACCAATCTGAATCGCGATCCAATGTCCGCTTCTGGCCGAAAGCTGCCGACGAAACCAGGGCTATTTAGCCAGGTTGACTTCTGCTATCGGTGACAGCGGACATTCGGCCCAAGGGCACCAGGAATCACTCTCCCAAACGTCTGGAAAGCGCCTAAACCAATCGAAATCATGTCATAACGTGAAACCACGGACTGATCTCTTTACCGGATTAACTCAAAGCATAAGACTCGCTGGGAGAGTCGAGGCATATGAAAGCAAACGTGCCAGAGCAGCGTCTAGCCGATTCGGTCACCTTCGCGTTCGGAGACAATGAAGAACTGTGCAACGAGCTGCTGAGTCTGGTTCAATCTGGAGACAAGACCGCTACATGCGATGCTATGCGCGAATTTGGACCTGAGGGGGGAAGCAATTTCGGGTGATATGAGCCACAACTCCGTTGTTGGTCGTTGGCTGTCCCGGAATACAGACGATTTTTTTGCAACCGCTTGATGCGCAACGAGCTAGCATGGGGACACTGCGCTAAAATTGGTTTAGTGGGCTCAACTCTTTACTGCATTGCATATGCCCAAAAATTCCCTCGTTGTCTGGATCGTGAGGGGCGGGAGAGCAGTTCTACTTCTTAAGTCTGACCAGGGGAGCGTCTACATCATGGCTGGAGTGGAGGGGCGAGTCGCGCTGGTTACCGGAGCGAGCCGCGGAATCGGTCGTGTCACCGCTGAGTTACTCGCCGCGCGTGGCGCCAGCATAATGTGCGTGGCACGCAGCGAGCAGGACCTGGCGGCAGTGGGTCTCGATTACACGGCAGCAGATCTGGGAACCGAGCAAGGTTGTGCGTTGGCCGTCAGGAACACGGAAGAAAAGCTGGGACCTATAGATATTCTGGTTTGTAATCACGGCATCGGCTCCGCGCTGGAACGTGTCGTCTGGGAGCAAGACCCGAAACTCTGGACCGAAACGCTGCGGATCAACCTTGATGGCCCCTTCCATCTCTCCCGGTTTGCGTTGCGCGGCATGGTTGAACGCCGCTATGGGCGCGTTGTGTTTACGAGTTCAACCGCTGGCCTCCTGGCCGAGCACGCCGGCAGTGCGTATACCAGTTCCAAACATGGCCTTCTCGGCCTGATGCGCTCGCTGGCCCTGGACGCCGGCCCCTACGGCATTACCTCGAACGCGGTCCTGCCCGGCTGGGTACGAACCGAGATGGCGGAGCGCTCGGCCGAACAGGAAGCAAAGGACCGCGGCATAACGACCGCCGCGGTTTGGGAGGAGAGGGCAGCCCTTTATCCGGCTGGCCGCGTTGTCGCCCCCGAGGAAGTTGCCGAGGCGATTGCGTTCCTCGCTGCAGAAGAATCCAGCGGTATCAATGGCGAAGCTATTCGGGTCGCGCTCGGCAGCCTCTGGTAGCGAGCGCCAGCTGTTTAAATTCTGACCGCGTAATTCGGTAGACATAACTGTCATTTCCAGCCGCATCCGGGCAAGTTCCCACCATTACCCCGCCGATCTTCTTCATGGCTTGTTGCGAGCGCAGGTTCGTCACGCCGACTCGAAAAATGACATTTCCGACGAAGTCGAACGCATGCGTAAGCATCAATTCTTTCATCTCGGCATTTACCAAACCGCCCCAATGAGATCGAGCCAGGAATGTCCAGCCGATTTCGACTTCGTCTTTTTCGCTGTCATACGCGTTGTATCGCGAGGACCCGATGATCTGTCCGGTCGTTTCATCGATGGCTACGAGCGCGCCACCGGATTGCATTGCGAGCCGGAAAAAATCCTCAAATACGTTTTTCTTGTGGCGGTCGGAGGCTGGGTGTTGCGCCCATAGCAGCGGATCAGCGGCAGCGGCGTAGAGACTCGCGAAGTCTTCCTCGCGCATTGGTCTAAGTGTGAGCAGTTTTCCGGCCAGAACAGGTTGAAGATTCATCGTCTTCTTCCGGGCCCGCCAAGACCAAGTTTCCTGGCGCATTTCCTGGTGGGCAAACCGGGAACGAACACTGTCGATAAGCTCCCTATGTCCAGGAAACAACGCCAGCATCAAATACCGGGCCGTCAACGCAGACACGTTTCATCGCCGGGCCGTCGGGCGTTGTTACTTCCACTGTGCAGCCGGCGCAGCCGCCGACGGCACAGGCCATGAATTCCTCGAGCGATACCTTGCAGGGCAGGTCGTAGCGTGCAGCAAGTTCAGCCACCGCCTTCAACATGGGCGTCGGACCACAGGCAAAGATTTCGGTCTTCGCATGTTCGTCAGCATCAATGCTCTGCAACCACAGGTCGGCCATGTCGGTCACGTAACCGCGATAGCAACCGGCAAAATTCGACAGACTTGTCAGGCGGCAGGGGATATTCCAGCTTTCGAACAGTGGCATCGTGCTGATAATGCCGTCTTCCAGCCACGGCGTCGGTATCTCCGACGGGACCAGCGTGAACGGGAATGGAATCTCGGAACCAAGAATCGCCAATGGCTGCCAGTCGCCATCGTCTTTTCGCAGGGCGTCGGCCAGGAAGACCATCGGCGGAATGCCCACGCCGCCGCCGATCAACAATGCATTCGGTCGCTCGGGAGACGGCTGGAACGGTTGGCCGACCGGACCCAGCACATTAATCGTGTCACCCGGTTTTTTGTTAGCCAAGAGGTGCAAGCCCGCCCCGACAACCTTGTAGAGCACCTCGATCCAGTCATCGGCCACACGCATGATTGAGAGCGGTCGACGCATCGGCAGCGCTTCGTCGCAACTGACGTGCACGAACGTGCCCGGTTTTGCCGCAGCTGCACATTGCGGCGCACGAATACGCATGATGTACTGCTCGCCGGGCAAGGTGTCGGTCGCGATGAGTTCGCCGTCTTCAACAAAAAGCGTGCCCCGATTGCGCTGGGCTTTCTGTTGTGCGGCGGTGATCAACGCTGCGCCATCGCCCTGCTGACATGCTCAAGCACAGCCATCCGCACGGCAACGCCGTTGGTGACCTGCTCGGTGATGACCGACTGCGGGCTGTCGGCCAGCGTCGATTCGATCTCGATGCCCCGGTTCATCGGGCCCGGATGCATGATGATGGCGTCGGGTGCCGCAAGCTTCATTCGTTGGGCGCTGATGCCGTAGTTGGCGAAGTACTCGTCGATGCCGGGAATGCCATCGAGATTTCCAATGCGCTCACGTTGAATGCGCAGCCCCATGACCACATCGACGCCCCGTATGCCGGCATCAAGATCAGTGAGCAGCTTCGCATACGGCATTTCATCGGTGGGCGGCGCAAGCGGTGCTGGTGATATAAGCCGTAACTCGCCGACGCCGAGCGTGTGCAGGCCCTGTGCGGCGGAGCGTGCCACGCGGGAATGCGCGATATCGCCGACGATCGCGACTTTCAGTCCCTCGATACGTCCCTTGTGCCTGCGAATCGTAAGCAGGTCGAGCAGTCCTTGCGTCGGGTGTGATGCATCGGCCTCACCCGCATTGAGAATGCTCACGTGATCGTCAACATTGCGGGCGATGTAGGCAGGCACGCCTGCACTCGCATCACGTACGACCATGATGTCAACCTGCATGGCCTGCAACGTATATATAGTGTCCAGGATGCTCTCGCCCTTCTTGCGCGATGACGTGTTGACATCCAGGTTCAGCACGTCAGCGCCAAGTCGTTTGCCGGCAAGGTCAAACGATGCCCGAGTACGCGTACTCGGTTCGAAAAACAGATTGGCCACGGTGCGCCCGGCCAGCGACTCATTGCGCGTTGCCAGTGCGCCCATTGGGCTCAGGTAGCCCTCGGCGTCGTCGAGCAACTGCACCAGGAGCGACTTATCCAGGCCCTTCAGCGTTAGCAGGTGGCGGAGCGAGCCATCCGGATGCAGCTGCAGTGCCGTTTCGTCGTCCAAAGTCGGAAATATCTCGGGAGCTTGCATGGCGGGGCAAGTCTACTGGCAAATTCAGCGGGCGGCCAGATACCGCTCCGCGATGCACACGGCCGCTGCACTGTCGATCATTTCCTTCGAAATGCGGCCGCTGGATCCGAGGGCCCGGGCCTGCTTGAGAACGTTCCCCGCCTCGATCGACGTATAGCGTTCGTCGACAGTGTCGACCGGCAGGCCAAGGCTCGCGAGTTCCGCCATAAATGTTCGGACGTGCGCCTGCATTTCGCTTGGTGAGCCGTCGCCATGGGCGGGCATCCCGACCACGAGTCGCGACGGCCGCCATTCCGCGATTAGTCCCGCGATACGGGCCTCGTCCGGGCCGTTCTCCCCGTTTATGACGACGCCGAGCGGGCTCGCGGAACCGGTCACCGTCTGTCCGACGGCGACGCCGATGCGCCGCAAGCCGAAATCGAAGGCGATGATGGTTTCGGGCCGGCTCGCCTCAGGCGTGTCCGGCATCAGGAGAAATCCGGCTGATATCGATACCGATGACCTGTGCAGCCTTGGTCCAGCGATCGGCAAACGGCGTGTCAAACACGATGTCCGTGGTCGCCGGCACGTTGAGCCAGGAATTCGCCAGCATCTCGGTCTCGAGTTGCCCGGGTTCCCAGCCAGCATAACCAAGCGCAACCAGCGTCTTGGCCGGACCGTGCCCGTCGGCCATCGCGTCGAGAATGTCACGGGACAACGTCAACTGGATATCGCTCGATACCTCGATCGAATTCTCGAAACTCTGCTCCGGTGCGTGCAACACGAAGCCGCGCTCGGGACCGACGGGTCCACCGAGCAAAACGGGATCCTGTGCGGATTCGGGATCGGGATTCTCGAGTTCGAGTTGTTCGAAAAGACCACCGAGCTTCAGCGTCAACGGGCGATTGATGACAATACCGAGGGCGCCGTCGTCGTTATGTTCACAGATCAGGGTGACCGTGGTCGAAAAATTCGGGTCCTGCATGCCCGGCATTGCGATAAGCAGTTGATTTGTCATGGAGGCGTCGCTGGCCATGCACACAGTATCGGCTCTGACGCGGCCACGTACAACCGCTGTATCGAATACGGTTCTAGTTGAGACTGGCGGTGGCGGGAATCAACTGCTCATTGAACTGCCATTTGTAGGCAAACACGAGCTGATCGTAGTCGGTCTTGATCTCCGCGGGGAACGGGTCGAACGGCGAGGCCCGGCGCAGTATGTCGAGCGCGGCCTGGTCGAGGACCTTGGATCCGCTCGACTTGCGGATGATGACCGCGGCGAGTTGCCCGGTAGCCTCAATGCGCACCTCGACGGTTGGCGCACCCGACAGGCCCTCCAGATCGCCAAGCGTCGGGAAGTAGTCATTACCTACCGCTTCTATACGCCGCTTCCAGTTGTCCACGTAGGCAGCGATGGTCGATTCACGTGTATCCGCACTGATAACGAGCTGCCGCGGGTCGTCGTCATGGATGCGGAGATTGGCCGCCTTGTCCTGCGGCAACGGCAGTGTCCGGTCGAGGCCCGATTCCAGTGCGATTGCGCTGCTGCTCTCCGGCTGCGGCTCTTCGCGCAGGTTGTCGGCGACCTGCATTTCCCGCTCGGTACGGGTCGATACGAGCTGGTCGGCGGACTTCTCATGCATCGTTCTGTCGAGCAGACTGGCGCCGTCTTCCTGGCCGGCGTTGTCGATCGGGGACACGCTTTCGAGCGGCGCTGTAGGGCGCACCTGGTTACGGGTGTTGCCGCCACCTTGCTGGGACGCCTGGGCGAGATACGACGCTTTATCCGGGCGATCGATGCTTTGGTCCGGGTCTGCGACGATCGTGACTTCGAGCGAAACTGCGTTCGCGAACTCGTCGAGCAGGTAGGGATTGAAGGTGATGCCGATGATCAGGATGCCGTGGATCAGCGCGGCCAGGAACAGCATGGCGGGCAACCGGTCGGGCGCCTTGGGCGCGACCAGCTGAATGTATTCGATCGCTTCCGGATTCACAGCCATACTAGACATAATCAGGTTCCGGGATCATCCGCTATTTTTATCATCCAAACAAGGGCTTAGGCTAAGAAAGCGTTTGCCGTCTGCACGGACCCCTGGACTGTTAGTGTACGCCGATAGGCAGGGCTGGAATGCGACCTGTGTCACTTGCCGTACGCTACGAACCGCTACCCGACGTGGGCCTCGATGGCATCAAACAGCTGGCCGGCAATGTTCAGATCAAACTGCTTGTCGAGTTCGCGGATGCCGGTCGGGCTCGTAACGTTAACCTCGGTCAGGTAGTCGCCGATCACGTCGATGCCCGCAAATATAACGCCCGCATCACGCAACAGGGGACCTACGCGATCGCAGATCGAGCGATCCACTGCGGCAAGCTCCTGGCCGATGCCCTTGGCGCCCATAACGAGGTTGCCGCGATTGTCGTCGTCGGACGGTATGCGTGCCAGCGCATACGGCACGGGTTCGCCGTCGATCAACAGTATCCGTTTGTCGCCCTCGCTGATCTCCGGGATGAAAACCTGCGCCATCGCAAACTGTGTGCCGAAGTTCGTGAGCGTCTCGAAGATGACATTGGCATTCTTGTCACCCTTGTTGATCACAAATATCGAGCGTCCACCCATGCCTTCGAGTGGTTTGACGACGATGCGCTCATACTCGACGAGAAACGCTTTCATGTCGTCCATGGAACGCGTAATCAGCGTCACCGGTGTGCACTCGGGAAACCAGGCGATGTAGGCCTTCTCGTTCATGTCACGTAACGCTTGCGGGTTATTGACGATTAGCGCGCCGGCTTCCTGGGCCCGGTCCAGGATATAGGTCGTATACACGTACTCCATATTGAACGGCGGATCCTTGCGCATCAGGATCGCATCGAGGTCACCCAGGCTCACGGTCTGGCTGGATCCGTATTCGAACCAGGCAGCCTTGTTGTCTCTAACGGTCAGTTTCCGGGATTTGCCCATGGCCCGGCCCTGCAGGATCTTGAGGTCCGACTGCAAAAAGTAGTGAATTTCCGCATTGCGTTGCTGTGCTTCGAGGAGCATCGCGAAAGATGAGTCTTTGTAGGTCGATATGGACTCGATCGGGTCCATAACGATGCCAATGCGAAGCAGATTGTTCGCCATGGTCGTCGCTTGATCCTGATGTTCTCGGTGAGCGGCCAACTATACATTGGAATGACAGGGTAAACGCCCAAAATCCCTTGAATTTTGTCGTCCGCGGCGCGCGTCGTAGCAGGACTTATGTCAATATGGTACAAGTCCGTTTAAATGCGGTTTTTGTGACTTCGCATCGCGCGGCCGAAAAGCCAAACAACCGACAATACGAATCCGGGGGATTCGCAAGACCGTGAGGAAATCCGGTGTCAACTAACCCATCTCGAAGTCTGAACGGACTTAAGATACTCGTCGTGGATGACAGCAAGACGATTCGCCGAACGGCGGAGACCTTGCTGACGAAAGAAGGCTGCCATGTCTTCACGGCCATCGACGGCTTCGATGCCCTGTCAAAAATCGCCGATCATCAGCCCGATCTCATTTTCGTGGACATCATGATGCCGCGTCTCGACGGTTACGAGACCTGTTCGCTGATCAAGCACAACAAGATGTTCAAGGAAACGCCGGTCATCATGCTCTCGAGCAAAGACGGGCTATTCGATCGTGCACGGGGCCGCATCGTTGGTTCGGAGCAATACCTGACAAAACCGTTCACCAAGGACGAGTTGCTTGGTGCGATATCCAACCAGATTAACTAGCAACGTGAACAAAATCGTCGCCGCAAGGATCAAGCTGCAGAGGAAAAACTGATGGCCGTCGTTCTTATCATTGATGATTCGCCGACTGAGTTGCATCTCTTTCAGAATATGCTGGAGAAGGCCGGGTTCGGGACGCTGGTTGCCGACAGTGGCGAGGAGGGCCTGCGCCAGGCCAAGGCATCGAAGCCCGATTGCATCCTGATGGATGTGGTCATGCCCGGCATGAACGGCTTCCAGGCCACGCGAAAACTGACACAGGATCCGATTACTGCGGGCATACCGGTCATCATGATTACGACCAAGGACCAGGAGACCGACAAGATCTGGGGCATGCGCCAGGGCGCGGTCGAATACCTCGTCAAACCGGTCACAGAAAAACAACTCGTGGCCAAGATCAACGCGGTGATGGCTGCCTGAATGAGCGATTCCGGAGACCTTGCGGCACTGGTCAAGCAACCCTTTGAGTTGCTTGCAGAGATCGAGCGCCGCAGTCGCCAGGCACATGCGGGACAGGGCGGCGTTGATATGCCGGCCGAGTGGGTTGGGGTCGGCTTCCGGATAGGCGATGAACATTTCGTCGCGAACCGGGACCAGGTTCGCGAGGTATTGATGTTGCCGGAATCGATGACGCGGGTACCCGGGGCCAAGCGCTGGCTGCTCGGGATCGCCAATCTGCGCGGCCACCTT
>Ga0224508_10000629_pt1 | contig 33878 bp, 27 predicted proteins | sample SF_Jan12_sed_USG_4_FD_170157 | JGI IMG/M metagenome (GOLD analysis project Ga0224508, IMG submission 170157) | Sediment microbial communities from San Francisco Bay, California, United States - SF_Jan12_sed_USGS_21 | ecosystem: Environmental > Aquatic > Marine > Sediment | place: USA...
TCCTCGACAAGTCCAACCTGCAGCTCGACATGACCAAGCTCGGCTTCGAGCAGGAGCAGCTCTCGGTCTTCAAGCACTCGATCCACCAGCCCTACGGCATGGTGCTCGTCACGGGCCCCACGGGTTCGGGCAAGACGACCACGCTGTACTCGGCGCTCTCGGAGCTGAACCAGACCACCGAGAATCTCTCCACCGCCGAGGACCCGGTCGAGTTCAATCTCACCGGCATCAACCAGGTGCAGATGCACGACGACATCGGCCTGAACTTCGCGGCAGCTCTTCGCTCCTTCCTGCGGCAGGACCCCGACATCATCATGGTCGGTGAGATCCGGGACTTCGAGACTGCCGAGATCGCGGTCAAGGCGGCTCTCACCGGTCACATGGTGCTTTCGACGCTCCACACCAACGACGCGCCCTCCACGGTAAACCGGCTGCTCAACATGGGGATCGAGCCCTTCCTCGTCTCGTCGTCGGTCAACTGCATCGTGGCCCAGCGCCTCGCGCGGCGGATCTGCGAGGAATGCAAGGAGCCCGATGCCGACGTGACGCCCGAGGCACTGGAAGAGACGGGCCTCAGCGCCGACGAGGCGCGCAGCGTGGTGGCCCTGAAGGGCTCCGGCTGCCGCAACTGCTCCGACACCGGGTTCAAGGGGCGGGTCGCCATCTACGAGGTGATGGAGCTCAAGGAGGAGCTGAAGGAGTTCGTGCTGAACGGCGCCTCTTCTCTCGAGCTCAAGCGCGAGGCGACTCGGCTCGGCATGCAGACCTTGCGCATGAGTGCCCTGGGCAAGCTCAAGGAAGGCATCACGACCGTCCCCGAGGTCTATCGGGTCTCGACGGCGGACAACTAGGAACCAGCCATGGCAAACATGCATCAGCTGCTGAAGGCGATGATCGAGAAGGGCGCCAGCGACCTTCACATCACCACCGGCACCGCACCTCAGCTTCGAATCGACGGCAAGCTGCACCCGCTGCGGATGCCCCCGCTCTCGCCGCCCGAGACGAAACAGCTCTGCTACTCGGTGCTCACCGACTCGCAGAAGCACGTCTTCGAAGAGACCAACGAGCTCGACCTGTCGTTCAGCGTGCAGAAGCTCTCGCGCTTCCGCGGCAATATCTTCGTCCAGCGCGGCAACGTGGCCGGAGCTTTCCGGGCGATCCCGTTCAAGATCAAGAGCTTCGATGAGCTCGGCCTGCCCAAGGTGGTGTCGGAGCTGGCCCAGAAGCCGCGCGGTCTGGTCCTGGTGACCGGCCCGACGGGCTCGGGCAAGTCGACCACGCTCGCGACGATGATCGACAAGGTCAACAACGAGCGCAATGAGCACATCGTCACCATCGAAGACCCGATCGAGTATCTGCACCACCACAAGGGCTGTGTCGTCAACCAGCGCGAGGTGGGCGCCGACACCGATGGCTTCAAGCAGGCGTTGAAGTACATCCTGCGCCAGGACCCGGACGTGGTGCTGATCGGCGAGATGCGCGACCTCGAGACCATCGAGGCGGCGCTGACCGTGGCTGAGACCGGTCACCTCTGCTTCGCCACCCTGCACACCAACTCGGCGGTGCAGACGATCAACCGCATCGTCGACGTGTTTCCGCCATATCAGCAGGCCCAGATCCGCGCACAGCTCTCCTTCGTGCTCGAAGGGGTGATGTGCCAGACGCTGCTGCCACGAGCGAATGGCCCCGGTCGGGTGATGGCTCTCGAGATCATGGTGCCCAACGCCGCGATCCGGAACCTGATTCGCGAGGACAAGATCCACCAGATGTACTCGCAGATGCAGGTGGGCCAGGAAAAGTTCGGGATGCAGACCATGAACCAGGCCCTGGCCGCGGCTTATCAGCGGAGGTTGGTCTCGCTCGACGACGCGATGGGCCGGAGCACGGATCCCGACGAGCTGCGACAGATGATTGGCAAGGGGCCGGCGACGCCGGCGGGGCGGCGCGCGTCCTGAAGGGCGCAGGGGCGTCACGGTCCTAAGAGAGGTATTCGAGCATGGCGATTTTTCAGTGGAAGGCGCGGACGCGCCAGGGCAGCCTGAAGAAGGGCGAGATCGAGGCGATGAACGAGGCGGCCGTGATGGCCCAGCTTCGCTCCCAGAGCCTGCTTCCCGTCACGGTCAAGGAGAAGGCCAAGGACGTCAGCGAGTACCTGCCTTTCCTCAAGGAAGGCATCAAGACTCGCGACCTGGTCATCTTCACCCGCCAGTTCGCCACCATGATCGATGCGGGTCTGCCGCTGGTGCAGTGCCTCGAGATCCTGGGCGACCAGCAGCCCAACAAGACCTTCAAGGCGATCATTCGCGAGGTGCGTTCCGACGTCGAGCAGGGCTCGACCTTCGCCGACGCGCTGCGCAAGCACCCCAAGCCCTTCGACGAGCTCTTCGTCAACCTCGTTCAGGCCGGCGAGATCGGCGGCATCCTCGACACGATCCTCAACCGTCTGGCGGTCTACCTCGAGAAGGCCGACGCCCTGGCCCGCAAGGTCAAGGGCGCCATGGTCTACCCCAGCACGGTCATGGTCGTGGCCATCGCCGTCGTGGTGCTGATGCTGGTGAAGGTGATTCCGACCTTCGAGAAGATGTTCGCCGACTTCGGCGGCGAGCTGCCCGGCCCCACCCAGGTGGTGGTGACCCTCTCCCACTTCATGCAGGAGTGGGTGATGATCTTCATGGGCGGGACAGCCGCCCTGTTCATCGCCTTCCGCATGGCGCGCACGCGCAGCGAGCGCTTTCGTCGCGCGACCGACGCCCTGTTCTTGAAGCTGCCGATCTTCGGCTCGCTACTGCAGAAAGTGGCCGTGGCGCGCTTCACGCGAACACTCGGCACCATGATCGCCTCGGGTGTGCCGATCCTCGACGGCCTCGACATCGTGGCCAAGACCGCGGGCAACATGGTGATCGAAGAGGCCCTGCGCGACGTGCGATCGGCCATCTCCGAGGGCAAGACCATCGCCGAGCCCCTGGCCGAATCGGACGTCTTCCCGGGCATGGTGACCCAGATGATCGCCGTCGGTGAAGAGACGGGCGCCATGGAGACCATGCTCTCCAAGATCGCCGACTTCTACGACGAGGAGGTCGACGCTGCGGTCGACGCACTCACCTCGATGCTCGAACCGCTGATGATGGTCTTCCTGGGCGGCTCGGTGGGCGGCCTGTTGATCGCCATGTACCTGCCGATCTTCAAGATCGCAGAGACCATCGGCTGATCCCGCGAAGACGAGACCCAGCGCGCGGCGGGAGAGGCCGGCCGTGAACGAAGAGCCGAGCGAGCAGCGAGCCCGCGACGTCGAGCGCCCGCTGGTCGTGTTGATGGCGGCCCGGCTGGTGCTGGCGCTGGCGGGGCTGGTGATCGGGCTGGCGCTCGATCTGGCGACGCTGGACACGGGCCCCGGGCCGAGCCGGGCCTTCTACGCCACGGTCGCCCTGATGTTCCTGGCGACGGCCTTCTACCGTCGCTTCGCCGACCGGGCGATCCAGTCGCGCGCCTTCGGCGCGATCAACATGGTGACCGACATGCTGCTGGTGTCGGGGCTGGTGGTGTTCTCGGGCGGCGTCCAGTCGGTCTTCACCTTCTGCTACGTGGTGGTGGGGCTCTACGGGGGCCTGCTCTTTCCGGTCTGGGGGGCGGTGCTCTGCGCGTCCTCGGGCGCGCTGGCCTACGGCGCGGTGCTGGCGGCCGGGCAGGCCGGTTGGCTCGGCCCCTACGTCGGCCCGGAGCCGCTGGGTCTGTTGGTGTCGAACTGGGCGGCCCACGCCGCGGCCCTGCTCGGAAGCACGGCGCTGTCGGGCTTTCTGGCTCGCGAGCTCGCCCGCACCGGCGAGGCGCTGGACGAGCGCACCCAGGACCTGGCCCAGCTGCGCACGCTGCACGAGCGCACCGTGGAGAGCCTGCGCAGCGGGCTGCTCACCACCGATCTCGCGCACCGCATCACCTCCTTCAACCGCGAGGCGGAGCACATCACGGGCTGGACGCGCGCAGAGGCCGTGGGCCGGCCGGTCGGGGAGCTGCTGCCGGGCCTGCCCGAGCGAATCGAGACCGTCCGCCACGAGGTGCCGGGCCAGCCCCCCCGCTTCCGCATGAGCCATCGCACCCTGGAGGGCGAGGCCCTCCACCTCGGGTTCGGCGCCTACGAGCTGCACGACAGCGAGGGCCAGGCCTGCGGCGAGGTGGTGATCTTCCAGGACGTGACCGAAGTCGCCGCGATGGAGCGCGAGCTGCGCCGTTCGGAACGGTTGGCGGCGGTGGGCGCGCTCTCGGCGAGCATCGCCCACGAGATCCGCAACCCCCTGGCGGCGATCTCGGGCTCGGTGCAGATGATGGACGCGAGCCGCGACGAGGTCCACGACGAGTCGAAGCGGCTGCGCGAGATCGTGATCCGCGAGGTGGACCGCCTCGATCAGCTGATCGACGAGTTCCTCCAGTATGCGCGCCCGGGGGAACCGCACTTCGAGGTCGTGTCGCTGGAGGACGCGGCGGAGGACGTGGTCGAGATGCTCGGCGCCGGGGGCGAGTCGGGCGTGCAGGTCGAGCGCGTGATCGAGTCCGGGCTGACGGTCCGGGCCGACCCCGCCCAGCTGCGCCAGGTGCTCTGGAACCTGCTGCTCAACGCCAGCCAGGCCATGCCCGACGGCGGCCGGGTGCGACTCGAGGGCCGCACGGTGCCCCAGGAGGCTTCTCAAGGCGAGCGGGGCATGGACCGAATCGAAGACGTGGAGACGAAGCCCCACTGGGCCGAGATCGCCGTCCTGGACCAGGGCGGGGGCATTCCCGCCGAGGTTGCGGACCGCATGTTCGACCCCTTCTTCACGACCAAGAGCCACGGGACCGGCCTGGGCCTGGCGATGGTCCACCGCATGGTGCAGGACCACGGCGGAAGCATTCGCCTCGAGGGCGCGCAGCGCGAGTTCCGCACCGCCATCCGGCTGCTGCTGCCGCGGGGATGCTCGTGAGCGAGCGAGCCCGCATCCTCGTCGTGGACGACGAGCCGAGCATGCAGGAGTTCCTGGAGATCTTCCTGCGCAGCGAGGGCTATGAGGCCAGCACGGCTTCCGACGTCGAGACAGCCCGCGCGCAGCTCGACGTCGAGGACTTCGATCTGGTCATCACCGACCTGAAGATGCCGGGCGCCACGGGCCTGGACCTGCTGCGCGACGTCCAGGCGCGCAACAGCGGGGGAGCCGACACCCTGGTGGTGGTGATGACCGCCTTCGCCTCGACCGAGACCGCGATCGAGGCGATGAAAGAGGGTGCCTACGACTACATCAGCAAGCCCTTCAAGGTGGACGAAATCCGCGTCGTTCTCGAGAAGGCGTTGGAGAAGAAGGCGCTGTCGTCGGAGAACCGGCGTCTGCGCTCGGAGCTGCGCGGCCGCATCCGCGAGCGCAGCCTGATCGGCACCAGCGCCCCCATGCAGCGCGTTCTCGACCTGATCGGCCAGGTGGCGCCCACCAAGGCCAATGTCCTGGTCTCGGGTGAGAGCGGCACGGGCAAGGAGATCGTGGCTCGCGCCATCCACGAGTCGAGCGAGCGGGCCGACGCGCCCTTCGTGGCGGTGAACTGCGGGGCGATTCCCGAGAACCTGCTCGAATCGGAGCTCTTCGGCCACGTGAAGGGCGCTTTCACGGGCGCGATCTCCAACAAGCCGGGTCTCTTCGAGACGGCGGGGGAGGGTACGCTCTTCCTCGACGAAGTGGGCGAGCTGACCTTGCCGCTGCAGGTGAAGCTCTTGCGGGTGCTGCAGGAGCGGGTCTTCCGCCGGGTGGGCTGCACCGAGGACCAGCGCTTCGAGGCGAGGGTGGTGACGGCCACGAATCGCAGGCTCGAAGAGGAGGTGGGCAAGGGCCGCTTCCGCGAAGACCTCTACTACCGCCTGAACGTGATCGAGGTGGAGCTGCCGCCGCTGCGCGACCGCCGCGAGGACGTGCCCCTCCTGGTCGCCCACTTCGTCGAGAAGTTCGGGAGGCGCGACACCTTGCGCCTCTCCGAGGCCGCGCTCGAGAAGCTGATGGTATATGGGTACCCGGGCAACGTCCGCGAGCTCGAGAACGTGATCGAACGCGCCGTGGCTCTCACCCGCGACGACGTGATCGAAGTGGCGGCGCTCCCGCCCACCGTGGTGCGGGGACAGAACGCCACGGGGCGTGAGCGGATCCCCAGCGAAGGCCTGCAGCTCGACGAGGCGCTGGCCGACGTCGAGCGACGGCTCCTGCTGGAAGCGCTCGAGCAGTCCGGAGGGGTGAAGAAGAAGGCTGCCCAGCGCCTGGGTATCAGCTTCCGGTCCTTCCGCTATCGCCTCGAGAAGCTCGGTCTCGACGAGAGCTCCCGGGACTAGGCCGCGGCGATGAAGCGGTCCCAGCGGCTTCGCGGGCTCCAGGTCGAAGTGCTGATCGGACTCGGTCTGGTGATGGCCATGGCCACGGCCGTGCTGGTGGGTTTCGGTCTGCGCCTGCAGACCGACCAGATCGCCCAGCTGCGCGAGCTGGCGGCCCGTCGGCTGGTCACCGAGGTGAACGCGCCCGGCGCCCTGGCGCCCGGGCCCGAGGGCTCGGAGTGGTGGCGGATCACGCCCGAGGGCGTCGCGCGGCCGTGGGGCGCTGCGGGTGAGCTCGATCTGGAGACGCAGGCACTGGCCGAAGCCGCGCGGCACCACGGCGAGCTCGTCATGCAGGCCGGGGCGCCCTGGGAGCCCCTGCGCTTCGCGCTGCCGCTGGACGAGGGGCGCGTGGCCGTCATGCGGCTGCCGCCGGCGGCGGGGCTGCCGCTGCTGCTGGGCCTGCTGCTGGGATCCGTGGCGGTGTTCACGGCCTTCGGGGCCAGCGTGCTGCGGGGGCGGGTGGTGGGGCCGCTGGAGCGTCTGGCTGCGGGGGTGCGCAGTGCCGCCGAGGGTGACCTGGAGACGCGCCTGCCCGAAGAGGGCGTGCGCGAGACGGTCGCCGTGGCCCGCGCCTTCAACGAGCTGGCCGAAGCCCTGGCCGCCCGTACCACCGCCCTCGAGAAGGCGGTGGGCGAGCTGCGCGAGAGCAACCGCAGCTTGCGCGCGGCCCGGGACGGTCTCGACCGCGCCGAGCGACTGGCCGCCGTGGGCCAGCTGGCCTCGGGGGTGGCCCACGAGGTGGGCAACCCGGTGGGAGCCCTGCTCGCCCTGCTCGATCTGTTGGGCCGCGACCCGGGACTCTCGGAAGGCGGTCGTCGCCACCTCGACAAGGCCCGTCAGCAGGGAGAGCGGGTGCGGGCGATCTTGCGCGAGCTGCTCGACTTCTCGCGCCCGGCCCGGGGCGAGCCCGCCGACATCGATCTCGCCGAGCTGGCCCGCAGCACCGTCGATCTGGTGAGGCCCCAGCGGCGTTATGCGGCCCTCGATTTCCAGGTCGAGGTGGAGGGGGAGGTCCTCCGCGCCTGGGCCGACCCCAGCGCGGTGTCCCAGGCGCTGCTCAATCTTCTGCTGAACGCCGCCGACGCGGTGCTGGAGTCGGGTGGGGGGACGGTGCGGGTGAGCGTGTGCCCCGCGGCGCTCCAGGCTCGCACGGGAGAGAGCCCCGTCTCGGGCGAAGAGCGCCGCCGGCCCGACGGGGTCGCCCTCAGTGTCGAGGACGACGGCCCTGGCATCGAGCCGGAGTGCCGCGAGCGCATCTTCGACCCCTTCTTCACCACCAAAGAACCCGGCCACGGCACGGGCCTCGGTCTCTCCAACGTGCTGCGTGTGGCCGAGCAGCAGGGCGGACGCCTCGACCTCGAGACGCCCGAGAGCGGGCGCGGCGCGCGCTTCGTGCTGCGGTTGCCGATCGCACCGGAACCCGGTGCGGCCCGCCCGCAGCCCGCGGGCGAAGCCCGCGGCTAGTAGGGCTCTTCGGCAGCGGCGGGCACGGCCTCGCCGAGGCCTTCGAAGCCGAGCTCGACCACGAAGGACTGGGTCGCGACGCCGCCCTTGCGATCGCTCACCTCGATACGCACGGGGTGCTTGCCGGCCTGGGCCTGGGTGGGCGTCCAGCGCAGGGTGGCGTCGACGACGTCGAGCACCATTCCGTCCGGACCCTCAAGCAGGCGATAGCTGAGCTGACGGTCGCCGTCGGGATCCTCGGCCTGGATCGAATAGACGAAGCGGCCCTGGTCGTCGAAGGCGCCCGGCGTCGAGGTGATGCGGGGATCGGAGTTCTGGACCCGGAGGACGTCGCTGGCAATGGTGTTGCTCCAGTCGTCGCCATCGCTGGCCCGCACGCGCACGCGGATCGAGTCGCCGCGCCTCAGCCCTTCCGCGGGCAGTACGGCGCTTCGCGACTCGTGCCGGCTGCCGTTGACCTCCCAGACGTAGTCGAAGTCCAGGTCGTCGTCGTCGCTGTCGGTGGCATTGGGGATCACCATCAGGTCGTGGGAAGCGCTGATCTCGCGCGCGGGCTCGAAGGCCAGGCGGTGCAGCACCGGTGCCGAGTTGCCGACCTGGGTCTGAGCCCGGACGGGCTGGCTGCGACCCTCGTCGTGGCGCGCCACCACCGAGACCTCGATGCGGCTGCCCCTGGAGACGCCTCCCTCGAGGCGCAGGGTGTGGCCGGTCTCGGTCTGGCGTCTCCCGTCCACGAACCACTCGTAGGCGAGCCGGGTCTCGTGGGCCGGGGTGCCCGAGGTGCTGACCTCGGCCTTCACCGCGCCGCCGGCCACCGGATCCTCGGGGCGCAGCTCGACCCGGTCGATGCGGGGGGCGCCGGGCGCGGCCTCTTCGGTGAGCTCGGCCAGGGGCTCGGGCCCGGCGGGGACCGGCGTCTGGGGCGTCTCGGACCCGCAGGCCAGGAAGACCCCGCAAAGGGCCAGCAGCCCACTCCATTTCGAGATGTGATCGGTCATCGAACTCCCCCCTGTGCCCCGTACTCGAAACGCGCTGCCGCTAGTCGAAGGCGTGGCAGCGCGCTGCAGTGGCCCCCACTCGTGCGACCGTTCCCGCCCGAGCCTGTCCCTCGGTGCGGATGTTCCAGACCGTGTTGAAGAAGTTGAGCTCGAGACTGGAGTCTTCCAGGCAGGGCTCTGCCGAGGCCAGCATGCAGATGCGCTGATTGGCCACGCTGACCGTCGAATCGGGCCCGTAGGTGGTGCCGTTGGGCAGGGTCGCAGTGGGCACCGTCCCCACCAGGCAATCGCCCGGAGTCAGCGAGGTGGTGGTGATCTCGGTGCGCAGCACGTCGAGGGACGCGGCCACCCCCGCGTCCGCGGCATAGAGCGCGTTCTGGGCGAGGCTGGTGTTGCCCGACATCTGCCGGTCGCGCATCACGGTGTCCATGGAGGCGAAGCCGATCAGGCCCATCAGGGCCAGCATCATCATCGCCACCAGGAGGGCCGCGCCACTCTCGCGGCGCCGATCTCGGTTCGGATGCATGGTCATGACCTCAGACATTGACGTTGCGAAGCCGGATCGTGGCCGTGTGCACCCGTCGCCGGCGGTCGTCGGCGGGCGGAGGGTTGACCCGGTTCTCGCGGGCCTGTCCGATCCCGGCGTTCTGGAGATCGTTGGGGTCGCCAGCGGCGGTTCGCACCACGAGGTTCAGGCGCACCTCTCGCAGCAGCGCCGGGTCGGGGAGGCTGTGGGGGGTCAGGTCGGGCTCAGCTCCTCCTGAGCCGAAGTCTTCGTTCGCGTCGACCTGGCCGTTTTCGTTGAGATCGTAGAACCAGGCCAGCTGGAGGTCTTCGACGTTTCGCGCGAGCACCGAGCCGTCGCGGGTGAGGGTGTCGGCCGTGATCTCGTAGATGTGGGCGGGCACCAGACCCCAGCCGTTGTTCACGGCCAGCGGAACGCCGGCGGTGCTCGAGATCAGGTTGATCGTGACCTGGTTGGCCACCGCAGCGACGTCGATCACGCGCCCGCAGTAGACGCCGTCGGTCGGGTCCTGGAGGTTGATCAGGATTGCCCCTCCGCCCACGCGAAAATCGCTGTCGGGCCCGGGTGTGGCGTCGGTGTCGTAGGTGTCCACCCCATCGATCGTGACGTTGTCGACGGTGAGGACCTCGTCGACGCCCGCGTCGACGAGCGCCGTGCTGGGCGTCGCGGCCAGGTTGCCCGCTGCGAACGACGCGGTGAGGGCGGGGTCGTCGGCGTCGAGGATCGCATCGCCGTCGCTCACGAACAGGGCATCGGGCCCGTTGGTCGCGTCCACCCCACAGGCGGCTGCTCCATTCGGGACCATGTAGCCCGCGTTGCGCAGGTCGCGCTCGATGAGGCTCGAGATGGCGATCGAGTTCTGGTGCGCCTCGGAGACGCTCTCGATCACCACGTAGGTGTTTCGGTTCACCGTGAAGGTGTTGAGCGTGTAGACCAGCACCAACAGCATGGCGGCGGCGGCGATGAAGACCTCCACCAGGGTGAAGCCCGCGGTGAGACGTCGCGTTCGTGTAGACGGGTGCATCAACAGCTCGCTCCACCCACGTCGTAGCGGCGCGTGGCCAGCACGACCTGTTTGTTCGCGGTGTGGTCCTCTTCGGCCCAGCTCACGCGGACTTCGACGTCGCGCAGGCAGGTCGACGCGCCGATCGCGGTGACCCGCCAGGCGATCGTGTAGGCGTGCTCCAGGGTGTTGCTGCCATCCGGGGCATCGACGGTCACGTCGTCGTCGGGCACGCCGGCCCAGGCCGGCGCCTGCCAGCCCAGCCCCACCTGGGGGGTCAGCGTGGTCCAGGGCAGGCGGTTGACCTGCTCGACGTAGGAGCGGCCGATCGCGGCCGCATCGTGGGTGTGGCGGCCGGCCGACCCCTGGGTGAGGGCGTGGAGCTGCATCAGCGCCAGGGTCAGCAACCCGAACGCCAGGATGCCCATGGCAATCACGACCTCGATCAGCGAGAAGCCGCCCGAGCGCTGCCGAGCGCGTCGAAGGCGGGCAGGGGGGGTGCGCCGCATCAGTTGCTCCATCCGTTGGTCGGGCCCTGCCAGCGGTGGACCCGGGCGGTGCCCAGGGGCCGCAGCACAACGGCGTAGTCGCGGTTTCCGTTGGAAACGTAGAAGGCACCGCCGCCGTCTGCGGCGGGCCCGATCGCCGAGCACACGCCGCCCGCATTGGAGAAGGTGCGGGGCAGGCCGTCGTTCTGGAAGAGCACCCAGGTGGCGGGGTTGGCGCCTCCTCCGTCGCTGAAGCTGGAGCCCGTCGGGACGCTCGCCGGCAGGTTGCCCTCGTCGTCTGGCGCCAGGGTGGTGCCGGCACCCACGGTGCCGAAGGTCGTGTCGCCCTCGAGGGTGGCGCTGTGGAGCAGTTCGCCCGCGTCGATGGTGCAGTTGGCGGTGGCCTGGGGGCCGTCGTCGATCACCGCGATCGGGGTCGGCGCGCTGAGGGCCGAGTCGAAGATGACCAGGTGGTTGTTGCCGGTGCGGATCGCCTCGGAGCGGGCCAGCAACAGCGCGTCGGAAATCGCCCGGGCACCGGCCTTCACCTGCTCGTCGGCCTGCCAGCGCAGGTAGTTGGGCACCGCGATGGCCGCGAAGACCGCGATGACGGCGAGGATCACCACCAGCTCGATCAGCGAAAATCCGGCGTTCCTGTGGTTGCGAGGCAGCATGGTCGGGTCCGATCTACAGCAAGTTGCGTTCCAGCGAAGCCGCGTCAGGGGGAGGGCCTGCAATGCCGGGTGCGTCGGGCACTCTTTGCACATCGGTCACCGGGCCTTCGGTGTGAAAGGTTCTGCGGAGCGACGCACGCAGTTGCGGGCTGCTCACTCCTCTCCTGCGATTCCGTATTCCTTGATCTTGTAGAGCAAAGCGCGGTGGCTGATCTCCAGCAGTCGCGCTGCGTGTGTGCGGTTGCCGTGGGTGGCTTCGAGTGCCTCGCGGATCAATCCCGCCTCGAAGCGCTTGCGGGCCGGCTTCAGGGCGAACTGCTGGGTGTCCTCGGGGCTGGTTTCGGGGCTGGGCCGCGAGATGGCCTCGGGCAGCGCGCCCGGCCGGATGGTCTCGTGGTCGCTCAGGAGCACGGCCCGCTCGATCACGTTCTCGAGCTCGCGGACGTTGCCGGGCCAGTGATAGGCGATCAGGCGCTCGAGCGTGTCGTCGGCCACGCCTCGCAGGGGCTTGCCCATCTCGGCGCAAGAGCGGGCGAAGAAGTGGTCGACCAGCAGCGGGATGTCCTCGCTGCGCTGGCGCAGCGGTGGCACCCGCAGCTCGACCACGTTCAGGCGGTAGTAGAGGTCCTCGCGAAAGCTGCCTTCGCGGACCATGGCCTCCAGGTTGCGGGCGGTCGCGGCCAGCACCCGCACGTCGACCGACCGCGACTTCGATTCGCCCACCGGGCGGATCTCCTCCTCCTGGAGCACGCGCAGGAGCTTCACCTGGAGCGACAGGGGCAGCTCGCCGATCTCGTCCAGGAACAGGGTGCCCTCGTGGGCCTCGACGAAGAGGCCGCGCCGGGCGCGGTCGGCGCCGGTGAAGGCGCCCTTGGCGTGGCCGAAGAGCTCGGACTCGAGCAGGTTCTCGGGGATGGCTCCGCAGTTGACGGCCACGAAGGCCTCGCCCCGCCTGGGGGACTGGGCGTGCACCGCCCGAGCCAGCACTTCCTTGCCCGTGCCGCTCTCGCCGGTCAAGAGCACCGTGGTCTTGTAGACCGCGGCTCGCTCGATCAGGTCGAGCAGCTCGATCATCGGGGGCGAGGCGGCCACGATCGGCCGCTCGCTGGCGGCGCGTTGCACGTCGCGCTCGAGCAGGGCCGTGCGGCGGCGCAGCTGCTCGCGTTCGCGCGCCTTGCGCAGGGTCAGCAGCAGCTCGCTCGGCTGGAAGGGTTTGGCCAGGTAGTCGTAGGCCCCGGCCTGCATCGCCTCGATGGCGAGCTCTTCGGTGCCGTAGGCCGACATCATCAGCACGGTCGATTCCGGCAGGCGACGCACGATCTGCGGCAGCAGCTCCATCCCGTCCATGCCGGGCATGCGGAGGTCGCAGAGCACCACGTCGAAGGAGGTCTGCTCGATCAGCTCCAGGGCCGCCTCGGCGTCGGCTGCGCAAAGGGCTTCATAGCCCTCGGCTGCGAGCACCAGCTGGAGGCTGTCCCGTAGGCCCTCGTCGTCGTCGATGATCAGAAGACGGGTAGACATCGGCCCCGTATCGGAGCTCACGGGCTCGGGCGTTAGGGGGAAAGGGGGGGGCGACCCACAGCCAGTGGCCCGACCCCGACCCCGTTCAGGCTGCGTCCACAGGCCCTCGCAGCCCGAGTGCGGGGAAGCGGCAGCTCGCTCTCAAGTCCCCGAAACCAGTCGCCGATAGGCGCGAGGACGCTCTTGTGAGACCGGCCCGAGGCCGTGTCACTGTGCGGCGGCTGGGGAGGGGAAGTGCCGAGCAACAATGTCCAGCGATTCCGCGAGGCCCTGATGATGAGCAAGGCCGAGCTCGCCCGCAAAGCGGGCCTGTCGACGCTCACCATCGACCGGGTCGAGGCGGGTCGTCCTTGCCGACTCGATACGAAGCGCAAGGTGCTCATCGCACTCGGCCTCAACATCCGCGACAAGGATCGCGTCTTCGGCGACAGCCCGGACGAGATGCCGGGCGCCGACCTGAACGGCGTCTCGGAGCTCGGGGCTCCCGCTCGACGCATTCACTCCAGGGAGATGCGCTCGTGAAGTTCAGCCTTCCCAGCTTCGGTTCGCAGTCGCTCGTCGGCCTCGACGTGGGATCTTCGACCATCAAGGCCGTGGAGCTCACCGCTCGCGGCAAGTCGGGCAGCTTCGAGCTGGCCAAGCTCGGCGTGGCCCAGGTGCCGGCCGAATCGATCGTGCAGGGGGCCTTCCTGAACGCCTCCGCCATCACCGACGCGATCCGCGAGGCGGTGGAGGCCGGCAAGATCAAGACCAAGAACGTGGCCGTGGCCGTGGCCGGTCACTCCGTGATCGTCAAGAAGGTCAGCCTGCCTTCGATGACCCGCGAGGAGCTCGACGAGCAGATCCGCTGGGAAGCCGAGCAGTACATCCCCTTCGATGTCAACGAGGTCAATCTCGACTTCCAGATCCTCGAGGGCGGCGGCGAGGAGGGCCAGATGGAGGTCCTGCTGGTGGCCGCCAAGAAGGACCTGATCGACGACTACGTCCAGGTGATCACCGAGGCCGGCCTGACACCGGTGGCGATCGATGTGGCCGCCTTCGCGGTCGAGAACGCCTTCGAGAGCAACTACGACTTCTCGCCCAGCGAGACCGTGGCCCTGGTCAACATCGGGGCCCAGGTGGTCAACATCAACATCCTGTCAGGGGGCGTGCCCTGCTTCACCCGCGACATCACCACCGCGGGCAACCAGTTCACCGAAGAGATCCAGAAGGCCCTCTCCGTCTCCTTCGACGAGGCCGAGCGGGTCAAGTTGGGTGGGCGCGGCGCAGACAGCCAGGACGTGGTGCCCCAGGAAGTCGAGCAGGCCATCCAGGCCGTGACCGAGACGGTGATCGGCGAGATCAGCCGTTCCCTCGACTTCTTCAGCGCCACCAGCGCCGACAGCCGCATCGAGAAGGTCTACCTCTCGGGCGGCGCCTGCCGGGTCTCGGGCTTCCTCGACGCATTCCGCGATCGCACCGGTCTGCCCGCGGAGCTGCTCAACCCGCTCTCCCGGATGCTGCCCTCGAACCGCTTCGATCCGGAGTACCTGGAAGATCTCGCGCCCTCGCTCGGGGTCGGCGTCGGGCTCGCGCTTCGTGAGGTGGACTCCCAATGATCCAGATCAATCTACTTCCGGTCCGTGAGGCGCGCCGCGCGGCCGACCTCCGGCAGCTCATCATGCAGCTCGTGCTCGGGCTGATCCTGGTGGCCGGTGGCATCGCCATCGTTCACTCGCGGCTGAGCGACCAGATCCAGGTGGCGCAGGCGCGCGTCACCCAGATGCAGCACGACATCAAGCAGTTCGATCCGCAGCTCAAGCAGGTGGCCAACTTCCGCAAGCGCAAGGCCGAGCTCGAGAAGAAGATCGACATCATCGACGGTCTAGACCGCGCCCGGAAGGGCCCGGTGCGGGTGATGGACGAGCTGGCCTCGAACACGCCCGCGCGGCTCTGGATCGAGGCGCTCAAGACCAAGGGCGCCGAGATCGAGCTCTCGGGACAGAGCCTCGACAACGAGCTCGTGGCGGTGTTTCTCGGAGCGCTGGGAGACTCCCCGTACTTCGACAAGGTCGATCTGAACAGCACCCGACTCGCCGACGGACCGGATGGTCTCGAGGTGGTGGAGTTCGTGATCGAGGCGCAGATCACCACGCCCAAGGACACCGAAGGCTAGGCAGGTATCGAAATGGATGTATCTCCGGAGATTCAGAACAAACTCGACCAGGTCGCGAAGCTCTCGTCGGGGGTCCGCATCGCGGTCGTCCTGGTGGTGTGTACCGTGATCGCGGCGGGCTACTACTTCACCGTCTTCGAGGGAAAGAACGCGCAGCTCACAGAGCTGCGGGCTCAAGAACTCGAGCTGCAGCGCAAGCTCTCGGAAGTGCGCTCGATCGCCGCGAACATCACGGCCTTCGAGGCCGAGATCGCCGAGCTCGAGATCGAGCTGGCCGCGGCCCTGCGGCAGCTGCCCAACCAGAAGCAGCTCGAGGTGCTGTTGGCCGACATCAGCAACCTCGGCAAGACCGCCGGCGTTCAGATCCGCTCCTTCCAGCGTGAGCGCGAGGTGGTGCACGACTTCTACGCCGAGGTTCCCCTCAAGATCGAGCTCGATGGGACCTTCCACGAGATCGCGCGCTTCTTCGACCTGGTCTCGAAGCTGCCGCGAATTGTGAACATGGGCGCACTGGACATGAAGATCGGCAGCGAGACCGAACAAGAAACCGAGCTGACCGTAAACGGGGTCGCCACGACGTTCCGCTTCGTGGGGCAGGGCTGAGGCGATGAACATGACGCAACGGGATCGAGGAGGCTCGGCGCTGTGCTGGCTCCTGGCGGCGTCGCTGGGTCTGGTCGTGGGCTGCTCGGAGAACTCGAGTGGACCCACGGTGTCCGACCTGGAGGCCGCGCAGCAGCAGGCTACGGCGGCCGTCAAGGCGGCCAAGGTATCGCGGGCCAAGCGCAAGCGAATCGAGGAGACGAAGCAGCGGGTGAAGCCCATCGCCGGACAGGGCGATGGATCGCGGACCATGGGCAGCGGCGTACTGATCGAGACTGGCTATGCCTATACGTCCGAGGGCAAGCGTGACCCGTTCCGGAGCTTCACGTGGAACCGGCCCGATCGCCTCGCCCGAGCCGAGGTCGCCGGGCCCCTCGAGCAGTTCGACCTGACGCAGCTCGAGGTCGTTGCAGTGGTATGGCGCACGGGCAATGCCCGGGCGCTCGTCCAGGACCCTTCTGGGGAGAGCTACATCGTCGGCGCCGGCGCCGCGATCGGCAAGAACCAAGGGCGCGTGGTCACGATCGACGACAACACTGTGGTCGTCAAAGAAACCTATGTCGATTACCTCGGTCAAGAGACGACCAAGGACATCGAGATGCGGATCCGTCGGAGTGAGGGGGGATGAGTTCGATGTGGGTATCCAATCTGGTTCGGATCCGGGCCGTGCAGGCTGGCGCTCTCGCGCTGACTGCCTGCCTGGGGATCTTTGCGTGTGCGGGATCGGGCACGTCTTCCACCGACATGGCGGAAGGCTCCGGTCGCGTCGTCGACGTCTGGGTCGACCGCACGCCGGAAGGCGGCATGGTGACCCTGGTCGGTCCCCAGGCCCCGGTGTTCACGGCCTACCAGGAGTCCAATCCGCCCCGCGTGGTGGTGGATCTGGCCCAGGTCTCGATGGGTGAGATGCCCGGCGTCGTGAGCGTCGACGACGGCATGGTCGACGAGGTGCGCCTCGAAGAGCAGCCCGGCGACATGACCCGGATCGAGATCAATCTCGCCTCCGAGGCCAACTACGAAGTGCATGTCGGGGACGAGGGCCTGGTGGTCACGCTGGTGACGGCCGACGCGACCGACGCGACGACGATGGCCGACGGCGATCCCTGGAACGAGCAGGACGAGTCCTGGTCGGCCCAGGAGGGCGAAGCCGGTGAGGTCGACCCCTGGGCGGCGAGCACCGAGAGCGACGGCTGGTCGGACCAGGGCCAGGCGGCCATGGACGCGCAGCCCGCCACGATGCTCGAGTCGGTGGTGGCCCAGGGCGTCGGATCCGGCGCGCTGATCCACCTGATGGCCGATGGCACCGTGGAGAGCGCCGTGGCCTTCACCCTGGAGGACCCGTCCCGGCTGGTGCTGGACCTGCCCGGCGTGAAGAGCTCGGTCGAGCAGCAGAGCGTCGAGGTCAGCTCCGAGCAGGTGGCCCGCGTGCGGGTCGGCGCCCACGCCGACAAGGTGCGCGTGGTGGTCGATGGCGGCAGCGCCGCCAACTCCTTCGATGGGCGCCGGGTGATCCCGGTGGCCACCGGCCTGCTGGTCGCCCTGGGCGACGGCGCCGAGATCGAGGCGGCCATGAGCGAGGCCATGGGCCAGATGCCCGAGGCCGCGACCCTGGCGGTGAACGACGTTGGCATGATCGAGTCGGAGATCTCCGAGACCCAGCCTGCCCCGGAGCTTCCGGCGGCGATGGACGAGACGAGCCTGGACGACGAGATGGGCGAGGTCGCCACGGCGACCGGCAACGTCATGGTCTACGGCGTCGAGTTCGAGGCCCAGGAAGATCAGGACCGCGTGATGGTGCTCAGCGAGGAGGCCATCGACTACCTGGTCTACGAGCCGGACGCCGAGACGGTGATCCTGAGCCTGGGTGGCGCGACCATCTCTCCCGACGCCGAGGTGCGCATCGCGCCCGAGACGCCGGGAAGCGTCTCGCTGGTGACGGCCTTCGAGCAGCCCGAGGTGGAGGGCACCGAGGTGCGCGTCGTGATGAAGCGCGCCGCGAACCTCCAGCCCGTGATCAGCCGCGAGGGCGCGGTGCTGATCGTGGACTTCCCCCACACGGGATCCACGGCGGCGGTGCCCCCGGTGCTGCAGGGCGCCGGCATGGAGTTGGCGTCTCGGCCCGACCCGAGCCTGGGCAGCGATTCGACCGGAGCGGGGCTGATCGAGCCCATGCCGGCCGCCATGGACATGGATCCCATGCCCATGGGTTCGGCGCTGCCGGGTCTGCCCGCGGAAGCGGCTTCGGCCGAGCCTCCGGCGGCCATCGACATCCTCGACGAGGGAGGTCTGATGGACGGCAAGGAGTACTCGGGCCGCCGCATCTCGCTCGACTTCAAGGACGTCGACATTGCCGACGTGCTGCGCCTGATCGCCGAGGTCTCCGATCTCAACGTGATCGCCGGCGACGAGGTCGATGGCAAGGTGACGATCCGCCTCGTGGACGTCCCCTGGGACCAGGCGCTCGACGTGATCCTGCTGACCAAGGGCCTGGGCTTCGCGCGCATCGGCAACGTGCTGCGCATTGCCTCGGCCGACGTGCTGGCCCAGGAAGAGGAGCTCCGACTGCAGGAGCGCCGCGCTCGCGAGAAGCTGGAAGACCTGGTGGTCAAGCTCCAGCCCGTGAACTACGCCGACGTCAAGGACGTCTCGAAGATGGTGAAGGAGCTGCTCACGCCGCGGGGCTCGGTGAACACCGACTCGCGCACGAACACGCTCATCATCAAGGACATCGCCTCGGTGATCGACGAGGCCACGGCGCTGGTCAAGGCCGTGGACACGATGACGCCGCAGGTGATGATCGAGGCGAAGATCGTCGAGGCCAGCCTCGACTTCTCGCGCGAGCTGGGTTCGCTCTGGACCTTCGGGACCAACCCGCTCACCGAGTCGACCCTGGGCGGACGCGACTACGTCTTCCAGCAGGGCGCCGACGACGGCATCGCCGACGGCCTGGGCAACCAGGTGATCTTCGGCAACCCGATCACGGCCGGCCCCACGGGCCTGCTGGGTCTGGCCGCCTCGGTGATCGACGAGAAGTTCAACTTCGAGGTCGAGCTGCAGGCTGCCGAGGTCAACGGTGACGGCAAGGTGGTCTCGAGCCCGCGGGTGGTCACGCTGGACAACAGCACGGCCACCATCGAGCAGGGTGTGTCGATTCCCTTCCAGACCTTCACCAACGGCGACGCGGCCCTCGAGTTCGTGGACGCGGTGCTGAAGCTGGACGTCACGCCGCACATCACGGCCGACGGCAGCATCATCATGGAGATCGAGGTCAGCCGGAATGCTCCGGACGACTCGGTCTTCACGCTGACCGGTTCGCCCGCGATCTCGAAGAACCAGGTGGAGACCGAGACCCTGGTCAAGGACGGGCAGACCCTGGTGCTGGGCGGGATCTACGTGGTGGACCGCTCGGAGCGCGAGTCGCGCGTGCCCTACCTCTCGAAGCTGCCCTTCCTCGGGCCGCTGTTCAGGAGCAACGAGTACAGCGACAGTCGCAAGGAGCTGCTGGTCTTCGTGAGCCCGCGGGTCGTGCAGATTCCGGGCAGCGAAGGGAGCTGATCCAGGGCCCCTGACGGGGCTGGACCGAACGACGCTGCGGCGGGGGACTCCAAATCCCCCGCCGCAGTCGCTTCGGGGCCCGAGACGCGGCTATCCTGCCCGCGTGAGAGAGGCGAGCTCGGTGGCGGATGGGGGCGCCCGCACGCTGCGCCGGGTGCGCGTCGAGCTCGGTGAGCGCTCCTACGACGTCGAGCTAGGTGGGGGGCTGCTCGAGGCCCTGGGCGAGCGCGTCGTCGCCCAGACGGGCGCCTCGCGCGCCTGGCTGGTCACTGTGCCGCCGGTGGGGCGCCGTTATGGGCCCCGGGCCCTGCGCTCGCTCAAGGCGGCCGGCCTGCGCGCCAAGCGCCTCGACGTGCCCGACGGCGACGCCACCAAGAACCTGCGCCAGGTCGAGAAGCTCTACCACGCGCTGCTCGAGGGCGGAGCCGATCGGCAGAGCGTGCTCGTGGCCCTGGGCGGTGGGGTGGTGGGCGATCTCACCGGCTTCGTCGCCGCCACCTTCCTGCGCGGCGTTCCCTTCGTACAGGTGCCGACCACGCTGCTGGCGATGGTGGACGCCAGCGTCGGCGGCAAGACCGGGGTGAACCTCAAGGAGGGCAAGAACCTGGTGGGCGCCTTCCACCAGCCGCGGGCGGTGCTGGGCGACGTCGAGACCCTGGCCAGCCTGCCGCCCCGCCAGCGCGCGGCGGGCTTCGCCGAGGTGATCAAGGCTGCCGCGATCTGGGACGCCGCGCTCTTCGACGAGCTGGAGCGCCACGCCGAGGCGCTTCTGGAGCTCGAGGCAGAGCGCCTGGTGCCGGTGCTGGCCCGGGCCGTCGAGATCAAGGCCGAGGTGGTGAGCCGCGACGAACGCGAGCAGGGCGTGCGGATGCTGCTCAACTTCGGCCACACCCTGGCCCACGCCATCGAGGCCCGGTCGCGTTACCGCGGCCTGCTCCACGGCGAGGCGGTGGCGGTGGGGATGGTCTTCGCGGCCCGGCGCTCGGAGGCCCTGGGCTGCGCGCCGGTGGGCACCGCCGAGCGCCTGGAGGCCCTGTGTCAGCGCTTCGGGCTGCCCACCGAGGCGCCGGCCTACGACAGAAGCGCTTATCTCGAGGCCCTCGCGGTCGATAAGAAGCAGAAGGATTCGCGCATCCGCTTCGTGGTGCTCGAGGGTCTGGGGGCGGCCCGAACGCTGCCCCTCGCGCCCTCCGAGATCGCTGCGGCGTTGCCGCGCAAGGCCTCGAGCCGGGCGCGCGGAAGAGGGCGCGCCGTTTCCCGGAGGCAGGGTTGAGCGACATCGATCCCAGACTGCTCGAAGATCTGGGCCGCGCCGTGGCACAGGATCCGGGCGACCCCGATTTCTCGGTGTTCGCCGAGCTGCTGCGCCGCGCGGGACGGCTCGACGAGGCCGAGGCCGTCGTCACCGAGGGGCTGCTCGCGTCGCCCGACTCGTTGGCCGGGCGTTGCGCGCTGCTGCTGATCCTCGACGATCGCGGCCACCACGAGCAGCTGCGCGGGCGTCTCGAGGCCTGGACCCAAGAGGCCGTCCGCGAGCGCTTGCCGGGTGTAGCCCCGACGCTGTCCGCCCCCGGGGTCGAGGAGGGGCCCGACCTCTCCGAGCACGAATTCGAGCAGGCCTTCTCGTCGGCCGAGCCCGAGCTCGACGCCATGGTCACCCCCGATTCGGTGGCGGAAGAGGCCGCGCTGGGAGTGGACGGCGGCTACGCCACCCACAGCCCCCTGGAAGAGAACCCGGCCTTCGCAACCCAGACCATGGCCGAGTTGCTCGAGCGCCAGGGCGACGCGGCGGGCGCGGCGCGGATCCGCGCGCTGCTGGGCGAGCCCGAGCCCGAAGCCGAGGACGCCCGCCAAGAGCCCCCCGAGCGGTCCCCCAGCGGCGATCTGGTGGCTACCCTCGAGCGCTGGCTCTCCAACGCCAAGAGGTTGCAGACGTGAGCTTCCGATCGATCCTGCGCGAACTGGTCGAGAACTGCAGCGGAGGCGTCGGCGCAATCCTGATGAGCAGCGATGGCATCCCCATCGACGAGTACGTCGCCGCCGACCGGGTGCCCGAGGGCCCGCTGCGCGACGAGTTCGGCACGGCCGGGGTCGAGTTCGGGCGGATCCTCGAAGAGATCCGCAAGGCCGCCGACGCGCTGTCGGCCGGCGCTCTGGAGGAGACCGTGGTCAGCCTCGCCAACATGGTGCTGGTGTTTCGCCCGGTCGACGAAGAGATCTTCCTGGCCGTGGTCGTGCTGCCCGAGGGAAACCTCGGCAAGGCCCGCTATCTCGCCCGCCGCCACCTGTTGGAGCTGCGCCAGGAACTCTAGGCCCCACGGGCGGTTAGCCCCCGGGGAACCTCAAGAGTGCCCGTCGGCAACCGATAGGTCAAAGAGCACCCGATCACTCGGGCTGCGCTCGGACTTCGCTGGCAGGGGGCGGGCGGCCGTTGGCGGTAAACAAGCGGAAAATTCTCGAAACGGCTCGAAAGCTGGCCCAGAAGGGCGCCAAAGAGAAGGCGCTCAAGGAATACGCCAAGCTCCTCAAGCTCGATCCGAAGGACGCCAAGCTCCGGCTGGAGGTCGGCGACGCACACCGGCGCTGGGGTCAGGTCGACGAGGCCATCGACACCTACAAGCGGGTGGCCGAGCAGTACATGACCGAGGGCTTCGACGCCCGCGCCGTGGCGGTCTACAAGCAGATCGTCAACCTGAACCCCGACTGCCTGGAAGCCTATTCGCCGCTGGCCGAGCTCTACGAGCGGATGGGCCTCGGGGCCGAGGCCATCAGCGCGCTGCAGACCGCGGCCGATGGCTATCACCGCCAGGGCAAGAAGAGCGAAGCGCTGGACCTGCTGCGCAAGATGGCCAACGCCGATCCCACCAACACCACGAGTCGGATCAAGGTGGCCGATCTGCTGCGCCAGGAGGACATGGCCGAGGAGGCGCTGTCCGAGTACGCCCTTGTCGCCGAAGAGCTCGAGCGCCAGGGCGACGTGGAGACGATCTCGAGCGTCTACCGCCGCATGCTCGAGCTGGATGAGACCCACGTCGGCGCCCTGGGGGCCCTGGCCCGCAACCTGGCGGGGCGCAAGAAGATCGCCGAGGCGGTTCCCCTGGCCGAGCGCGCCCTGGAGCTCGACGCCGGCACTGCCGAGCACTACGAGACCCTCGCCGGGCTCTACGAGCAGTCGGGCCAGGAAGAAGAGCGCACCGCCGTCTACCGCAAGCTCTCGGATCTGTATCGCGAGCGCGGCGACGACGACATGGCGCGCAGCATCATGCAGCGCTTCGTGCCCAGCGAAGACCTGGCCCTCGACCCGGCCGCCGACGCTTCGTCGGATTCGGACGAAGCGGATGCCGGAGATCTCTTCGGAGACGGCTTCGATGCCGGCGCGCAGCTCGCCGGCGCGCCCTCCCTCGACTTCGGCAACGAGCGGCTGGACGTGCCCGAGCTCGGCGACGGACCGGTGCTCGAGCTGGTGGACGACGTGGAGTCGGCGAACGCCGCCGAGCCGCCTTCGGCGGAAGACGACGCCATCTCTCTCGACCAGCCGGTGGCGGGCCAGCCCGCGGCGCCTGCCGCCGAGCCGGTGTCGAGCCAGCCCGCGGCGTCTGCCGCCGAGCCGGTGGCGCCCCCCGAGGCCCCGGCGGCTCCGCCCGCGGCGCCCCTGGGCGAGACGGTGGACGTGGAGCAGCTGCTGGCCGAGGCCAGCGTCTACTTGCGCTACGGCAAGCGCGATCGCGCCATCGCCCACCTCGAGCGTGTCCTCGAGGCCGAGCCCGAAAATCTGGTGGCCCTCGACAAGCTGGGCGAATCCTTCGCCGAAGCCGGCGAGAGCGAGCGGGCGGTGGAGGTCTGGGTGCGCGCGGCCAAGCGCGCCGCCGAAGAGGAGGACGCGTCGGCGCTCGAAACGCTCAAGGGGCGCATCGGCGCGCTCGATCCGGAGGCCGCGGCGAGGATCGCACCCGCGCAGCCCGAGTCGCCGGCTGCGGCGCCCGAGCCCCCGGCCGCGCCCGAAGCGGAGCCCGAGGTCGAGATCGACGTCGACCTGAGCGGTCTCGAGGACGACCTCACCCTCGAGGACGACGGCGACGACGACCTGATCGACGAGGAGCTCTCGCTGCCGGAAATCGAGACCGGAGCGCAGGAGGGCACCTCGGAGGCGCCGGCCCTCGGGGCCGAAGCGGGTGCGGAGGCCGCGCCGCTGCCCACGTCGCTGGAGGCCGCCCTGGAAGCCTCGGCGTCCGATCCCATGGGAGCGAGCCTCAGCGCGGTGTCCACCGCCCTGGTGCAGGAAGACCTCGACGAGGCCGAGTTCTACATGGATCAGGGCCTCCAGGAGGAGGCCGAGCGCATCTACCAGCGGGTGCTCACGGCGGCGCCGAACCATCCGCGCGCCCTGCTGCGCCTGGGCGAGCTGGCCGCGGCCCGTGGCGCCGACCCCACCGCGGCGGCCCCGGTCGCGCCGAGCCCGCAAGCTCGGGGCGAGGCCAACGATCTACTCGCCGACGACGCCCTGGGCGAGGAGAGCGGTGGCGCGGCGCTGAGCGAAGAGCTCGGCAGCGCCGCCCTCGACGCCGAGCTCGGCGGCGACGCACTCGGCGAGGAGTTGGCCCTCGAAGACGACGTTTCGGTTCCCGACCTGCGTCCCGAGCTCGAAGGGTCGGAGTCCGAGGCTGCGTTCGAGGATCCGAGTCTGCTGGCGGGTTCCGCAGAGGAGGCGTCTGCAGCGGAGCCCGAGGACGCAGTCGAGCCCGAGCCTGAAGTCGCGTCCCCGACCGCAGTCGAGCCCGAGCCGGAGGTTGCGTCCCCGACCGCAGTCGAGCCCGAGCCGGAGGTCGCGGCGCGAGCCGTGGCGGAGCCTGAGCGGGATCCGCTCTCGATCGAGCTGCCCCAGGACGAGCCGGTGGTGGGCCAGGAAACCCTGGAAGACCTCTCCGACCTCGATCTCGACCCCGACGCCTCCGAGGAGTCGGGCGAGTCCGAGCCCGACGGCTCCGACACCGAGGAGTTCGAGCTGGGTGACGGCGGGGGCGAGTTCGACCTGGCGGCCGCCTTGGCCGACGCCTTCGACGACGAGGTCGATCCCGGGGCCAGTGCGTCGGGCCGGCCCGCGGGCGACGACGGCTTCAACGCGGTCTTCGACGCTTTCAAGAAGGGGGTCAGCGAGACCCTGGGCGAAGGCGACCACCAGGCCCACTACGACCTGGCGATCGCCTACAAGGAGATGGGCCTGCACGACGACGCCCTCGCCGAGCTCGAGCTCGCCATGAGCGACGAGAGCCGCAGGGCCGAGTGTCTGCACCTGATGGCGCTCTGCGCCTACGACGCCGACCGCGTGCCCCTGGCCGTCGAGCACCTCGGGCGACTGCTGGCGCTTCCGGGCCTGGTCGAGGACGCCGCTCTGGCCGCGCGCTTCGACCTGGGCCGCGCGCTGATCTCGGTGGGCGATGCCGAGGGCGCGCGGGAGGCCTGGACCGAGGTCGCTGAAGCCCGACCGGGCTTCCAGGACGTGGAGTCGCGGCTCGCCGAGCTCGACCTGCCGGAGCCCGAGTCCGCGCCGGAGCCGGAGGAGGGCGGCGACTTCGAGTCCTTCGAAGACATGATGGACGGCGTGCTGGACGACGAGGCTTCCGGCCCAGGACTGGAGCCCGAGCCGCAGGCCGCCGAGACCGAGACCGGTTCCGCCCCCGACCCCGAAGCCGCCGACTCCGAGCCGGATCCCGAGCCCGGCTCGCCCAAACCGACTTCAGATCGCAAGAAGAAGAAGAAGAAGATCTCCTTCGTGTAGAGGATTAACCTTGGAACACCTGCGCCAGCTCCAGCTCTCTGATGATCCGTTTCGCAGCGACCCGCTCGAGAAGTTCGACGTGTCGCTCGCATCACAGCGCGATGCCCTGGCGCGCCTCGACCGAGGCGTGCGGCAGGGGCGCGGGCTGCTGCTGCTCGCCGGCGCCAGCGGCGCGGGCAAGACCCGCGTGGCCCGGCAGCTCTTCGAGTCGCTCGAAGAAGAGGTCTTCGAGGCGGCCATGCTGGTGGTGTTGCGCCACCGGGTGGACGCCGATTGGCTGCTCGGCCGGCTCGCGCGCCAGCTCGGCGTCGAGGCGCCGGAGTCCGAACGCGAGGCCCTGATCGCCCAGGTCTACGAGCGCCTCGCCATCATCCACGAGGACGGTCGCCGCGCCGTGCTGATCATCGACGGGGCGGACGCCCTGGTCGACTCCGAGACGCTCCACGAGGTCTGCAGCCTGGTGAAGCTCGAGTACGAGGACCGTCGGCTGATGACCGTGGTGCTGGTGGGCGGAGAGTCGCTCGACGCGGCCATCGCCTCCGATCCCCAGCTCTCCCACGGCATCGACGTGCGGGTGGCGCTCCGGCCGCTGGAGAGCGAGGAGTCCGAGGCCTATCTCCAGAGTCGGATCGCGGTGGCCGGAGGCCCCGCCGAGCTGCTGCTGCCCGGCTCCAGCGCCGCGCTGCACGAGCTCGCCCAGGGCTCGCCGGGCCGGCTCAACATCCTGGCCGACAACGCGCTCTTCGAGGCCGCTCAGGCGGGTCGCAGCGAAGTGACGCGGGCCGATGTCGAATGCGCCTGGACCGGGCTCGGCTGGGACCGCGTGGGCGCGGTGCCGAACGGCCCGGCCCCGGTCGAGAACCGAGCCCCGGCCGCAGCGGTGCCGATCGCGGAACCGCAGGTCGGGACCCCGGGCCTGGGGGCCGCGCCCGCCGAGGGGGCGAGCGCGATGGGGACCCCGCTCGAGGGCGGGGACTCGATGTCCGGGTTGCTCGATGCCGACGATCCGGCGCTGCTCGAGGACCAGGGCGAGATGACGTCGCTGCTCGAGGACGCCAGCCCGTCGTTGACTCCGATCGAAGCCCAGACGGCCCTGATGGACTTCGACTCCGCGCCGCAGGCCGCTCCGGTCGCCGCTGCGCCCGCGCCGCAGCTGGAGGTCGCTCCGGTCGAAGCGGCTCCCGCGCCGCAGCTGGAGGTCGCTCCGGTCGAAGCGGCTCCCGCGCCGCAGCTGGAGGTCGCTCCGATCGAGCTGTCCCCTGAGCCCGAGCCCGCCGCCGTGGAGGCCACCGTGGTCGCATTCGCCGAAGCGGACGAGCTCGACGCGCCGCCCAAGGACGAGAGCGACCTCGACGACCTCTTCATGGAGCTGCTCGACGACGAGTAGGGCCGCCCCGTTCCACCCGACCCGACTAGACTCTCCCGCGTGGAGGTCCAGGGGCGGAACGCAGCGCGCCGGGGAGAGCGACTCGGGCGGGTCGGGTTGGTGCTGCTGGGCGTCCTGCTGGCGCTGGCGGTACTCGAGTTGGGGCTGCGCGTTGCAGCCGGCTGGGTCGGGCCTCGCGCCGGCCCCCTGGCGTGGGGTCGCGAGACCGTCCTGACACTGGGCGACTCGCACACCTACGGCGTCTTCTTCCCCGCCGGGCAGTCCTACCCGGCTCGCCTGGCCGCGCGGCTCGATGCGCGGAGCGCCGGCGGCTTCCGGGTGGTGAACCTGGGGCTGCCGGGCACCAACTCCTCCGAGGTGGCCACGCGACTGCCGGCCTGGCTCGACGCCCACGCGCCACGGCACGTGGTGCTGTGCGTGGGGGTGAACAACATCTGGAACCGCAGTGACGCCGGCCGCGTGGGGGGTGAGCCGGCGCGGGTCGCGTTCTGGGAGCGGCTGCGGGTCGTGCGCCTCGCCCGCCTGCTGCAGCTGCGCTTCGCAGACGACCCCGACCCCGACCCCGATACCGCCCGCCCCGAGCTGGAGCGCAGCGTGATCGGCCGCGGCGACGTCGCCGTCGAGTTCCGCGACCGCGAGACCGGCGAGCTCGTGATCCGCCACGAGGGCAACTTCAGGGCCAAGCGCAGCCAGTCCGAGGCGCTGTCCCTGCTGCGCCGCGACCTCGCACACGTCCACGCGCTGCTCGAGGCGCGCGGCGTGCAGCTCGTGCTGCTCACCTACGCCGAGCACCCGGTCGAGGGCCGCATGAGTGCCGCGCAGCGCAACCATGCCGAGGTCAACCGCGTGCTGCGGGACTTCGCGGCCGAGCGAGACCTGGCGCTGGTCGACGCCGCGCCCCGCATCCGCGCCCGCCTCGCCGCGGGTGCCGCCACTGTCGACTACTTCCACCCCGACGGCTTCCACCCCACCCCGGCAGGCTACGACGCGATCGCGGAGGCCGTGGCCGAGTTGCTGGCGGGGGAGGGCGCCGACCCGGCGGAAGCGCCCTGACCGACACGACATCGCGCATCCCGCGCACCAGGAGTCCCCGAACATGCCCCGTTTCACCCTGGGTCTGGCCACCGGCCTGGCGCTGGCTCTCGCCGCGAGTCTGGTTGCGAGTGAGGAGCCGCTGCCCGGAATCGAGAGCCCGCCGTCGGTGGAGGCCGCCGCGGATCCGCCCGCGAAGCGCGCGCCCGGCCGCGCGCCGGAGCGGGGCGCCCTGGGGCCGTGCGAGGTATTCTACGTGGTCGATGGAGACACCGTCGACGTCGACTGCAGCCGCGTCGGCGGCCCCACCGAGCAGCGCGTGCGCCTGCTCCGCATCGACACCCCCGAGCGCGGCGAGCCCGGCTTCCGCCGCTCGACCACCGCCTTGGCGAAGCTCCTGCTCGGCAAGGACGTCTACCTCGTCCACGAGAGACCCGGCCGCCCTGAGACCGACCGCTACGATCGACTGCTCGCCTACCTCTTTGCCGATGGCCTCCACGTCAACGTCGAGATGGTCCGGCGGGGCTGGACTCCCTTCTGGAGGAAGTACGGCGCCGGCCGCTTCGCGCGGGACTTCCGCTCCGCGGAGCAGGTGGCGGTTCGCTGAGGTGTCGCCCGGCCGACACTCGACTCGCTGCTGAAAGCCGTGGAGCGGGCTGCAAGGCGCTGGAGTCGCGCCCTGCGCCGGTGTAGCCTTGGAAACCAGCGAGGTTGACCGCGAGCGGGGCTCGCGAGAAGGCAGCTCGTGGCGTATCAGCACTACGACCGATTGACGGCCCTGGACAGCTCGTTTCTCGATCTCGAGTCGCCGGGCGTGCACATGCACGTCGGCTCGGTGGGGATTTTCGACCCGGGACCGCTGCTCGGGCCCGAGAAGCAGCTCGACTTCGACGCCCTCACCAAGGCGGTTTGGGCGGGGCTCCGCCGCGCGCCCCGGTTCCGGCAGCGTCTCGCCACCACGCCGCTGACGGGGCACCCGGTCTGGGTCGACGACGAGCACTTCAATCTCGTCTATCACGTGCGCCACACGGCCCTGCCGCTGCCCGGTGACGAGCGCCGGCTCAAGAGGCTGGTGGGCCGGCTCATGTCGCAGAAGCTCGACCGCGCCAAGCCCCTGTGGGAGCTCTGGTTCGTCGAAGGGCTCGAAGGCGGGCGCATGGCCGTGATCTCGAAGGTCCACCACTGCCTGATCGACGGGATCTCGGGCGTGGACCTGCTCGGCGCCTTCATGGGACGGGATCCCGAATACCGGCTCGAGTCCTCCGAGCCGCCGGAGCGCTGGCTGCCCCGGCCCGGCCCGGGAGGGGCGCGGCTGCTCGTCGACGACGTGTGGCGCCGCGCCACCGCCCCGGCTCGGGGCGCGTCGCTGCTGCGCCGGGCGCTCGGCGAACCGCGCGAATCGCTGGAGAGCGCCGGCCACGCGGCCTCGGGCTTTCTCGGGGCGCTGAGTCGCACGGCGCGTCCCGCTTCGGAGACGCCGTTCAACGTGCCGATCGGTCCGCACCGGCGCTTCGACTGGACCCACTGCGAGTTCGGCGCGCTGCGCGAGCTGCGCGCCCGCTTCGGCGGCACGCTGAACGACGTCGTGCTGGCCTGTGTGGCGGGTGCCGCGCGCCAGTTCCTGAGCGACCGCGGCGTGCGGGTCTCGGACCTCGACTTCCGGGCCTTCGTTCCCGTCAGCACGCGCAGCGCCGAGCAGCGCGGCCAGCTCGGCAACCGCGTCTCGATGCTGGTGGCGGCGTTGCCCCTGGACGAAGCCGATCCGCGCAAGCGCCTCGAGCGCATCGTCGCCGAGACCGAGCGGATCAAGGCCTCGGGCCAGGTCGAGGGCAGCGCGGCCCTCGAGGAGATCAGCGACTGGACCTCGGCGGCGCTGCTCACGGCCATGGCCCGGCTGGCCGGCTCGCGCCGCGCCTACAACCTGGTCGTGACCAACGTGCCGGGGCCGCAGTTTCCGGTGTATCTGAACGGGGCGCGTATGCTCGAGTCCTACCCGCTGGTGCCGCTCTTCGAGAACAACGCGCTGGGCATCGCGCTGTTCAGCTACGATGACCGGATCTTCTGGGGCTTCAACTCCGACTGGGAGGCGCTGCCGGACGTCCACGATTTCGTTTGCGGGATCGACCGCGAGTTCGAGAGGCTGCGCGAGGCTTAGGCGCGGCAGGGACGCGAACGGAGACCCGATTGGCCAGCGCGGCAGGGACGCAGACGGAGACCCGAGTGACAGCCCCCTACTACGAACGCCTCACCCAGCTCGACAACTCCTTCCTCGTCTACGAGGACGCCCAGCCCACCTGCGCGATGCACGTGGCATCGACCCAGATCCACGAGGCCGCGCCGCTGCGAATGGACGACGGCTCGATCGACATCGGGCGCATCGAGGAGTACGTGCTGTCGCGTCTCGATCGGATTCCGCGCTACCGCCAGAAGCTGGCCTACACGCCGGTCGAGAACCACCCGGTGTGGGTGGACGACGCCTCTTTCGACATCCGCTACCACGTGCGCCACAGCCGCGTGCCCACTCCGGGTAACGAGCGCCAGCTCAAGCGAATGGTGGGGCGCATCTTCTCGCAGCGCCTCGATCGCGACAAGCCGCTCTGGGAACTCTGGGTTCTCGAAGGCCTCGAGAACGACCGCGTGGCGGTGCTCTCCAAGGTGCACCACTGCATGGTGGACGGAGTGTCGGGCTCGGAGCTGATCTCGGAGCTGCTCAGCAAGGAGCCCTGCGAGAAGCCCGAGCCCGTGGCGCGCTGGGAGCCGCGCCCGGTGCCCGACTCGCTGCGGCTCGGCGCGGGTGAGCTGGCGCGGGTGCTACGCGCGCCCGTCGCGGTCGGCTCCGCGCTGCGGCGACTCGCCAGCGATGAGGGCCACGCCCGGCACCACCTCGGCGAGCGCCTGGGCGCACTCCGGCGGCTGGCGACCGAGAGCGGGCTGCCGACGCCGGTGCCCTTCAACCGGCCGATCGGGCCCCACCGGCGCATCGACTGGATGACGATGTCGGTGGACGACATCCGGGCCGTGCGCCGCGCCCTCGGCGGCACCGTCAACGATGTCGTGCTGGCCACCGCGGCCGGAGGGCTGGGGAGCTATCTCGAGCGCGAGCGCGGGCTCGACCTGTCGCGCCTGCGCTTCCGGGTGATGGCCCCGGTGAGCGTGCGCGCTCCCGAGGAGCAGGGCAGCCTGGGAAACCGCGTCTCGGCCTGGACCGTCGAGCTGCCCATCGCAGAGCCCGATCCGGTGGCGCGCCTCGAGCGCGTGCGCGAGCGCACCGAGCACTTGAAGGCCACCAAGCAGGCGCTGGGCGCCGAGACGCTGACGCACGTGACCGAGTGGACCGGCTCGGGGCTTCTCTCGCTGGGCGCGCGGCTCGCCAACCTGGGCATTCCCTTCAACACGGTGATCACCAATGTGCCGGGCCCGCGCACGTCGCTGTATCTGCTCGAGTCGCCGCTGCTCGAGATCCACCCCCATGTTCCCCTGGCCGGCACGCTCGGCCTGGGCATCGCGCTGTTCAGCTATCGCTCGACGCTGTCGTGGGGCTTCTCGGCCGACTGGGACCTGGTTCCCGATCTGCACCGGCTGCTGGACGCCACCGGCCAGGCCTTCGAGGCGCTCCGCGACGCGGCGTCGCGCGCGGAGGCGAGCGACTGAGCCGCCCACTTCGAGACCCGCTCCACCACAGAAGGAACCGACATGCAGAGAGACCGAATTCGAGCCCTCACGCGGGCGCTGCTCCCCCTGTTCGCAGCGCTGTTCCTGGCGACGCCCGGCGCCAGCGAAGAAGAAGAGCCGGAGAGCTTCCAGGAGAAGCTCGCCCGTGTAGAGGAGGGCATGCGCAAGAACCCGAGGGGGGTGGTGCCCCACGCGCGCAACTCCTGCGCCTCGAAGCTCGGCCACGCGGTCCGGTTGTATCGGATGATGGAAGAGGAGCGTGCTCAGCGCGCCCTCGACTATTGCCTGCAGGTGCTGAAGCTCTCCAAGACGCGTCCGCACAAGATCGTCGTCGAGGGGCCCAACCTCGCAGAGCTCGAGACGGCTGCCGCCCGCGAGCTGGAGGGGGCCCTGGGGCTCGAGCCCGATATCGCCCACGGCCTGGAGATCTACCGCGAGTGCGCGCGCTGCCACACGCCCGAGGGCCACGGCCTGAAGAGCGGGATCGTCCCGCAGATCGCGGGGCAGCACCAGAAGGTGGTGATCAAGCAGCTGGCCGACATCCGGGCGGGCCACCGCAAGATCACGCTGATGAACTCCTACGCCACGTTGGAGTCGATCGGCGGCGTCCAGTCGCTGGCCGACGTGGCGGGCTACATCGACACCCTCGAGATCGGAACCGACGTCGGCATGGGGCCCGGCGACGCGCTCGAGAAGGGCGAGAAGCTCTACGGCGAGGGCTGTGCGAGCTGTCATGGCGCTCGCGGAGGCGGGGACGACGAGGCCTTCGTGCCGCGCATCCACTCCCAGCACTTCAACTATCTGGTGGCCCAGCTCGAGTGGATCCAGAGCGGCCGGCGCGGCAACGCCAACCCCGCGATGCAGGCGATCGTGAAGGGCTACAGCGACGAAGACGTCCGCGCCGTGGCTGACTACGTCTCGCGCCTCGAGCCCCCCGAAGAGCTGCAGGCGCCCCCGGGCTGGAAGAACCCGGACTTCGCGGAGTGAGCGCATCTCGCCCCGAGGCTTGAGCGAAGCCCCATCGAGCCCAACACCCCACGAGATGAGCGCCGAGACGTCCGATTTCCGCCTCGCCGGCCCGGACCGGATCCGCACCCGCAAGCGCGGCATCTGGCTGCTGAAGAACCCGGCGACGAACAAGGGGCTCGCCTTCACGCCCGAGGAGCGCACGCGGCTCGGGCTGCACGGGCTGCTGCCGTCCGCCAGCCACACGATCGAGCAGCAGGTGGGGCTCGAGCTGGAGCACATTCGCGACAAGACCGTCGACCTCGAGAAGTACATCGGGCTCGTCAGCCTGCTCTACCGCAACGAGGTGCTCTTCTACCGGGTCCTGGTGGAGAATCTGCGCGAGCTGATGCCGATCGTCTACACGCCGACGGTGGGCGAGGCCTGTCAACGCTACAGCCACATCGTGCGGGAGATGCGCGGCCTCTGGCTCACGCCCGACGATGTCGATCGCATCCCGGAGCGGCTGCGGAACTTCCCCTATCAGGACGTGCGGCTGATCGTGGTGACGGACAACGAGCGGATCCTGGGGCTCGGCGATCAGGGCGCGGGGGGCATGGGCATTCCCGTCGGCAAGCTCGCGCTCTACGTCGCCGGGGCCGGCCTGCATCCGTCGAAGGTCCTGCCTGTCAGCCTGGACGTCGGGACCAACAACTCCGAGCTGCTCGACGACCCGCTCTACATCGGTCACCGCAAGCGGCGCATCACCGGGCAGACCTACGACGACTTCGTCGAGGCCTTCGTGGAGGGCGTCCGCGAGGTCTTCCCGCGCGCGGTCGTGCAGTGGGAGGACTTCCACAAGCGCAACGCCTTCCGCATCCTGGAGCGTTACCGCAGCCGCATTCCGTCCTTCAATGACGACATCGAGGGCACGGCGGCGGTGGCCGTCGCCGGGATTCTGGCGGGGCTGCGCATCACGGGACAGCCCGTCGAAGAGCAGCGGGTGCTCTTCATCGGGGCCGGCGAGGCCTGTACCGGGATCGCCCGCCTGTTCGGGGAGGCGATGCGCGGGGCCGGGGCCTCCGACGAGCGGATCCGTGCGGCGCGCCTCGTCTTCGACAGCCGGGGTCTGCTGCGCGAGGGCGCCGAGATCGCCGACCCGCACAAGCGCGAGCTCGCGGCCCGCCGCGAGGAGCTGGCGGCCTACGGCCTCGACGCGCTGGACGACCCGACCCCCGAGGACGTCATCCGGAGCTTCCGGCCCACGGTGCTGGTCGGCGCCACCGCGACCCCGGGTAGCTTCCGGCAGTCGATGATCGAGGAGATGGCCCGCCACGTGGAGCGCCCGATCGTGATGCCGCTGTCGAACCCCACCAGCAAGGCCGAGTGCTCGGCCCAGCAGGCGATCGCGTGGAGCGACGGCCGGGCGCTGGTGGCCACCGGCAGCCCCTTCGACGACGTCGAGCACGCCGGCGCACGCCACGTGATCGGCCAGGCCAACAACGTCTTCGTGTTCCCGGGAGTCGGCATGGGCGCCATCGTCTCGGAGCTTCGCGAGGTGGACCCGGCGGTCTTCCTGCTGGCGGCGCAGACGCTGGCCGACAGCGTGGGCCCCGAGCGCCTCGCGCTCGGCGCGCTCTACCCCGACCAGTCGGAGCTGCGCGCCGTCAGCACCCGGATCGCGGCCGCGGTGGTGCGCTTCG
>Ga0224508_10000630_pt1 | contig 33866 bp, 27 predicted proteins | sample SF_Jan12_sed_USG_4_FD_170157 | JGI IMG/M metagenome (GOLD analysis project Ga0224508, IMG submission 170157) | Sediment microbial communities from San Francisco Bay, California, United States - SF_Jan12_sed_USGS_21 | ecosystem: Environmental > Aquatic > Marine > Sediment | place: USA...
CCCGGCCAGATCCCTCGCTAGAGACCCGAGGTATGACTCAGCAGCACGGTTGGCGCGCACCAGGAGTCCATCTCTATCAAGAACACACAGGCCTTCTGACATGGAGGTGAGGACGGCTTCGAGCTTGTCTCGCTCTCGCGCAACATCTGTGTCGCGCGCCATCCGCAGCGACTCGTTGAGGTCCATCATCTCGGCGCTCGAGAGTTCAAGAGACCGCTCGAGCAGGTAGCGGCCTCGCTCCGCTTCGTCGTACGACTTCGAAACTGCGTCGAGCAGCATTACCCACTGTGCAATATCTGTTGGAGCTTCCGCCCGGCTCAAACCAGCGCGGCGGAGTTGACGCGCTAGCAGCGGATCCACTTAGTCCTCAGCGATGGTGGTAAGGGTCATCGTTTGGTTGTGGAGATCGCAGGCGCCGCTGGCGAAGGGAGAGAGCTCGCCGTAGGAGTAGAAGCCAACTTGCAGCGTGTCCGGCGGCATCACGTCGAGGACTGCCTCGACCTCTTCTTCGATTCGCTCCCCGAGCACCAGGCGTCTACCGACACAACTGATCGATAGGCAGACGACTTGTCCCGATTGGTTCAGAGCCGCCGCCTCCGCGGCGGCTTCGGCCCCACCGATCACACGATCGAAGTTGGCTCTCATCAGCTGACTCAACGAGCCTTCGGGGATGTCACCTGCGAAGGTGAGGCTCTGGGCCTCCTCGTCCACCGCGAGGATCGTCCTCACGAGCCGGTCATCTGGTGCCTCGTCGGCGCCACGAATCGCCAGGGGAAAGAGGAGACCAGATGCCGGTAGCTCCTCGGCGAGGCCACCGAGATACTCCTTGTAAAGCTCCAGGGCAGGACGACCGTCGAGTTCGTAGAGGACATTGCCCTCTGATCTCGTAACGACGCGCTCCGGCCCGAAGATGTCCCAACCGCCTTTGGACCCATGGCCGATCCGGACGCTGTCGCCGTAAAAGCCGACCGCGACCACGTGGTTGGTCTTGAGCTGGTTATCGGAGAGGACCCAGGTGCGCTCGAAGCGGTCGTTATCGCCGGCGAGACCGCCCGTGACGATCACTGCTTCGTCGAACGTTTCATTCATTCCGCGTACCAGCTCGCTCCCATTGACGTTGAGTCCTTCGGAGAGAACGAACACCGCTCGCAGTTCGGGCGTGGAGAGTGCCGTGGCGACGGCGCGGCCTGCGAATGCCGACTCGCCCGGATCGTCGCAAGGGGCCTCGGTGATACGGAGCTCGGCAGCGTCGAACTGGATCACAGCGACGGAAAGCGTTTCGTCGGCGACTTGTGTCCCGAAGATCTCGCCCGCCCCCGAGCAACCCATGACGACAGAAGTCGGAAACGCGGTCGCGATATCCGACAGCCCTGTTCCCGGATCGTCAATGTAGGAAGGGGCGCCGAAGACGACTACCAGGGTTTGCGGCGAGTCGAGCCCTGGGAGGTGGTCGCTCCATCCGCCGTCACGCGTGAACTGAAAGATGGATGCCTTCATTGGTCCTCCGATCGCATCCGTCACTTTTCGGCAGGTTGGCCTGTGGAGTAGAGGCGTTTCAGTCGCCGGCGACGGCGAAGTCCCAGGACCCACTCTCGGAGATACCCAGGCGGAGGTCGAGGTACTCGTTGAACTGGCGGTAGAGGGCGATGTCCTCAGGAGGGAGAATCCCTATCAACAGGTCGAAGTCCTCGGGGAGGGGTGCCGCACGAAACGCCGAGGGCCACAGGTAGGTGGGCTCGAAGAATTCAGTGTCGAGCACTGGGGGAGTGTTGAGCAACTGGACCATGAGCCGGGTCACAGGGAGACCGGTCGCCTCCTGCTCGGTCCAGAATCGAGCCGGGTCGGTACCTCCGCCGAATGAGAACGTGAAGTCGCTGGCCGCCAGCGCGCTGAGGGCGTCGAGGTCACACGAGGTAGCCGCCTCAATGATCGCCCGTCGTTTCGCATCTACCTCGCTGGGGAGGCCCTGGTCAACAGGCGTCGACGACAGGCCTGCTGCCGAGCAGACCCCCGGCGTCGGGAGCAGCAGCTGCAGGGGATAGGTCTGATCGACGACTCCATCCGGTGTAGAGATCGTCAGCTCGCCGCTCTGATCGACCTCGACGAAGTATGGGAGTTCGATGTCGAATGGGACCCAGCCGGCACCTTCGCTCAGCACATCGAACTCCGCGATCGTCAGACCGTCGGCGTCTGTCATGTGGACTCCGAAGCGGTCAGCGGCGATGCGGGCCTCGCCAACGAGCCTTCCCGGCTGGGCGGCTGGTCCGCCGTAGGCCGGCTGCTCCACCAGTATCGGGGGTTGCATCTCGCGGAAGGTGAGGCGAGAAACCGCACCGGGAACTCCCGCATATGGTTCGCCGTCTTGGCGATAGGCGACGCTTTCGACCTCGGGAAACCGCGTCAGCGTGTACGTGACCTGCGCCAAGCGGCGCGTCAGGTCATTGTCGTCGTAGAACGGAGCCGTGAAGTCGACCGTGGCCAATCCGTTAACTATCGCCGCGTCCAGAAGAACGGTCTCGGCGGGTATCTGGGAAGAGATGGCGGGCACTCCGAGGCGCTCGGCCGGAGTTGGGCCTCGCAGCAGCGTCTCGATGGCCCCGCGCGGACCCTGTGGTGAGGTGGCGTCGCGCCACACGGGCACGAGGGCCGGGCCCCCGACGGGGGTACCGGCGAGGAAATAGACGATCTGCGGTTCGCTCAGCTCGAATCGTGGTGCGGTCGTGGTCGTGGCGACATCAGGCGGGACCGTGACGGTTGGCGCGGACGACGCCGTAGTGGTACTGGTGCCCGTCGTGTCCTGAGGTAGCGCGGCCGTCGTCGCGGAGCTGCCGCCAGAGCAGGCAGTAATGCCCAGGACGAGGATGACCAGACGTTTCATGCCCGCATTGTGCCGATACGCGCGCTGCTGGCTGGGGTTATTCGCCGAACGAATCATCCAAGATCTTGGTCAGTCGACGTTCGCCCTCCCCGCCCGGAAACCACCACCAGCCAACAGCCATCGTGGTTGCCGTCAGAAGGCCGAGTACGCCCAGATAGACGGCTGCCCACTGGCTGCCGATGACATCGAACGCTTGTGCCGCCGAGGCCGCGATGCCTGCTACGAACGCTGAGATGCCGAGGACCGTGTAGAGGATTGTCATGTACCCGAACCAGCTGAAACCGGGCCCGGTGGCGACCGCGACAAGCTTGCGCTCGCCGAGCGGGAAGAGGTAGCTGTCCTCGAGCTTGCCGGCGATCAGCACATCCTCGCCGGCAGACTTGTTGAGCCGAGCCTCGAGCCTCACGGCATAGTGGCGAGCGAAGATGAGGTAGGAAGCGTCGAAGGCGGTCTGGGCTCCGCCCAGCAGCGCGATCGGAGCGGCGGCGAGGAACATCGGCTCGACACCGGCCGACCCGGCCGCGAACACCGCCAGCAGCGCGACGATGGTGAAGCGAACATCGGAGAAGAAGAGGCGGTGGTAGAGCGCCGTCATCCCCCGCATTCGGCGTAGCTGCGAGGCAGCGAGTTGTTCAGCTTTCATGGGCCCTCCGCGTAGTGGAACCGTAGCGTCGCGCCCGGTTAGCGCCCCGGCGATGGGGGAGTGCTGGAAGCTGTCGCGACGAGCCTTGGCGCGAGAGTGGAGACGGCCTTCGGCCACTCCGGACTAGTCGGTCCTTCCAGCAGGGTTTCTTCCCTTGCAATCGATTTAGCACTAAATTATACTAGGACCATATGAAGAAGCCACTTGTTCTCGTCACCGGTGCCAGCGGGTATATCGGTGGGCGACTCGTTCCGGCACTTCTCGCCGCCGGCTATGCAGTTCGTGCGATGTCCCGGGACCTGCGTCGTCTCGACAAAGAGCCGTGGCGAGCACAGGTGGAGGTAGTGGCTGGAGATGCTCTTGATCCTCGCTCGCTGAAGGCTGCCGCCGCCGGCGTTGAATACGCGTTCTACCTAATCCACTCCATGGACGGATCGGGGAACTTCAGCGAACGCGACTCGACCGCGGCGCGTAACTTCGCTGACGCCGCCGACGAAGCGGGCATGAAGCGGATCGTCTATCTCGGAGGGCTCGGTAAGGATGACGACGAACTGTCCCCCCATCTGACCAGCAGGCAAGAGGTCGGCAAGATCCTGGCCTCCGGAGGAACGCCTGTTACCGAACTCCGCGCGGCCGTGATCATCGGTTCAGGCTCGGTCTCATTCGAGATGCTTCGCTACCTCACTGAGGTGCTTCCGGTGATGACGACTCCGAGCTGGGTGCGGACCCGTTGTCAGCCGGTTGCCATCAGCGATGCGCTGACGGCTCTCGTCTCTTCGCTGGACGACGGCTCGCAAGAGTCGGCGATAAGAGATCTTGGCGGCCCCGATGTCCTCACATATCAGGAGATGATGCAGGGTTACGCCGAGGTGGCCGGCCTGAAGCGCCGCCTCATCATGCCGATACCCGTCTTGTCTCCGCGCCTGTCGTCGCTGTGGGTCGGGCTTGTTACCCCACTTCCTGTGGGCGTCGCCAGACCGCTAATCGACAGTCTTCGCAATGAGGTCGTAGTGAGCGGGGCCCGCTCCTTCCAGCCGAAAGCAGAGACCTCGTATCGCGAAGCGGTCGCTCTCGCGCTGAAGCGCACTGCGGAATCCGCCATGGCCACCCGGTGGTCCGACTCGGCATGGCCCGCTGCCCCGCTTCCCACCGACCCGGCTTGGTCGGGGGGGACGGTCCTCAGTGACTTGCAGCAGGTGGACACTTCATCCGATGCCGATTCCGTGTTCGCGGCGGTCTCGCGGATCGGTGGCGAGAATGGCTATTACTCGCTGAGCAGTCTGTGGCGGCTTCGTGGCTTGCTCGACAAAGCTATCGGTGGCGTCGGGTTGCGACAGGGCCGCCGCCATCCCACAGAGCTACGCGTCGGGGAGGCTCTCGATTTCTGGCGGGTCGTCGACGTCGTTCCCGGCTCGCTCCTTCGCCTGCAAGCGGAGATGAAGCTTCCCGGCGTCGCCACATTGGAGTGGAGGATCACCCCAACCGCCTCCGGCGCGCGACTAGTGCAGGAAGCACGCTTCGTGCCCCGAGGTCTCTTGGGCAGGTTCTACTGGTACGCGTTATGGCCCGTTCATGTCGTGGTCTTCGGGCGCATGGCTCGCCTCATCTCGCGAGCTTCCAGGCGTCAGCCCCTGGCAGCCTTGTAGGCATCGAGGGCGCGGAGCCTGGCCTGGGCATGCTCCACGATCGGCAGCGGATAGTCCCGACGGAGTTCCAAGCCGGGCAACGCCTCGGGCCCGGCCTTCCATGGGGCGTGTACCGCTGGAGAGGAGACCTGGGCCAACTCGGGGACCCACCGGCGTATGTAGTCGCCGGCTGGATCGAACTTCAAGGATTGGGTTACTGGGTTGAATACACGGAAGTAGGGAGCTGCATCGGCCCCGGTGCCTGCGACCCACTGCCAGTTGCCGACGTTCTGGCTGATGTCGCCGTCAAGCAGGAGTTGCCGGAAGTGGCGCTCGCCATATCGCCAGTCGATAAGCAGGTCCTTGACGAGAAACGAGGCCGCGATCATGCGCACACGGTTGTGCATGTAGCCCTCTGTGGCGAGTTGCCGCATGCCGGCGTCGACCAGCGGGTATCCGGTTCGTCCCTGTTTCCACGCCTCCAATCCCTCGGTGTCCTCAATCCACTTCATTGATCGATAGGCAGGTTGCATTTCTTCTTTGGTCAGTCGCGGCTCGCCAAGAAGCAAGTGAGCGTAGAAGTCCCTCCACACGAGCTGCCGAGTGAACGCTTGCCGTCCCTCGCCGTCGTCGCCGACCTCTCCGAGGAGGAGGCGAGGCGAAATGGTGCCGAACTTCAAGTCGATGGACAGCCGCGAGGTGGCATCGAGGTCGGGTCGGTCTCTCAGCTCGTGGTAATCGTCGACGACTTCCTGCAGGTCGTCGAGACGTTGAAGCGCACCTAGCTCGCCGGGAGCAACGATCGGATCCGCGGTTTCCGGTATGCCGTCACCGGGGTCTGCGCCTATCACGGCTTGCCCCGGCGCAGGCCACGGGTCCCAGCTGATTGCTCGCCATCGCTTGTAGAAGGGGGTAAAGACCTTGTAGCCAGCGCCGGCTTCGGTGATGACGGCACCGGGGGGGTGGGCCAGCGTTCCCCACGACACGAACGGTGCTGCAGCAATGCTGGCAGAGACCCTGGTGTCGCGCATCGTCGAGTACGGGGAGACGTCGGCATTCCAGTACACCGCATCGACGCGTCTCGCCTCCCGCGGGACCACTTGTGTCGGCGATCCATGCCTCACCAACAGCCGACCGCCCAGTCGCGCCAGATCGGCGTCAAGGGCCCTCACATTGGCGGCGAGCTGCGGCCCTCTGTGTGGTCCTGCGGAGCGCCATAGCCGTTGGTCGAACACGAACAGGGCAGTGACTTCATCGTGGAGGGCAGTCGCCGAGTTCCATGCTGGGTTGTCCGTCAACCGCAGGTCGCGGCGGAACCAGACAAGCGCCTTAGAGATACAGCCCCGGAGGCTGGTCTTCTGTGCCGCCACCCTCGAGCATACGGCGCTGCTTCATCTCTTCGAGCTGAGCCGCCGCCGCCACTTGCTGGCTGAAGAGGCTTGCCTGGATGCCGTGGAATAGACCCTCGAGCCAGCCAACGAGCTGAGCTTGGGCGATGCGCAGCTCAGACTGCGTCGGCGTTCCCTGCAGGGGGACGAAGATCTCCTCGAACTCGCGGCGCAGGTCGGTTGACAGCACTTCCTTGAGCTCCTCGAGCGACTGGTCGTGAACCTTGAGCAGCCGCTTGCGACCAGCTTCATCGAGCGGCGCACCGCGGACCTCCTCGAGCATGGCGCGGGTCATCGACGCGATGCGGATGATCATGGACGGTCTGCTGATCGATTCGTCTTGGCTCGGAACCTCGTCCTCGGTGACGACCTCCGGCTCTTGGGGCTGCTCCATGTTCGAAAGAATAGGAAGCAGCGACCGCCTATCCGCGGGTCGCGGAGAGTATTGAGGCGCGCCAACCCCGAGTAGTACCGGTTGAGGGGTGGCCCCAGCCGCCGATACCTGGCCCCATGGAACTGCACCGCGACGACCGAGGGTTCAAAGGGGTCGAGCTCGGCATGGGCTTGCTGATAGTCGGCATCCTTGCCGCCATCGCCATTCCTCTGATGTCCCAGGTCAGCGAGAGCGTCGAGGATGTTGTCGCCGCTGCCGAGAACAGAGCTGCTGAGGTCGACCTGGCACTTGCAGGCGGTCAGGCGACGGACCAGATCCAGGTTGCCGGCGTTCAGCTGGAGCGTGCCACCGACGGCTCCACCTGTCTGTGGAACCTGTCGTCCGCAGGGGCGGTGACGGGGATGTGGCAGTCCGGCACTCTGACGTTGTACGGCACCTTCGACGCCAAGCCGGCTCTGTGTCCGACAGCAGGTGACGCCGAAGCCGCCGGCTTCAGCGTCTTGCAGCCCTAGCCGCAGAAGCCCTTAGTTCCAGGCTCCCGTGAGGCCATCGACTCTGTCGGGGTGGACGGGCCTGCTGTAGACGTAGCCCTGGGCGGCGTCGCAGCCGAGACCCCGCACGAACTCCAGTTGCTCGGACGTCTCGACCCCCTCGGCGATCACCTGCATCCGCAGGGTCCGCGCCAGCGCAACGATCGCCTGGCTGATGGCGGCGTCGTCTGCGTCGTGCGTGATGTCGTTGATGAACGACTGATCGATCTTCAGCGTGTCGATCGGGAAGCGCTTGAGGTAGCTGAGCGAGGAGTAGCCGGTTCCGAAGTCATCGATAGAAACACGGATACCCATGTCCTTGAGGCTGTGCAGCGTCGCTTTGGCCTCTTCAACGTCTTCGATGAGCGTGTGCTCCGTGAGCTCGATCTCGAGAAACTCCGGATCGAGCTCGGTGGCAGCGAGCGCTTCGCGCACTATCCCGACCAAGTTCTCCTGACGGAACTGTCTGGAAGACACGTTGACCGACACAGGGATCTTGCCGGTGCCGTCGTCCACCCACTGCCGCGCCTGGGCGCATGCCGCGTTGAGCACCCAAGTGCCCAGGAGGACTATCAGGTCTGACTCCTCAGCAAGTGGGATGAAGCGGCCGGGCATCACCAGTCCGAGCTCAGGATGATCCCAGCGGACGAGTGCCTCAACGCCGATCATGTCGCCCGTCGTGAGGTCGATCTTTGGCTGGTAAACAAGGCGCAATTGGTCGGTGTTGTTGAGTGCCCGCCGCAGGCCACCCATCAGATCAAGGCGGTCGGCGTTGCGGTCTCGCAGGTCCTCGGAGTAGAACTCGAAGCCATTACGGCCGCCGATCTTCGCTGCTTCGACGGCGAGGTTGGCCCTCTCGAGCAGTTCTTCTGCGTTGTCGCCGTCTAGGGGGTAGATGGCGACGCCGGCGCTGGCAGTCACCCTCATCGAGATGGCGCCGAGGTCGTGAGGCATGGCAAGGGCGTTCAACACCTTGTCGGCCATCGGTCCGGCGTCGTCTATGCGGTGCCCGCCCTCGAGCACCGCGACGAACTCGTCGTCTCCGATTCGCCCGATCGTGTCTGAATCCCGGATGACGCTCCGAATCCGCCGACTAACGCTGATGAGGACTCCCTCGGAGACATCCTCGCCGTGCGCCGACATGAGGTCCCCGAATTCGTCGAGGTCTAGGGCGATAACGGTGACAAGGCCGTTGTCGCGATCTGCCCTCAGTATCGCCTTGTTGAGGCGCTCCATCAGAGACGCCCCGGTGGCGAGGCCGGTCAGTGAATCGACGCTCTGTTCGCGGGCGGTTAGCTCGGCGCGGTAACGCCTGCGGTTCTGCTCGAGCCAGCCGACGGCGATCGAGATCAGGAAGGCGGCGGCTACTGCCATCGTCACCGTGGACGGGGAGCGGTCGAGGCTCAGGGCCAGCCCGAGGTTGGTGGCCCCGGCAACAAGCGCCGCCACCATCACCAACGTCGGTCGCTTGGCAGTGCCATGAGCTCCGCGATTCGCCGGCTTGAAGGTGATGAGCGTCCCTAACTCCGATCATTTGGTTATCGGTACGCGATCGGCACTGACTAAAGCGACTGCTTCCCGAGTGACTAGTTAGCCGCGGCGCCTCTGCACCCAGTTCAAGAAGCGGTGGCGCGGCCACGAGTTGGCCACTCGCCTGTGCTCCAGCCAGGCGCGCTGGGCATGGAGGACCCCCGACGCCACCCGCCGGTAGTCGTCTGGGTGGTGAGCATCGGTGTTTATGACAAAGTCGATGCCGAGCTCAGCTCCGTTTCTGATCATGGCCGACGAGGCGTCGAGGCGCTCGAGGGCACCGTTGATCTCGATCCCCGTGCCAGTTGCGGCGGCTGTGGCCAGGACCTTGTCCTGGTCGAAGAAGATGCCCGGTCGCCTTCCGATCATCCGTCCGCTTATGTGGCCTATGGCATTCACGCTGGGGTGCTCCATGGCGGCGATGAGCCGAGTTGTCTGCGCGGCGATGTCGAGGTCGAAGTGCGAATGGACCGACGCCACCGTCCAGTCGAAGCTGGCCAGGAACTCGTCGTCATAGTCGAGGCCCCCGTCGGCCCCAATGTTGAGTTCACATCCCCACAACAGCGTCATGTCGGGGTAGCGCTCTTGGAGCTTCTCCAGCTTGCGGCGCATGCCGAGCATCTGGCTCTTGGTGGCGCCGTTGATCGAGAGATCCTCGCCATGGTCGGTGATGGCCAGGTACTCGAGTCCTCTGGCAGCGGCCCCTTTGACCATCGCAGCCAGGGGGGCCCTTCCGTCGCCGGAGAGGTCGGAGTGAACGTGCAGGTCGCCCCTGATGTGTCTTTCGGTGACAAGGCGCGGCAGCTTCCCCGCCGCGGCCTGCACCTCTCCGGTGTCCTCACGCATCGGTGGCGGCACGAACGCAAGCCCGAGCGCCGAGTAGATCGACTTCTCGGTGCGGGCCGCGATCACCTTCTCGGTTTCTATGTCGGACAGCGAATACTCGTTGAGTGTCCAACCCCGGTCGAGGGCGCGTTGGCGCAGGGCGATGTTGTGCGACTTCGACCCCGTGAAGTAGAGAACCGCGGCGCCGTAGACGCCGGGGTCGACGACGCGCAGGTCGATCTGCAAGCCGTCCCGAGTGAGAATCGAGGACTTGGTCTCACCGTGGGCGATGACCTCGTTGGCTAGGGGGAGGGCGACGAAGGCGTCACCTACCGATCGATGGTTCCGCGCTGCCACGATTACGTCGATGTCGCCGATGGTCTCGGAGAATCGACGCAGACTTCCGCAGTACTGGGCCGCCGTAACCCCGGGCAGCTTCTCCAGGGCGGCTACCACCTCAGCAGCGATCGGTAGCGCAACGGCGATGGGAGTTCTGCGGTCCTTGCCGTGCAGCCCAAGCCGTTCGATGGCCAACTTCAGCTTCTCTTCGCTCTTCGCCCCAAGGCCCGGCAGGGCCCGCAGTGCCTCTCTGTCGATGGCACTCCGCAGATCATCGACCGTGTTGATGTCGAGCTCGTCGCGGAGGCGGATCAGCGTCTTGGGCCCGAGGCCGGGGATCCGTGTCATTTCTACGAAGGCAGGGGGATAGGTTTCCCGCAGTTCTGCCAGCTTGGCGAACGCTCCCGTTTCGAGATACTCGCGGATCTTGGCCGCCGTGCTCTTGCCGATTCCCTTGAGGGCGACCATCTCGGCCTCGGTCATACCGGCGACAGGCCTTCCCAGGTCCCTTATGGAGGCGGCGGCGTTCTCGTAGGCGCGGACCCGAAAGGCCTGGGGGTTGCCCTCCTTCAGCTTCATCAGGAGGGTCATCTCGTCGAGCATGCGAACGACGTCGCCGTTGGATCTGGTCACGAGCCGACTCTAGATTCACTGCGGCCGATCCCGGCTTGGGAAGAACGCTTGTGAAGGAATACACAAGCGCGGTACCTTCGTTCCATGGCCGGCTCTATTCCCCGGGCGACCGTTGCTCGCCTGCCTCTCTATCTGCTGTGCTTAGAGGGCATGTCGCAGGCCATCGTCTCCTCAGACCAGCTGGCGAGCACGGCCGGAGTCAACTCGGCCAAAGTCCGCAAGGACCTGTCCTACCTCAGCCCAAAGGGAACGCGCGGCGTTGGTTATGACGTCAAGGAGCTGAAGCAGCTGATTGCGCTGAAGCTCGGCCGTATGGCGTCGTCTGTGGTGGCCATAGTCGGCGCCGGCAACCTGGGCCAGGCCCTTGCCGGCTTCGAGGGGTTCTCCGAGCACGGCTTCACCGTCGCCGCGCTATTCGACACGGACCCGGCGAAGGTCGGCAACACGGTCGGGGGCACTCGCATCTACCACCTCGACGAGCTGGGATCAGTCGTCGCGGGCGAGGCCATCACGATCGGGATGATCACGACTCCTGAGGGACCGGCTCAGGAAGTGGCCGACAAGCTGGCTGCTGCTGGTGTCCGATCGATTCTCAATTTCGCCCCGGCCATCCTCAAGGTCCCAGAGGGCGTCGAGGTGCGGCGGGTGGATCTCTCTACCGAGCTTCAGATCCTCAGCTACTACCTCAACATCGAGAAGGACGCCGCCGGCTAGGCGCGGACTACCCCTCGGCGTCTGCCTGTTCCAGCCGGTTGAGGGCGGTCAGGAACATTGCGAAGAGAATGGCAGACCCGATCATCATCGCCAGCGACATGATCCTGAGCTGGAATGCGTTGAGGCCCTCGAACTCGGCAGGCCTCGGGCCGCGGGGAACGGTCAAGACGAACAGCAAGCCGTTGATGGCCCCCCAGCCGGTCAAGCCGGCACCTGCGATGAGGAAGCCGAGCCTGGCTCCGAGGTTCGTGTAGAGAAGAAGGTAGGTAGAGCCGGCGAACGTCACCAGGGAGACGACCGTGATGAGGACGCCGGACCAGAAGGTGTTCGACCAGATGTACTGGTTGTAGGTGTCCCCGACCCAGGTGCGCAGGGGGTCGATGAAGGCGAGGGCGCTGAAGATGACCACCGCGGCACCGAGCAACTCGAGTCGACCGAGGCCGCGGTCGGAGCGCAACATCACAGGGCCCTCTCGTAGCGGACGATCAGCATGATGTCCTCCCTGCTCAGCGTGAACCCGAATGCCGGCATCCAGCCGCGGCCGAGTCCGTTGACACCGTACTCGGCGCTCTGTTCGGACCCTCGAGCCACGAAGTTGAAGTGATCTTCGATGTCTGGGAATTGGCCCAACGCCTTGCCGTCACGGAGCGAAGGACCCCAGGCGCCGGAGCCGGCCTCCTGCTGATAGGGGACACCAGCCGAGTACCCAGCGGTGTGGCACCGCGCGCAGTGGCTGTCGTACAAGCCGACCGCCCGGCGGGCCTCTTCCAGATTGCCGTCGAAGGTGTCGGTAGCCAGTGCCTCGAGATCTACGAAGTACTTGGCATCTGCTGCGGCCTCCTCCAGATATTCGAGGCCGACCTCGGCGGCTTCCACGAAGTTGGAGTTGTTCAAGGCAGCAACGCGCAGGTTGATCGTGTCTACGTCGATGTCGATCAACAACTGCTCCAGAAGCTCGAGGTCGCCGAGTGGGTTGCCGGCGAGATCTGCATTGGTGAAGGCGTTGGCGGGATCCATGTCGATGATGTACTTGTCATCGTCTGTCGCTACGCCCCACCTGCGGAACAGGGCCGTCAGTTGAACCTCGGCGCTGTCGCCGACGCCGTCACGGTCTGAGTCTCCGGCATCCGACGCGCACGCCGAACCGACCAGCTTCGCAGAGTCCGTCGTACAGGTACCGGTCGCCGCTAGCAATGCACTGATAGTGCCGGGGACGTCCTTGACTTCGTTCCAGATCGCCGGTTTGGTCTTGATCTCATCGATCTCTGCCTGCTTGGTCTCGACGGCTGCTGCCGTGGTGTCGGCGGCCCGGTCGATGCGATCGAGCGCAAGGTTGACCTTGGTGTCGATGGCTCCAACCGCGACCGACTGGTCGACCTGGATCGAGCGCAGGAAGGAGATCAGCTGGTCGATCTGCTGGCTGGTCAGCGATCCGCCTCCCTCGAGGCCCGCAGCCGGCATCGGCGTTCCTCTTCGTCCGAAAGTGATCCAGAAGCGAACCTCCTCCTCGCTGTAGCGGAGGAACACGTCATTGAGAGATGGGGTGGCCCACGTTGTCTCATTGCCGCTGCGGGCTTCGATGTAAGTTGCCCCGCCACCACCACCGTCGGCACCGTGGCAGCTGACGCAGAAGAACTCCTCGAACCAGTGGGCTCCCTCCTCTATGTCGTTCTCGACGCGGCTCTCGGTGGCCGACGCCTGGCGGTCCGCCTCGCCGAGGTAGTAGATGGGTATCACAAGTGCCAGGACGGCGGAGGCGACGAGCGCCGAGAGGAGGACTGTGCTCACCCTCGTGGTCTCCAGCTCGTCATCGGTGAGGAACGGCTGGAGGTTCTGTGGTGTCGCCTCGAGGCGCGACGGGCGGCGGGCATTGACAACGATGGCCGCCCAGATGAGGAGGGCGAACAGTGCGATGCCGACGACGACTGCGCCGATCCCCTCCACTTAGGTGTTCCTCAGGCCAGGCATGAAGGGCCTTGTGGGTAGTCGGCCGTCTTGTCCTTCGCCCTGGCAGTCTGGATGACGCCGCCGGTGTCGATGAGGAGTTGGCCGGTGTCACTGACGGCGAGGGAGAAGCGGTCGAGGTTACGAGGTGCGGGGCCTGCTTGATATTCCCCATGGAAGTTGTATTTGGATCCGTGGCAGGGGCACTCGAAGCCCTGCGACGAATCGCAAACCGGCACGCGACACCCGAGGTGGACGCATCGCTGCCACAGAGCCATCACTCCGTCGGCGACAACGACATCGTCGAACTGGCTCCTATCGAGCTCGCCCTGGAAGGGGACGATGTAGGCCTGAGCTGCGGGAACGAAGAATGGCGTGACGGTGCCGTCAGAGTTGAGGAGCTGGAGCTTGATCTCGTTGAGGTCGCCACCCTCGATGACCGACCCGAACGCCCCGGCTTTGAGGCGGGGCCAGAAGAACGCCAGGCCGCTCAGCGCGAACTGAAGCAGGAATACTCCGAACACGGTGAGGATCGCCTTGCCGAAGAAGCTGCGCCTGGTTACGCCGTACTCCTCTTCCGAAACCTCTGGTCGTGTGAGCAGCGGGTCGGCGGCCGGCGTTGGCTCGGGGGTTGGCTCGAGCGTTGACGATGCCGACTCCGGTGACACAGCGGCCCCAACGGGTTCCAGCTCCTTCAGCCGCTTGCGATCGGCGGCGAGGGTGCGTCTGTCGAGCTTGCCAACCGCAGCCTTGTCCCCGCCACGCCGGAACGCGATGGCGAAGATGCCAATGGCGGCGAGGACCGCTACTGCGACCGCTGCCAACGCGAAGATCTGAGCGCTACTCATCAGAAGTCAAAGAACAGTCCGCTGTTCCACGGGAATGTGAAGTTGAATCCGGGACCCCGGAAGAACGACCCGAAGATCGTCAGCAGGGCCGCCGACATGAGGAAGAAGGTGAAGATCATGATCGCCAGCTTGCGGTCGGATGGCCTCGTTGACGGGTTGCGATCGATGTAGGGGATGGCAGCCATACCGGCCAGTCCGAGGCCGGGCAGCAGCACGCCGGCGATCTGCGGATCGAAGTAGGACAAGATCTCCTGCAGTCCGAGGAAGTACCACGGCGCCTTGGATGGGTTGGGCTGCTCGTTGAAGTTGGCCAGCTCCAGCAGCGGGGCGTTGACGAAGACCGAGAAGATGACCAGCGCTGCGGTGACCAGGAGCAGGGCGACGAACTCGGCTGCGACTAGATGGGGCCACGTGTTGACCTTGTCCTGGGGCTCTCCCTTCACCTGCTGGATGGGCGCCGACCGAACGACGGTGAGGAGTCGCTGTGTCCGAACCCCTTCGGGGATGGCGGCCGGGGCGACTGCCGCCGCCGCCGGGGTTGCCGCAGCCGCAGCAGGCGCTGCTGCGGCGGGGGCCGGAGCGTCTGCGGCGGGAGCAGGTGGAGCTTGTCCGGCCATTTCTGCGAGCACCTCGTCGACGCTCCTGCCGCTGGCCTTGGCCTTGGCCTCGGCAGAGCGCATGAGCAGCTTCTCGGGCATTCCGCTGACAGCAGCCGCCGCCGCGGCCAATTCGGCGCTTGACATCGATGGGGTGGCGGCAGGTGCGGCAGCGGCAGGTGGCGGGGCCGACGTCTCCTCCGTGGGAGGAGGGGCCGCCTCGGTTGGCGGCGGCGGCTCTTCGCCCTTCATCTCGGCGAGGACTTCTTCGACTGAGCGCCCCGTCGCCTTGGCCTTGGCTTCGGCGGAGCGGCGCAGGAGATGTTCGGGAATGCTCATCTAGAGAGGCCCCGAGATGCCGCCGTCTTTACGGACACGCCAGAAGTGGACCGCCATGAAGATCACGATGATGAAGGGAAGGGCAAGGACGTGTAAGACGTACCACCTCAGCAGCGTGTCGGCGCTTACCGCGAGGTCGCCGAGCAGGGCGAAGCTCACCTGGTCGCCGAATACCGGAACGTAAGAACCCATGTTGGTGCCGACCGTGACCGCCCAGATGGCGAGCTGATCCCAGGGAAGGAGGTAGCCGGTGAACGACAGCAACAGCGTGAGGAGCAGTAGCACTACCCCGATGACCCAGTTGAACTCTCGGGGCGGCTTGTAGGCGCCGTGGTAGAAGACGCGCGCCATGTGCAAGAACACGGTCAGCACCATCAGGTGCGCCCCCCACCTATGAATGTTGCGTACCAGGAGGCCAAATGCGACGCCCTCTTGGAGTTCGATGATGTCGAGGTAGGCCTGGGGCGAGGTCGGCCGGTAATAGAACATCAGGAAGATGCCGGTGATCGTCAGCAGGATGAAAAGGAAGAAGCTCGTCCCACCGAGGCACAGCGTGTACGAAAGCCGGACTCCGTGTCGCTTCACCTTCACCGGGTGGAGGTGATAGAGCACGTTGTTCATGATCACATAGGAGCGGTTGCGCGGGCTGTCGCTGTAGCCATCGCGGAATGGTGAGCCCGGTCGAAAGATCGATGACCAGACCTGGGAGCCCTTCAGCCGCTGGCCAACTGCGCCCAGCCGTTCCCGTAGCCCCGTGCTTGTCTTCGGATTCTCTTCAGTCATTACCAACGCATCCCGTAGCTATACCCGTTCTTGAAATCTCGTTGCCCGCTATCCGCGTGCCACGGCGGCAGGTCTGCGACCTCCGCAGTGGCGGCGAGTGACCCCTCGAACTTGCCGAGCGTAATCACTCCGGTCGGGCATCTGTCGATGCACAGTGCGCATCGCGTGCACTCGTCCTCATCGACGACGAACATGCCGACCGCCTGCTCGTCCGCGTTCGGGTCGGCCGTGCCGACGGCCTCGCTGACCGACTCGACAGAAAGGTAGTGGATGCACTTCCAGGGGCAGATGTCGACGCAGCCCTCGCACAGGATGCACTCCGCTTGATCGATGTGGAGGAACTGCTTGGGCTTGACCGACGCCGTCATGAAGGAGCTATCGACCTCCACCAGCTGATAGTCGTCACGGAACGGCGGGGTTTCGTACCAGACATCTGTCTTCGCCATCAGCGGTCACCTTTGATTACCGGCCGCCCGTAATCCGAGAGCACCGTTGGTTTCTCAACCGGGCCACGCTTGGCGCGTTCTTGAACCTGATAGACCCCCACCAGCAGTGCTACCAGGAGGCCTGCGCTGTAGCCGCCGGCCACCGCGTCCTTGAGGGCGCCGTAGCTGATGGAGATGTTGTTGTTGAGCGTGAGCCATTTGGGCAACGTGAATGCCACCTTCTGCGACGTCCACTGGAACTCGCCCTGGGTAAGGCCCAGCCACTCGTTGGGAACGATGGCGAAGAACACGAGAGTCTCGAGGGTGAAGATGGCAGCCGCGACGCTGGCCCGGGCCCAGGTCATGGGCTTATCCCATATCCACACGATGACGATCCCGGCGATCAGGATCTGGCTGCCGACCAGCGACACGAGCTTGGCGGCGATTACCCACGGCCAGCCTCTCGGGACATGCGGGTAGATCTCTTGGTTGACGGAGTTCAACTCGGGCAGGCCGACGAAGTGCACCGCCATGAACCCGACGACGAACACCGCGGCACCGCCTATTACGGCGAGCATTCCGAGTCGTCGTAGCTGTGCGCGGTCCAACGCGTCCTTCCGCCGGTCGGGGAGCGGTCATTGTATTCGGCCCTTCTTCGCTGTGAAATCAATTGGCGAAACCTTTGACGATTCGCAGGCGGGGCGTGACAATTAAGCTCGCTGCCCGAGGGAAGGAAGCTGTCGAGTGACCACGGAGATAGAGGCGACCCAGACCGCCCGCCGTTCTGTCGCTCATCGCTACCTGGTGGCGTCTGCCGCGTTCGCCGTCTTCGGAGCGGTGCTGCTCGCGTTCAACTCGATGCAGCTGCTCTGGCCCGACCTCGGCAAAGGCGTCGCTTTCCTCACATACGGTCGGGTGCGGCCGATGTCGCTCAGCGCCGTTGTCTACGGATGGCTGGCCCTTGGTCTGCTGGGAGCTGCGTTCCATATCGTGCCCAAGCTCACGGGTTCCGCCTTGTGGAGGCCGCGATTGGCCTCGGTCGCCCTCGCCCTGACTTCGGTTTCCGTGGCCGGGGGGATCGTCGCTGTTGGCGCCGGGTTCAACCATGGGGACTTCCTATTCGAGTTCCCGACCATCGCCGACGCCGGGATCGCTATCGGACTCGCCATCTCGGCATTCGTCCTGATCAGGTCCGCCGCTGCCACCGCCGAATCGAATCAGCCTGCCCTGTGGTTCGCCGTAGCCGGCGCGCTGTGGCTTCCGCTCGGCTTCGTTGCCGGCGCCGTGCCGGGGCTCAAGGGTGTCAACGCTGCGTTGCAGAATGCCTTCGGGATCACCTCGGTGATAACGCTGGCCCTTGTCAGCCTGGCCCTCGGCGCGGCCTATTACGTGGCGGGAGAGCTGCGGGGGAGCCACGAGGGAAGCAGCGTGGCGCGGATCGGGTTCTGGAGCTTCGCCTTCATTGCAGCATGGACGGCCCCGCGACTGTTGCTATTCGGTCCTGCCCCCGACTGGCTGGAGACCATCTCAGTCGCCTTCTCCGTGATCCTGCTGGTCCCAACCCTGGCCCTCCTCTCGGATCTGGCGGGCCTGTTGCGGGGCGTTGCCCAACGCAAGCTTGTGGTCGCGGGCGGATCCTTCCTCATTGCCTTCGTCGTCCTCAACATGATCTCGAGTTTCCGCTCTCCGAGCTCGCTGACTCGTCTGACGAGCTGGGAAGACGCCCTCCTTCTGCTGCCGCTGCTCGGCACCGCTGGGTCGTGGCTCCTCGCCTTCACCCACCACATCGCCGGCCGCGGAGCCCGATGGACGGGCGTGTTGCTGGTCGACGGCACCGGCATCGCCGTCCTCGCCTTCCTCGCCGGCGGTTTGCAGCAGGGCATCTCTTGGGTTGGCGGCGCCAACGAGGGTGCACCGGTATCGGGGGGCGAGGCGTTCGCGTTGGCCTCCACTGCGTTGGTGGCGCTGGCCGCAATCGGCGTCACCGTCGCCGCCGTCGGCATGGTCGGCTTCGCTCTTGGTGTCCTCCGCAGTCGTGGTGACCGATCTGCAGAGCTCGCCCTCGAGTACATCCCCGACGAAGAAGGTCCAGAAGTTGCCGAACCCATCGCGTTCCCCGTTCTCGTCAGGGGTGCGGTCGCGCTGTTCGCACTGGCGGCGGCCTCTGTCTTCCTGATACCAACGCTGGATGCTCCGAACCGAACGGCGACGCTGGCGGCCGACGCCACCGAGTTCGCTGAGGGATCGTTGCCGGCGATCGGAGCCGAGCTCTACGTGAGCGAGGGATGTGTCTACTGCCATACGCAACAGGTGAGGCCGATCATCACCGACGTTGGCCTTGGTGCGGTCAGCGTTCCTGGCGACTACGCCAGGCAGACTCCAGCTCTTCTCGGCTATCGCCGGGTGGGGCCCGACCTGACCCACATCGGCAGTCGCACCACGTCGACCCGGGGCCTCCTGGAGCGGCTGCGGAGCCCGCGGGCGTCCTTCGACGACGGTGGGGGCGGGGGTTGGGAAATCATGCCCTCCTACGATTATCTATCCGACGATGATCTGTTGGCCATCGCCGAGTACCTGGGAGCGTTGAACTGATGCAAGAGCTGATCGACGCTGTTGCCGAAGCCACCGGCTGGCCCGCCTCGATGGTGGAGCGGTCGGCGAGAGCCCGCGCCCAGGCCGAGGGCGCAACCGTCGAGGCTGTGTTGGCCGCCTGGGCGGGCGGCGGTGCCATTGAGGCCGGCGCAGGGGCTGCCGACGACTCCGCCCCCGTCGCCGAGTCTGCCCCAGCCGCTGCCGCTCCAGCCGCGGTTGCGGCACCTGTGGAGCCAGAGCTCGAGGTTGAGGTGCTGGAAACGACACCGGCAGAGGCTGAGCCGGAAGCAGAGCCGGAGCCGAGGAAGCGGCCGACGGTCCCGACATGGCTCGCGGCGTCCTTCGCTCTCCTGCCCGCGATCGCGATCATGTACGCGCTGTTCTTTCCCAACGGACCAGGCTGCGGGGTCGGTGCGCAGTTGGGTGTCGACCCGGTGACCGGCGAGGCCGAGAGCTGCGACGGCGCTCCGTACGGTCAAACGGAGTTCGACTACTTCGCTGCGGGCGAGGAGACGTACGCCTCTTTCTGTTCGGCTTGCCACGGAGCCAACGGTGCCGGCAGCGGCAACTTCCCTGCCCTGAGCGGAGGATCGGTGGCCGCAACCTTCCCCTCCTGCGGCGATCACATCGAGTGGGTGGCCTTGGGAACGCTCGGTTGGCCCGACGCTACCTACGGCGCCAACGCCACTCCCGTAGGGTCGAGCGGTGCCGTGATGCCGAGCTTCGGTGGTTCGTTTACGCCGGAGCAGCTGGCCGCGGTTGTCGTGTTCGAACGCGTCGCGTTCGGCGCCTTGTCGCTCGACGAAGTGACGGCCGACTGCGCTCCCGGCGAGCTCACGGCTGCCTCCGAGTAGCCGAGGGCCATTCCCTAGCCTGGGACCATGAGCTCACCGAGTGTTCTCGTCGTGGGAGGCGGCCCTGGAGGCAGCGCAGCTGCGCATTGGCTGGCTCGTGACGGCCACGACGTCCTCGTCGTCGACCGCAAGCAGTTCCCTCGGGACAAGACATGCGGCGACGGACTGACGCCACGCTCGATCTATCAACTTCAAGAGATGGGTTTCGACTTCTCGGCCGAGGACTTCCATCGGATCGTCGGCTTGCGGGCATACGCAGGCGAACTCAAAATCGAAATGCCATGGCCCGAGCACACCAAGTACCCGAACTGGGGAGGGGTCATTCGCCGGGCAGCGTTGGATGAGCAGGTGGCGCTGCTGGCCGAGAAGCAGGGCGCCGTTTTCCGCCACAACACCGAGGCAACTCCCGTGCTGGTCGATGGCCAGCCGATCGCCGTTGATCTCACACAGGGGGGAGAGAGGGAGCGCCTCTATCCCGATTACGTCGTCGTAGCCGACGGCTCACTGTCTCGCTTCGGTCGAGCGCTCGGCACCTGGCGTGACCGCAGCTACCCCTTCGGCCTCGCTGCCCGCGGCTACTACGCGACTCCCAACTCGCAGGACGCCTACCTGGAGAGCCATCTCGGAATGCCCGATCATCAGGGGAGGTCGGTCGCGGGCTACGGATGGCTGTTTCCCCTCGGTGATGGAACGGTGAACATCGGCGTCGGCGTGCTCAGCACCTTCAAGGGCTGGAAGGACGTGAACACCAATGTCCTTATGGAGCTGCTTCTCGAGAATCTGCCTGAGTATTGGGGAGTCAGCGCAGCCGATGAGGTCGGGCCGTCGCGTGGAGGCAAGCTTCCGATGTCGATGTCGGTTGGCCCCAAGGTTGGCCGCAACTGGCTGCTGGTCGGCGACGCCGCCGGCGCGGTGAACGCCTTCACCGGCGAGGGCATCGAGTACGCATACGAGACCGGGCGCATCGCGGCGCGCCACATCTCCGAGGCCATCGCCTCGGGTGATCCCAGCCGTCTCGCCTCCTACAGCCAGGAGCTCGAGGACACGTACGCCTCATACAACCTCGTGGCGCGACGCTTCATGCGCCTGATCGGCAGGCCCTCCACGATGCGACGGCTGACGCGGGCCGGCCTCCGTGTTCGACCTGCGATGGAGGCGGTGCTCAAGGTCATGGCGAATCTGCTCGACCCCGACGACCCCGGTTTCGCTGAGCGCTCCTTCGCCTTTATCGAGCGTGTCGCAGAGGTGTCTCCCCGGGCCTAGCACCGCCCGCGACCTTCGGTCCGTCGCCACATCCCTAACTAATCAAGAACCCGTCGCTGCGTGCCGATGCCCCTTCTTGGAAGCGCTTGTCATCGGGAAACGCGTATGCCGGAAGATAAAACATCATCCTCGGGTCGGTGGGAAGGGCGCCCTGTCGCGTCGTGGCTGCTGAGGGCGTCCGTCTTCGTAGTCCCGATCCTGGCCTCGATCGGGACATCGCTGTGGTTGAGCAAGGTGCTGCCAACTCCCACTAGTCCGGTCCATTTGATCGGTTGGTGGGTACTGATCCTGGCGTGCTCGACGAGCGTCCTCTTCCTGGTGGACAAGGGGTCGCGCAAGCTGCTGCCGCTGGCGGCGCTGATGCAGATCTCGATGATCTTCCCCGACAAGGCGCCCAAGCGTTTCAAGACGGCCCTCAAATCTGGCTCGTCGGTCAAGAACCTGAAGGAGCAGCTGCGCCGCGCCGAGGCGGGAGAGCTCGGCGACGACATGACCGAGGTGACGCAGTTCATCCTGCAGATGGCCACGGCTCTCAACACGCACGACCCGCGAACGCGCGGCCATGCCGAACGCGTACGCGCCTACTCGGACATGTTGGCCGAGGAGATGAACATCGACGAGGAAGACCGCGCCAAGCTGCGGTGGGCTTCTCTTCTCCATGACATCGGCAAGCTCAAGATCCCTACAGAGATCCTGAACAAGCCGGGACAGCTCGACGATGCCGAGTGGGTCGTCATCAAGCAGCACCCTGTCTTCGGCGAAGAGATCTGTGCGCCGCTCCTTGATTGGCTGGGAGACTGGGCGGACACCATCGTCGACCACCACGAGCGCTTCGACGGCAACGGATATCCGGCCGGCAAGAAGGGGGATGAGATCTCGTTCGGTGGCCGCATCGTCAATGTCTCTGATGCCTACGACGTGATGACGACGGTTCGTTCATATAAGAAGCCGATGACGACTGCCGCCGCCCGCGAGGAGTTGGCACGCCACGCCGGCGCCCAGTTCGATCCAGATGTCGTCAGGGCGTTCCTCAATATCTCCATGGGAAGGCTGCGGTGGGTCGCCGGTCCCTTGTCGTGGCTGGCCCAGATGCCCTTCCTCAACTTCCTCGGTGCAGTGCAGCAGGTCGGTACCGCTGTAGGCGTCGCCGGCCTTGCCACCGCAGCAACGGCAGGAATCGTCGGTGCCGGCGTTCTCGACATTCCCGACGAGCCCGTCGCACCAGTCCCCGTCGTCGAGGTCGTTCCCGATCCCATCGTCGTGGTGGCGGCGGCGCCAGATACGGCCACCGTCGACGAGGACGGCTCTTCTTCGATTGCGGTTCTCAGTAACGATCAGGTTCGCTCCGGCACGGTCGTATCCATTGTCGAAGACCCGGACTTTGGAAGGGTCGTCCTCAACGCCGACGGGACGGTCACCTACACGCCGCGGGCAGACTTCTCGGGACCCGATTCGTTCACATACGCCCTCGTCGACAGCGGCGAGGTCTCGGGGACTGCTGTCGTCACCGTGACCGTTATCGAGGTGAACGACGAACCGACTGCCGAGCGGGACACGGCGACGCTCGACGAGGACGGCTCGATCGACATCGACGTCCTCGCCAACGACAGCGATCCCGAGGATCGGCTGGATGCCGGCAGCCTTCGAGTCGTCACCGCCCCGCTCAATGGCACGGCCGTCGTCGGGATCTCGGGCAGCATCACCTACACGCCCGACCCTGATTTCTCGGGTACCGATGCCTTCGTCTACGCAGTAGATGACCGGGACGGAGCAACGGCCACTGCGACGGTTGAGGTCGTTGTCACTCCCGTCAACGACGCTCCGATAATCGTCGCCGACAGCGCTACTACCAATGAGGATGTGGCCGTCACGATCGCGGTCGCCGACAACGACTCGGATATCGATGGGCTACTCGACCTGCCTTCCCTCACCGTCATCTCGGCTCCCAGCGACGGAGCCGCCGTGCCGTTTGGCGGGGACATCGTTTACACACCCGACCCCGACATCTCGGGGAGTGACTCCTTCTCCTATCGACTCTGTGACGACGGTGGCGCCTGCGGCATCGCTTCGGTCTCGGTGGCCGTCGCCGCTGTCAACGATCCGCCGGTGGTTCCCGGCCCTGGCCCGATATCGACCAACGAGGAGACGACGGTCACCATCGACTTGATGACGGGAGCAACTGACATCGATGGGGGCCCGCTGTTCGCCATCGTTCCGGCGACATCGGACAACGGAGCGGTGCTGGTCGACAACGGTGACGGCACGGCCGACTACACGCCGGCTCTCGACTTCTTCGGAGCAGACTCCTTCACCTACAACGTCAGCGACGGCGCAGCTCTCACTTCCGTCGCGGTCGACGTCACCGTCGTCGATGTCAACGATCCGCCGACGGCGCCCGGGCCGGGTCCGCTGGTCACCGATGAGGACACGATGGTTAGCTTCGATCCTGTGGTCGGGGCCACGGATCCGGATGGTGATCCGGTCACCCTGAGTTCCTTCGACGCGGTTTCAGCCATGGGCGGCACGATCGCCGTCGGCAGCCTCGAGTACACCCCTCCCGTTGATTACAACGGCGTCGACACATTCGACTACGTCGTCACCGATGGGCGCGGCGAGTTCGTGCCGGTGACGGTCACGATCACCGTTGCTGCCGTTAATGACGCCCCGGTGGCAGTTGCCGATAGCTACTCGGTCGCTGAGGACACGGTGTTGTCGACTGCTGCACCGGGCGTTCTCGGCAACGACACGGACGTAGATCTAGATCCGTTGACGGCAACGGTGGCGACGCCACCGCTCCACGGCGGAGTTGTTGTCAACCTCGACGGCAGCTTCACCTACACGCCGGATTTCAACTTCAACGGCGACGACTCCTTCACCTACACCGCCAATGACGGAGCGGGGGGTTGGGATACTGCCTCCGTTGGTGTCACGGTCACACCCGTCAACGACGCCCCGGTTGCCAATGACGACGGCGGTGTCGGCTTCACCTTGGCCGAGGATGCCGCCACCTTCACCACGGCCAACGTCGTGACTGCCAACGACACCGATGTCGAGGACACCACACCAGCTGCCACCACCACTGCGCTGTTCTCACCCTTGTCCCCGGCAGCAGCGGGAACACTGGTCAACAACAGCGACGGGACCTTCGACTTCACCCCGGCCCTGAACTGGACCGGTTCGGCCTCCTTCGCCTATACAGTCGACGATTCAGACGGAGCCACTTCCAACGCCGCCACTGTCACTCTCACGGTCACTGCGGTCAACGACGACCCGGTCGCCAACGACGACGGCGGCGCCGGATTCACCACAGCAGAGGACACGCCGTTCACCACAGCCAACGTCGTCACCATCAACGACACCGATGTCGAAGACGTGACCCCGGTTGCCACAACCACCACCATCACCGTGCCGTTGGCGCCTGTTGGCGCGGGCACGCTGGTCAACAACGGCAACGGCTCCTTCGACTTCGCCCCCGCGCCGGAGTGGAGTGGCCTCGCCACGTTCTCCTACACAGTCGATGACTCAGCGGGAGCCACCTCCAACGTGGCGGTTGTCACCATCACGGTCACCCCCGTCAACGACGTTCCGGTGGCCAAGGATGACTCCTTCTCCACCGATCGTGGGGCGGGCCTAGTCGTGGCTGCACCAGGGGTCATGAGTAACGACTATGACCTTGACTCGGATCCCCTCACAGCTCTTGTGGTTGCCGGCCCGACCAGCGGAGGCAGCACGGTCCTCGTGTTGAGCCCAAATGGATCGTTCACATACACGCCGGACCCGGGTTTCGTAGGTGTCGACACCTTCACCTACCGGGTGTGGGACGGAACGGTGTTCTCTCCAGCTGCCACCGTTTCTATCACCGTCGATGATGGAGTCGTGGAGCTCTCCTATTACATGGGATCGGGAGTCCACTCTCCGAACATCTCTTTCTTCACTCCTGCAGTTCCGCCGGCGATTCCGCTTCCCGACTACGACTTCGATGGCAACCCCGGCCGCACTATCGCCACCGGTGGCAACGCCACGTCATCCGATCCCACCGAGTATCACGAGTGGGCGCTGATGTCGGGAGTTAGTGGCCTAGACCTTCAGGGCCCGACAACGCTGACCCTGTGGAGTTCGGCAGCCGACTTCGACATCAACGACGATGTTCACCCCGAGTGGTGGATCCAGGACTGCGACGCCACCGGCACGGTGTGCACGGATCTGGTCAATAGCGACCTCCATGTGGATGAATGGAACGGCGGCACCGCCGCGTTCGTCTCGCGCACCATCGACCTCGGCCACCTCGACACCACGATCTTGCCCGGCCGCATGCTCAAGATCCGCCTGGTGGTCAACCACAACGACTTGTGGGTGGCGTACGGAACGGCCGCCTACCCGAGCGGAATCGATTTGACGTTCGCCAACCGACCACCGGAAGCCGTCGATGACAATCCGCCGGCGATCTTCGAGGGGGCTTCGGCGGCGATCTCCGCTGCCGCTAACGACACCGATCTCAACCTCGACGTTGATTCGATTATCAACATCACAGATCCGATAAGTGGCACTGCCGCGGCGCGCACGGACGGCAGCGGGATCATCGACTACACGCCCGGCTCGGATTGGAACGGCACGGACAGCTTCACGTACGACATCTGCGACACGTCCGCGATCTGTAGTACTTCACCGGCGACGGTGACGATCACGGTGACCGCAATCAATGACGAGCCCGACTTCACCGATGGCGGAGACCAGAGCGCCTGGGAGGATTCGGGCACTACCACCATCCCCGACTGGGCGTCCGCCTTCGACTTCGGACCGCCGGACGAGGACCTGTCGCAGAAGGTCGAAGACTTCATCATCGTCTCCAATAGCAACCCTGGTTTGTTCTCGACACTGCCGGATGTCCAGAACGACGGCGATCTGGTGTTCCGCCCCGCCGCCGATGCCAACGGGTCGGCGATCATCGAGGTAGCCATGCAGGACGACGGTGGCGTGGTCAACGCTGGCGACGACGACACTTCACCGGTCCATACGTTCGCGCTGACCATCAACGCCATCAACGATGAGCCATCGTTCAGCAAGGGAGGCGACCAGACAGTCGCTGAGGATGCTGGAGCCCAGACAGTTGTTGGCTGGGCAACTGCGATCTCAACCGGCCCACCCAACGAGGCGGCACAGTCGAAGACGTTCAACGTCGTGGCCAACACCAACGCTGCGTTGTTCTCCGCCGGACCATTGGTCGGTTCAACAGGCACCCTGCAGTACGCACCAGCCCCGAACGCCAGCGGCTCTGCCACCATCACGATCGAGCTCCAGGACGGCGGTGGGGTCGTTAACCCCGGCGACGACGACACGTCGTCGACTGAGAACTTCAAGATCACTGTTACCGCCGTCAACGATCCGCCGGTTGCGGTCAACGATGCCTATCCGGCGATCCTCGAGGGCGGGTCCTTCACCACTGTCAACGGTGTCGACGACGTCGACTTCAACGACACAGATATCGAGGACACCAAGCCAACCGGCAACGTGACGTTGGTCGCCGGGCCAGCGAACCACTCTGGTGCCTTCGTACTCAATAGCAACGGAACCTTCACCTACACCCACGACGGCTCGGAGACCACTTCCGACAGCTTCACCTACACCGTGAAGGACTCGGGGGGACTCGACTCCAACGTTGGCACGGTGACGCTCACGATCACGCCCGTCAACGACGCCCCGGTGGCTGTCGACGACGACGGCGCCGACACCTTCTGGGAGCCGTTCTTCAACCTGCCCGTGTTCGCCCCGGCCGTTACCATTCCGGCTGCCGCCCTGACGGATAACGACTCGGATGCCGAAGGCGACCCGTTCAGCATCGTGCCGGCTGCTGGCGCGACGACAAGCGGTAGCACATTCTCATGTGTCGCGCTCGGCTGCACCTATACGCCAGCAGCGGTCACGGGCCCCGACACGTTCACATACAGGATTGACGACGGCACGGACGTGTCGGCGGAGGCCACGGTCAGGATCGACATCACTCCCAACTCGGCAGGGCTGGTGCTTAGCGTCGGTGGCCCGACCGTCCCCAACCCGGCTCCACTCGGTGGAAACGTCACTTACGAGTACGCGGCCGTCAACCTGTCTGGCGTCGGCGCCGGTGGCGTCAAATTCCAGGCCTTCTATCCCGCGGGGACCTCCTTCGTCTCCGCCGTTTCGTCGGCCGGGGTGTGCTCCGACCAAGGTACAACTGTCGTGTGCTCGCTCGGCGCCATGCCGGTTGGTCTGCTCGAAACCGTGACCGTTGTTCTCAGGCTTGACTCGGGCTCGGGTTCGTTCTCGTTCACGCCTTGGATCGTGTCCTCCAGCATCGGAGATCCTGACCCCACGACCAATTACTGGACCGAGGTCGTCGGCATACTCTGATCGGAGCGGATGTCTCGACCTGACCCGCTCTGCCTTTGAGATTCAGTTCACAAAGTCGCGCTTCTATCCTTGCCGCACGCTGCAAGGGACGTTCGGGTGACTCTGGCCGACTATCTCCCCATCGCCCTGATGGCCATTCTCGGCATCGGGTTCGCGATGTTCTCTTTTGTCGTGTCCGGCCTCATATCGCCAAAGAGCCCAACACCCGAGAAGAACGCTCCATACGAGTCCGGCATCGTTCCGCTGCGGGAGCCGGTGTCGCGCTTCCCTGTGCATTTCTACCTGGTGGCCATGCTCTTTGTCCTCTTCGACATCGAGGTCGTCTTCCTCCTGGCCTGGGCGACCCGGTTCCAGGAACTCGGCTGGTACGGAATCGCCGCGGTTGGCATCTTCACGCTGCTACTCGTTGAGACGCTGGCATACGTTTGGAAGCGGGGAGCGCTCGACTGGAACCTGCCGCGTCGCCAGCGGAACCGCCAGGTCGTAGCGAGAACAGAGGAGGCAGCCTGATGGCAGAGCCTCCCGGCTTCATAGTCACCAATCTCGACAAGGTCGCCAGGTGGGTGCAGACCAAGTCGATGTGGCCGGCCGCTTTCGGCCTCGCTTGCTGTGCCATCGAGATGATGGCGACGGGTGCCTCCCACAACGACATCGGGCGCTTCGGCATGGAGGTCTTCCGCGCCTCGCCGCGTCAGGCGGACCTCATGATCGTCGCCGGCAGGGTGTCCCAGAAGATGGCACCCGTACTGCGCCAGGTCTACGACCAAATGGCGGAGCCCAAGTGGGTCATCTCGATGGGTGCCTGCGCCTCGAGCGGAGGCATGTTCAACAACTACGCCCTCGTCCAGGGTGTCGACCAGATCGTGCCTGTTGACGTCTATGTCCCCGGCTGCCCTCCCGGTCCCCAGTCGCTCATGCATGGCATCCTCACTCTCCACGAGCAGGTGCTCAACGGGACCGCAGCAGGAGGTGTGGCGCTTTGATCGAAGGCATCGCCAAGGCCGTTCCCGGCGCCACCAGCGACGGCGACGTCATCTCCGTCGGCCCAGAGGGTCTGTTGGCCGTCGCCGAGGCCGCCAATGAGGCTGGGTTCGAGATGTGCGTCGACCTAACGGCCGTCGACTATCTGCACCGTGATCCCCGCTTCGAAGTAGTCGTGAACTTGCTGTCGCAGAAGCACAAGCAGCGCCTGCGGGTTCGCTGTGGCGTCCCCGCAGATAGCCCCGTTGTCCCATCCCTGACCGGCGTCTACCCGGGTGTCAACTTCTACGAGCGGGAGGTCTACGACCTCATGGGCATCTCGTTCGATGGCCATCCCGATCTGACCCGCATCCTCATGCCAGACGAGTGGGAGGGCCATCCGCTTCGCAAGGACTACGCCGTTGGAGCCGTACCCGTTCAGTTCAAGTCGGCTCCAACCTCATAATGGCGAACCCTCCCGACCTAGCTACAGGCGACACGACGGCCCCCAAGGGGGCCGAGCTGGTCGAGCCCCAGGAGCCCTCAGGCGACGTTGAACGTGAGCGGCGCCAGACACTCGACATCTGGGTAAGCGGCACCGAGGAGCCCGAATGGGTCACGCGGTCGACCTCCGAGGGGGCGCAGGAGATGCTGGAGGACGAGTCCGCCGCGGAGCTCGCCGAGCAGCGCGGGACGCTGGTCGACGACGATTACGTGCTCGAGGGCGGAGTCGATCCCGATGAGATTCAGATCCTGAACATGGGGCCGCAGCATCCGGCAACCCACGGCGTGCTCCGCCTCCAGCTTGAACTGGAGGGGGAGAAGGTGCTGCGGGTCAAGCCGATCATCGGCTATCTGCACACCGGCATGGAGAAGACCGGTGAGGTGCTGACCTACATGCAGGGTCCCACCAACGTCACCCGGATGGACTATCTGGCCCCGTTCTTCAACGAGCTGGCCTTTTCGCTGGCCACCGAGGACATGCTCGGCATCGAGATCCCGCCGCGGGCCCAGGCGATCAGAGTGCTGATGACCGAGCTCAATCGGATCGCCAGCCACCTGCTGCAGGTGGCAACGCAGGGCATGGACCTCGGCGCGGTCTCCATGATGTTGTACGGCTGGCGAGAGCGCGAGCTCCTGCTGGCCTTCTTCGAGAAGACGACCGGGCTGCGCATGAACCACAACTACATCCGGCCGGGTGGAGTCGCCGCCGATCTGCCAGACGGCTGGCAGGATGATGTCGCCGAGATCCTCGAGGTGATCCCGTCACGCGTTCCCGACTATGAAGACCTGCTGACCGAGAACCCCATATTCAAGGAGCGAACCCAGGGCGTCGGCGTCATAACTCCCGAGGAGTGCCTGGCCCTAGGCATCACCGGTCCGACGGCACGCTCCGCAGGCATCAAGTGGGACCTCCGCAAGGCGTTCCCATACTCGGGCATCGAGCAGTTCGAATTCGATGTGCCGACGGGGCGCCACGGCGATGTCTACGACCGATACCGATTGCGGATCGCTGAGATCTACGAGTCGCTCAAGATCGTGGAGCAGGTCGCCAACGCCATGCCGAGCGGCGACTACCGGACCGAGGACCGCAAGGTGACGCCTCCTCCGCGTGCTCGCATCGACGAGTCGATGGAAGCGCTGATCCACCACTTCAAGATCTTCACGGAGGGATTCAAGGTGCCGGCGGGGGAAACTTACGCCGCAGTCGAGAGTCCGCGGGGGGAACTCGGCGTCTATATGGTCTCAGACGGAAGCGCCAAGCCGTGGCGGATGCATGTCAGGGGGCCGTCCTTCGCCAACCTGCAAGCGGTGCCGGTGATGGGCAGTGACTCGATCATCGGTGATCTCGTGGCAACGGTGGCGTCGCTCGATCCGATCATGGGGGATGTCGACAGATGAGCGTTCTCGCCGGCAAGGAGCTGAAAGAGGCGCTCGCAGTCCTCAAGCGCTATCCGGACAAGCGCTCCGGGGTAATGCCGCTGCTGTACATGGTGTCGCGAGTCGAGGGGCACGTGACAGACGAGGGTATGAAGCAAGTCGCCCAGCTGACGGGCCTCACCGCCGCCCAGGTGCAGTCGGTCGCCAGCTTCTACACGATGTTCAAGCGAGAGGACACCGGCAAGTACCTCGTCTCGGTATGCACATCGATCTCGTGCTTTCTACTCGGCGCCGACGGGGTGCTCGCGGCGGTCGAGGATGAGACCGGCGTTCCCGACGGCGAGACCGGCAATGACGGCATGTTCTCGGTTGAGCATGCTGAGTGCATTGGCGCCTGCGGCGGAGCGCCCGCCGTGCAGGTCAACTACGAGCTGGTAGAAGGCGTGACCGAGGACAAGGCTCGCGGCCTGTGTCGCTGGCTGCGCGACGGTCGGCCCGATCTGATCCTTTCCGACGAGATGCAGCAGCTGTTCGGCGGGACCCGCTCCTTCGACTGGGGGCCGCCCGAATCCGAGGGTGCAGTTGGTCCTGTGCCGGCCTTCGGTCCCTACGGGACGGCGGAGGAGGGGAAGTGAGGGTGGCGTTCTTCGTATTTCGTTCTTCGTTGTTCGTTTTCCGACCCTTGCTCCACGGGGGTTTTGCTAGTCCCCGCGAGCTGGGGAGGCTGCGCACGCTGGAGCGTGCGCCAGGAGTGAGTTCATGAAGATCCTCACGGAGCGGATGGAGGCTCATCCTGCCGACAGCCACACGCTGCACCGCTACCAGGCGACCGGTGGATACGAAGCGCTGAAGACTGCTCTGGCAATGGAGCCAGAGGCCATCATCGAGGCGGTCAAGGCCTCGTCGATCCGGGGGCGCGGTGGCGCCGGATTTCCCACCGGTGTCAAGTGGGGGTTCCTCCCGCCGGATCGCTTCCCGCGTTACCTCGTCGTCAACGGAGACGAGTCTGAGCCGGGCACCTTCAAGGACCGCCAGCTCATGGAGCGAGATCCGCATCAACTGCTAGAGGGCATCATCATCTCCAGCTTTGCCCTCAGTGTTGACCAGGCCTTCATATACATCAGGGGCGAGTATCCGAAGTCGGCGCGCCGGGTGCAGCGGGCGATCGACGAGGCATACGCGGCGGGCCTGCTGGGTGACAACATCCTCGGCTCGGACTTCGGGCTGGAGGTGACGCTGCACCTCGGTGCCGGCGCCTACATCTGTGGCGAGGAGACCGCGCTTCTCAACAGCCTCGAAGGGCGACGCGGCGAGCCTCGCATCAAGCCGCCGTTCCCCGCCGTCGAGGGCCTTTACTCCAAGCCAACGATCGTCAACAACATCGAGACCTTGTCCAACGTGCCATGGATCGTGAGCAACGGCGGACCCGCCTACGCCATGATCGGGCCGGACGGGTCGTCCGGCACCAGGTTGTTCAGCCTCAGCGGGCACATCGCCAATCCCGGCAACTACGAGGTCGTGATGGGGATGTCGTGGCGGGAGTTCATATTCGACATCGGCGGCGGCATCCCCGACGGCCGCAAGCTCAAGGCCTGGATCCCTGGTGGCGCCTCCGCCCCGTGGTTCACGCCGGACCTCCTCGACACGCCGGTCACCATCGACGACGCCGGCAAGAACAACTCGATGCTGGGTTCCGGCGCCATCGTCGTCATGGACGAAACAACCTGCGTCGTTCAGGCGGCACAACGCATCGTCAAGTTCTTCGCTCACGAGTCATGCGGCCAGTGCACCCCGTGTCGCGAAGGCACCACCTGGCTCGAGATGATCCTCGACCGCATCGAGCACGGGGAGGGACGCCCCATGGACCTCGACCTCCTCCTCGATGTCTCCGACAACATCTCGCCAGGTCTGCGGTGGCCGCCGGCGATGACCACGATCTGTCCGCTTGGTCCATCGGCGACGGCTCCTATCACATCGATCATGACCGACTTCAAGGATGAGGTTGCGGCCCACGTCCACGATGGGACGTGCCCCCTTGGCTGAGCAGGTGACATTCACCGTCGACGGCCGCCAGATGGAGGCCGATTCCGGCGAGCTTCTCATTCAGGCGTGCGAAGAGAACGGCGTCTACATCCCGCGCTTCTGCTGGCACAAGCGAATGGCGCCCGTCGGTATGTGCCGTATGTGTCTCGTCGAGGTCGAGGGCCCGCGCGGTGTTGCCCTGGTCCCTTCATGCACGACGCGCATCGCCCCTGACATGATCGTTCACACCGAGTCGGAGACGGTGAAGAAGGCGCAGGAAGGCGTGCTCGAGTTCCTGCTCATCAACCATCCTCTCGACTGTCCCGTTTGTGACCGGGCAGGCGAGTGCCCGCTCCAGGACCAGACGATGGCGTACGGACCGGGGGAGAGCCGGTTCGTCGAGGAGAAGCGCCACTACACCAAGCCGATCCCGATCAGCGACCTCGTGATGCTCGATCGCGAGCGGTGCATCCTCTGCGCTCGCTGCACGCGCTTCTCCGACGAGATCTCCGGCGATCCCCTGATCGAGTTCGTCGACAGGGGAAACGGCACGCAGGTGCTGACCTTCACGGATGAGCCCTTCGCCAGTTACTTCAGCGGCAACACTGTCGAGATCTGTCCCGTTGGTGCGCTGACCGCCGTTCCCTACAGGTTCAAGGCGCGGCCGTGGGACCTCGAGGCCGTCGAATCCTCGTGTTCCGATTGCAGCGTCGGCTGCCGGGTGTCCGTGCAGGCCAGCCAGAACGAGATCTTGCGGATCAACGGTGTCGACAGCGATCCTGTCAATCACGGTTGGCTGTGCGACAAGGGCCGCTTCGCCTTCGAGGCAACCACCTCGCCCGCTCGGCTGGACTCACCCCTCGTACGGGATCACAGCGGCGATCTGGTGGTCGCGGACTGGCCCACCGCTCTCGACGCCGCGGCCGAGCGGCTCGGCGCGCTTGGCGCAGGTGAGATCGCCGGACTTGGTGGAGCTCGCTCGACCAACGAGGAGGCCTTCGCCTTCGGGAAGTTCCTGCGGTCCGTTGTTGACACCCCCCACCTCGACTGCCAACTTGGCGAGGGGCTCGATCCCCAGTTCATCGCCGGAGTCACACCCCGAGCGTCCATAGACGATCTCGATACGGCCGGTGCCATCCTGTTGTGGGGGCCCGACCTCAAGGAGGAACTCCCGGTTCTCTACCTGCGGGTGCGGCGAGCCGCCACCGAGCTCGGCGTGCCTCTTGTGATAGTTCATCCCCGCCGCACCGGCCTCGACGATGTCGCTTCCCACAAGCTGACGTACCGCCCCGGAGAGGGCCTCGACGTGCTGGCTTCGATAGGCAAGAACGCCATCGGCGAGCTCTTGGCCGAGGGGCGAGTGGTCGCGCTCATCGGGAGGACAGGCCTGGGTGAGGACGAGCAACTGGCAGAGTCGGTCGGGGCCTTCGTTCGTGACCTGCCCGATTCCAAGCTGATGCCACTCGTGCGGAGATC
>Ga0224508_10000631_pt1 | contig 33847 bp, 41 predicted proteins | sample SF_Jan12_sed_USG_4_FD_170157 | JGI IMG/M metagenome (GOLD analysis project Ga0224508, IMG submission 170157) | Sediment microbial communities from San Francisco Bay, California, United States - SF_Jan12_sed_USGS_21 | ecosystem: Environmental > Aquatic > Marine > Sediment | place: USA...
CTAAAAGAAGACGAAGGTTACAAAATCAAGGCAAAGGCATTTGGAGAATCTCTTGATCTTACAAAGCACAACTTCAAAGTCGAGATTAAAGCCCCTACATTTTACGACATGAAAATAAAAAATGAGAATAAAGTCTACATGAGGTTTTTACTTGACCTATGAGGTTTGTGAATATTTCTTAGCAAAAAACAAGAAGAAATTATACGTGTTTTTTAAGTCTGCCCTGAAAAGCAGTATTGTGATCACAAAATTAGCAGGATTTTCAGTATTTTCACTCATTGTCCTAATGATCATTCCTGTTTATGCAGATGTGGACAAAGCAGGTATTGATGAAGGAACATTTACAATTGAAGGTAAATTTACAATTTCTGGAACTATTAGTGATGCAGATAGGGTAACGTTACTTGCAGCAATGAAAGGGCCAGGTACATAGAAATTAACTAGAACCACAATTTCAAATTTTGATGGGACATTTTCATTTGTTCCAGCAAATGCTGACGATTTGTTTAGAACTGAAGGAACCTACACAATCAATGTATTTACTGAAACACAAAAAGCAGAAGAAGGATTTGTAATTAAAATATTATACGAGGATAAAATTGCCACTATTTTACCAGACTTTGTTTTAGAATTAAATGATATAGTAAATAAACAAGTAGATGAAACTCAAATACTGTCATTTACGGCAAGTGTTACTGATTCGTCAATCAAAGGATTAGAATACAGTCTTGAAAAACATCCAAGTGGTGCAACGATAAATAAAGATACAGGGGTATTCTCTTGGATACCAACCAAGTCACAAGCTGGAGGATATATTTTTGATGTTGTGGTAAAGGCTGAACCGCTAGAAGACAGAGAAACAGTTTCAGTTACAGTTAACGATAAATCAGTTTCAACACCAACAGAATCAGCACCAAAGGAGCCCGAACCAAAGGTAACAGAATCCAAACCAACAACAGATTTAGGAATTGCGGCATTTGTTGATCCAAACCAAGATCCACAATACTATGTGGATAGATACAATACAGAGGCAACCTACAAGAATGGTTTGATGAGAATTATTCAGAGTATGATTCTATTTATCAAGCAGTTGGATTAGAAGAGCCAGTAGTTAAAGAACCAGAAATTGGAGAGTGTGGAGATGGTAAAGATTGCAATTACACCAATGCTATCTACATTGTCAATTCTAAACTATGTTGAGATGGACTCTGAAGCTAAAGTGTTAGGTTATGGAATTAGCTTAATTCTACTAAATGGTATGATGTATGTTGGAATTCCAGTAATTGGAATAATGAGACTAAGAAAATAAATCTTGTATATTTCTACTAATCTTTTTAATTGATATTATTAAATTCCTGCATTTATTCTATCTTCGATTTCATCATAAATTGAAATTTGTTTTGATGACTCAAATGGAACTGGGATGTCTATTCCTAATAATTTAAAATATGCAGTACCCTGCACCTTGATATCAATTACTCCTTGTGTGTTAATTATTGAATTAACTACTGGCGAAACTAGTTCTTTGGATATTTTGAAATGATGTGATTTCTTTTTTTTGTACAGGATCAATTGTAATGTCAAGATTACTGTTTCCGTTTCCTATTGGAATTTCATTAATCAATAACTCATAAGAAAAATCAGGAATGTATACTGAAAGCAAACCATTATTGCATAGACCAAATCCTAAATTCAGATTAATCCCCTGAATCAAACCAAATGCTGCATCAAACCAGTTTCCTGATAGTGCTTTTAGACCTAAATTTACAAGAGTAGAAAATGATAATTCCTCAAAATCAATACTATGTATTTCTGCATCATTCAGACTAAGATTGAGTTGAGTGTAAGAATAAGCAAACACCCTCCAATTATCACAATAATTATGATGAGAATGACTATTGCCACACCTATTTTGCCCATAATTTTTGAAATTCTATAGTAACTTAAGCACATATTTATTTCTCCAATAAAACAAATTTCTCTTTCTTAATTTTTTGATGTATGTTATCAATTATCTAAAGATACTAGAATAACTTATTGTTGAAAAAATAAACAAATCTTTTTTTGATTTTCAATTTTAATTAATTACAATCAATAGGATTGTTTATCTATCTCTTATTTTTCATTTCTTGTGAACTTGAAGAATTCAAACTTGTACCACTTCAAAATTATGAATTTTCCCTAGCTTAAAATTTTCAATTAAAGTATATCAAGTGATTCTCATTAGACATCTAGTGGTAAAAATAGTTTAGAAAAACATCGATGTTAAATCCATGGTTGACAATTAGAGTTGTAGATGAAGTTTTTCATGGATGTCTCCCCAAAGTGGTGGATTAAGGCACGAACTAATGAAGAATCTCTAACAATACGTTTATGAAAAATTTGAGAGAGATTATTATCCTAGAATTATTTTACAAGGACGAGAGAAAATTGATCTTGATAAATCAGGAACCCCAATCAAAGAGAAAATTCTGAATAATCTAAAATGTGGTAATTTTGGGTATGAATTTTTGCCTGAAGATGAAAATATCAAAGAAAGCTATTTCATATCAAATGGAAATGTTCAATTCCTTCCAAGAAGAAAAAAGATTAATTCTCGCCTTTTGATCAAATTGAAAATGTAAATCATTCTCCCAATATGGTTTACACTGATAATCAAAATATTACTCAAAAGTCAGTGCAAAATCTTTGCCTTTAACTATGTCCCCTTGGACTAATACCATTATTTTATTTACGTCACCAACTCATTTGCTGGATCTGTACTGTAAACAGCTAACAATTAGTCAACATGAAATTAACTAATTAATTCTCAAAAATTTGGCATAGTTTGGCATAGTTATTAGAAATATCTAAATCACAACCATCCAGAAAACAATCATCTTGGATTTACCACGCGGGATGAAGGACTTTGAGCAAAAGGAAAACGCAGACATTGAGCACGTCAGGTATCATTTCAAGAAATTATCCAATCTGTATGGCTTTTCATTTATGGATCCATCCCCGATAGAACTACTATCCGTATTGGAGACAAAGTCTGGTCCTGCAATAAAAGATGAAATCTATTATTTCAAGGACAAAGGAGATAGGGAAGTAGCACTACGCTTTGACTTTACAGTCGGATTAACCCGATATATCGCATCACAAAAATCAATGAAACTGCCTGCAAAGATATCAAGTTTTGGCGGCGTCTTTAGATATGACGAGCCTCAAAAAGGCAGATACAGATACTTTCACCAATGGGATGTCGAGATTTATGGAAAATCAAATCTAGAGTCAGAGGCAGAAATTATTGAACTCACATCACGATTATTTGATTCACTATTACTCAAAGACATTAGCATTGACATTAACCACAGAAATCTAGTAGAATCATACGTCAACAAAATATTTGATTCAGATGACTCTAATGTAATAACAGATATTTTACGAGCAGTAGATAAGATTCAGAAAAAATCAAAACAAGAAATTATTGACGAATTTAAGGACAGATACGATACAGAAAAGCTAAAAAAGATTTTAGAGTTCTCGCAGATTAAAGGAACCATCTCAGATGTTGAAAAAGCATTTGATGTAACACAATTGGATTCCTGGGATGAAATTAAACAACTATTCTCATCTCTAGAGAACAGGGGAGTATCAAATGTCAGAGTTAACTTTGGAATAGTTAGAGGATTAGACTATTACTCTGGAATGGTCTTTGAGGTGTTTGATAAGAATTCAACGTTGGGTGCACTTGCAGGTGGAGGCAGATATGATTCTCTAACAAAGGCATTTGGAAGAGAAGACTTGGGAGCTACAGGTGTTGCAGGTGGAGTCGAGAGAATTATTCTTACAATGCAAGAGCAAAAAATAATTCCTGAATCAAAACAAAACAGAATTGCAGTACTGTACATTAATGGTGAGATGCAAAAAGTTGCAATGTCAATTACATCACTATTAAGACTAAACAATATCTCAACTGACATTGACTTGGCAGGACGAAATCTCAAAAAACAAATTGATATTGCAACTAATGCAAGATTCTCAATTATAGTGGGACCTCAGGAATTAGAGCAAGGAAATGTAGTATTGCGTGATATGATAGATGGAACAGAAGGTACAATATCTATTGAGAAACTCACAGAGGATCCAAACTCTGTTCTTAATTTAGAAAAGCCCTAGTTAACATCATAATTTCAGGTCCTGTGGTTAATGAACCTACAACTAGTGCATGATTGTTTGCAAGAATCCCTGATGAAACATATGGAATGCCATTGTTAATTGAGCTCTGCTCAATTTTTACGCCTAACAAATTGGCAAACTGTTTCATGTCTTCCTCATTTGCCTCTGGATGTATGGCAGCACCTGAATTATTTGCAACCATTACTGAGCCTACCTGATTGAATCCTGCAATCTTTTTCTGAATTACCTCAACTCCCAACACATCCCTTATTGTTTGACAGTCACTCTCTGATAACCATGGAGACACTACTGCTCCTTTGTCATTTGTGCAAATCACATTTCCAAGTGCTGTGAATTTTGAATCCAAAACCCCAACTTCCAAGTCTGTCTCTTTTTTCAAAAAATCATATTCTTCTTGGTATGCAGTAGTTGGAAGTAGAATTCCTTTATTGTTCATTACAGATAATGCTCCAATTAGTCTGGTGTTTGCAACTGATGTGTAATAGTATTCCACATCAAGATATTTTGCAAGCTTTTCAGCTTTTGATGGTGCAAATCCCATTGGCACTAAAACTATACTATCATTGACACTGACGTATACGCCAAGATTTGGTCCTCTATACACATCATACTTGATAATATCCATACCATCAAAATTAATAACACAACGTTATGAACGTAAGGAAGCCTTATTCGTATTTGATCCCAAATTAGATGAAACCTTCCTGTTTCATCTCTCTCTAGCTTTAAATAATATCTACAAGGGATTTCAGTTATGCCAATAGCAGAAAATTTCCCAGAAGGCCTAAAGCCACTTGGAAAAATTAACACTACTGATGGAAATTTCCATATTATGTGGGGTCCTGGTAAAAAGACAAACACTGATGGTTCACCAGCTGAAGCATTTGCAGATTCTGATGTTGTAGCAGCATATGTCACCCGAGGAGAAGAACAGGTTCCTCTTGGTGTAAGCGGTACAATGGTCGCAGTTGATTGGGACTCTTGTGTTGCAGATGGTGCTTGCATTGAAGCTTGTCCAGTACAGGTATTCCAATGGTACAGAACTGAAAAAGATATTCCAGCAAAAGATGTTGTTGGACAAACTTTTGAGGGTACTGGCAGCGATATCAAAGATGAACGCAAAGATCTAACTGACAAGGCAGATCCTATCCGAGAACATGATTGTATCTGGTGTATGGCATGCGTATCAGTTTGTCCTCCTCAGGCTATCAAAGTTGATCAGTCAAACTTGGAAGCACATCAGAAAGCAGCTGGAACTTATACGAAAATGGAATCTTGAAAATCAGCATATATAATTAAAGAATTTTATTTTCTTTTTTGTTTATTATTAAATTGTTTTAATATCTGCACTATATTATGAAATTTAGTTGCAACTAATTTTGTCTAGATTTAAATAATATTCTGAAACAGTCTAGTCATGGTAGATCTAGTTATACCAGAAGATTTCTGTGTAGACAAAGACCCAGCAGGAAAGACAAGCCATAGTGATGGGGAGAATTTCCACTGGATCTGGGGCGAAGGAAATTCAGAAGGTGCAGCATTCTCAAATGACGATGTAAAGGCAGCTTATGAAGCAAGAGGAGAAGATCAGGTTCCTCTAGGAATTCATGGAACAACTGTAGCAGTCGATTGGGATTCATGTGTTGCAGCTGGTGCATGCATGAGTGTATGTCCAGTCCAAACATTCCAATGGTTTAGAACCGAAAAAGACATTCCTGCAGCAGCTTGTAAAGGTGAAACTTTTGATGGAACTGGTCTTACAGAACAAGATGAAAGATTAGACTATACTGACAAATCACAACCAATCAGAGAACATGATTGTACCGTTTGTATGGCCTGTCAAGAAATCTGTCCTGAAGGAGCAATTCGTATTGAATCAGCTAACCAAGAGTGGCACGAGAAAGCAGCAGGTACTTATGTAGTAATGAAATCAGGTTCTGAAAATCCACACGCACACGATTAAAGAATTTTTTTCTTTTTTTCTTTTTCTATTTTATATCAACAAATTTTAATCACTGTTATCCAACAATTTTTGCAGAGGTCGCCTAGCTCGGTAGGGCGCGGGCCTTGAGAGCCTGTGTGCGCAAGCATACGGGGGTTCAAATCCCTCTCTCTGCGTTTAGTTCTCTATATTTCCAATCTCTGCTAGCATTGCAGATAATTGAATTTCAGGATTTGCTCCAACCAGAATTCTATAATCATATTTTGCAATTACCTCTAAAATATCCGATAGTTTTTCATGTTTTGACTTGAAAACAGACGCATTGATGTATTTGAGAAAATCCGATTCTGACATTCCGTAAACTTTGATCAACTCTATCATCTTCTCTCTTGCATCAATTATTTTTCCTGATAATGTCATCTTCAAAACCTCATCAACATCACTGGTTTTTGTCAGTCCTGCTGATGACTTAACATTCTCTACTGTAATCTCTCCAAGACTTGCAGTTGCCTGCAATAGATTAATGGCATGTCTCAAGTCTCCTTCTGAATACTCATAAATTGCCTTTAGGCCCTTTTTGTCTGTCTTTACCTTCTCTTTTTTGGCAATCATCTCTAATCTGGCAATGAGATCTTCTTGAGGAATTGATGTAAACTTGAAAGTAGCACATCTGCTCTGAATGGGGTCTATGATTTTTGAAATATTATTTGCAATGAAGATAAATCTACAAATCTTTGCAGTATCTTCTATGATTCGTCTAAGAGCAGTTTGTGCATCTGCAGTCATCTCATCTGCTTCATCTAAAATAATGATCTTAAATGGAACTTCTGCCATTCCAGCAAATCTTGAGAATTTCTTTACTTTCTCCCTTACCATCCCGATTCCTCTCTCATCTGATGCGTTTAGCTCAAGTGTGTAATCCTTGGCATATTCACCTAGAATCTGTCTTGTAATGCACAATGCAGCAGTTGTCTTTCCAACTCCTGCAGAACCTGAAAACATCAAGTGTGGCATATCTGTTGGATCCTTGATCAGAGCTTCTAAACTACCGATAATCTCAGTTTGGTTTACTATTTCTGAAAGTTTCATGGGCCTGTACTTTTCTACCCACATACCAGTTGCAGACATGAGTACCAAGGCCTAATCCCCATTAATAAATCCGAATTGGTTATTGTAACATACTATACGTTCAAATCAAAATCTGTCATAATACATGTGCGATCAACCTTGGATTAATTAGGATCAATTGATCTCACTAAATTGTTAACAGAATTAATTGATCCGATACTTGAGTATCTAAAGGAGGATAAGTGATCTCACATGGAAATAGATAAAGTAGAAAAAGTACATTCAATTGGATATCGCCTAAAGGATGCTAAAGTTACAGTTGATCAGGATTTCAAATTTAATGTTGCAGGAGTTACCATTGAGGGCACTCAAGGTGAGATAAATAACATGCCTCAGTGGATTGGAAAAATCCTTGATGATAACAAACTTGGAACATTAGACTCTCCAGATATGATTACTGAACTAAAACAGGCATTATCAAAAGAAAAGATGGTTGGAGAATATCAAATATCTACACTTGATCCTCACTTTTACATCAAGCTAAAAGAAAGTATGAAGGCATTGAATCGTGATGACTTTGATAAAGTTGAAAGCATGATGTTAGAATTATTTAGAATGAGAAGAGGCAAGCTGGTAAAACTTGCAGACTCTATCAAATTAAATTCAGAATTATACAACAAATTAACTGTAGAGGAAAACATCTTCTACAAAACTATCTATGATAACAGCAAAGAGTTTGAAAAACAAATTACAGGAGATCTAAATGAGCAACGCTCAAGCTAGTACATTTACTGATTCTGCATTATCAGATAAAGTAAAAGAATTTCTTACTAGATTCAAAGACAAACATGGAATCTACAAGTATGTAGAGGCAATAGATGAGATGATGCCAAAAAATGCCAAGTATATTATCGTTGATTACAATGATCTAGTAATAGAACCCGAAATTGAAATAATCTTTTCTCAAAATCCAGATAGAATCTTTGATGCATTCTCTAGGGCAATCAAAGAAGCATTACAGACAAGATTTCCTGATTATGCTGAAAAAATCAAAGATGAAGTTCGAGCAAGACTTGTAAACTATCCCCTTGAGAGAAGTCTAAGACAAATCAATGCTGAAACTATAGGAAAGATTACCAGCGTTTCAGGAATGGTAGTTAGAGCATCTGAAGTAAAGCCTCTTGCAAAAGAACTTGTCTTTGTTTGTCCAGATGAACATCAAACCAAAGTAATTCAGCTAAAAGGAATGGATGTCAAAATTCCTGTAGTGTGTGATAATCCCAATTGTAAACAAAGAGACTTTGAGCTAAAACCAGAAGATAGTAAATTCATTGACTTTCAAATCCTTAGATTGCAGGAGCTTCCTGAAGATTTGCCTCCAGGTCAACTTCCTCATTATATTGATGTCACAATTAGGCAGGACTTGGTGGATAATTCAAGGCCGGGAGACAGAATTATTCTTACAGGAGTAGTAAGAGTAGAGCAAGAATCTGTTGCTGGAGTCCAGCGAGGACACAGTGGATTGTATAGATTAAGAATTGAAGGAAATAATATTGAATTTTTGGGAGGACGTGGTTCTAAAACCAGTCGAAAAATAGAACGAGAAGAAGTTTCCCCTGAAGAAGAAAAAATGATCAAAGCATTGAGTCAAAGTCCTGATGTGTATCAAAGATTAATTGATTCATTTGCTCCTCACATTCAAGGTCAGACATTAATCAAAGAAGCTATCTTGTTGCTAATTGTTGGCTCTAATCAAAGATTACTTGGTGATGGAAGTAAGATTAGGGGAGACATTAACGTATTTCTGGTTGGAGATCCTGGTACTGCAAAAAGTGAGATGCTAAAGTTTTGTGCAAGAATCGCACCACGAGGTTTGTATACTTCAGGTAGGGGTTCAACTGCTGCAGGACTTACAGCTGCTGTAGTGCGAGACAAAACAGGAATTATGATGTTAGAAGCAGGTGCAGTTGTACTAGGTGATCAAGGTCTTGTAAGTATAGATGAATTTGACAAGATGAAACCTGAAGACAGAAGTGCCTTACACGAAGTTATGGAACAACAGTCAGCAAGTATTGCAAAAGGAGGTATTGTAGCTACACTAAATGCAAGAACTTCAATTTTGGCTGCTGCAAACCCAATGTATGGAAAATATGATCCCTTCAAAAATATTACAGAAAATGTAAACTTGCCAATTCCATTGCTTACCCGATTTGATTTGATTTTTGTTGTAAGGGATATTCCAACCAAAGAAAAAGATGAAAAGATTGCAAGACATATTATTAAATTGCATACTCCTCAGGGAACAAACAAAAAATCTGTAGTTGATGTGGATTTACTAACAAAATATCTTGCATATGCAAAACGTTCTTCTCCTGACTTGACAAAAGAGGCTGAAGAAAAAATCCTAGATTACTATCTCCAAATGAGAAATGTAGAATCCGAAGAGATGATTACAGTTACGCCCAGACAGCTGGAGGGAATAATCAGACTTTCTACTGCCAGAGCAAGATTACTTATGAAAGACAAGGTAGAAGAGGAGGATGCTGAGCGTGCAATATTTCTGATTCAGAGCATGCTTCAGGATGCGGGAGTGGATGTCAATACTGGAAAGGTGGATCTTGGAGTATTGCAGGGAAAACCCCGAAGTGAAGTCTCAAAGATGCAACTATTCATGGATGTTCTCAAAGGCCTTGAGGGAGACAATAAGGTACCAGTTGAAGAAAAAGTATTTGTCAAAGAACTTGAAAAGAGTGAAAAATTCACAGAAGAGGAAGCAAGAAACTATATCCGAAGAATGCTCAGGGAAGCATCTATTTATGAATCAAAACCCGGTCACTATAACCGAGTATGAAAATAGAGAAACTAGATCTTCCCGAACCTGCAATTGAATTTTTAAAATCCCAAGGTTTTGAAAAATTATATCCGCCACAAGCAGATAGTGTAAAGTCCGGACTGTTAGGTGAACAAAGCATTTTAGTTTCTGCTCCTACTGCAAGTGGAAAGACTTTGATTGCAATGCTTGCAATGCTTAGTTATCTTTCAAAAAATAAAGGCAAGGTAATTTATCTCAGTCCACTACGTGCATTAGCTGCTGAAAAGCTTTCAGAGTTTAAAAAATTAGAGAAAATACCTTTAGGAAATAAAATCAAAGTTGGAATCTCAACTGGCGATTTTGAAAGTCTTGAAAAAAATTTAGAGAAAAATAATGTCTTGATTTTAACAAATGAAAAAATGGATTCTGTGATTAGACATGGTGCTGAATGGATTGAAGAGATTGGATTGGTAATTACTGATGAAGTACATTTGATTGGAGATGAAAGTCGTGGTCCAACACTTGAAATGGTCCTTACTCAGCTAAAACGATTAGATACAAAACCCCAGATTGTAGGTCTTAGTGCTACCATTACCAATTCTGATGAGATTGCCGATTGGCTTGATTGCAAACTAGTCAAAAATGACTGGAGACCTGTACCTCTATCAGAGGGAGTCTGTGATGCAGGGGAGGTCACAATGAGTAATGGCAAAACCTTTGAAATTGAGCGCAGTCTGCGTGGAACCCCTATTGATCTAGGCGTACAATCAGTACAGCAGGGAGGACAATCACTAGTATTTGCTGAGACTAGAACTCGCTCAAAATCTCTTGCAACAAAAGCTGCAGATGCTGTATCTCAAATTTTAGAAAAAAAAGATTTAACTGAACTAGAAAAAACCTCAAAAAAAATTTTATCACAAAATGAACATACTGATTTGGTAAAAACACTGGCACTTCTTGTAAAAAAGGGAGTTGCATTTCATCATGCAGGACTAAACCAAAAGTGCAGGGAAACAATAGAGACAGAATTTCGTAAAGGAACAATCAAACTTTTGTCTTCCACTCCAACTTTAGCTGCAGGAGTAAATCTCCCAGCAAGAAGGGTTGTAATATCTAATGTTAATCGATACAATGCAAAAGTTGGGGCAAACAGACCCATTAGTATCTTAGAATACAAACAGCTCTGCGGAAGAGCTGGGAGACCACAGTATGATGATTATGGTGAATCTATAATTGTTGGAAATGGAAACATTGAGGATCTAATTGATCATTACATTAATGGAGAACCAGAGCCTATTGTTTCAAAGATTACTGATGATAAATCCTTACGCACTCATGTTCTTAGTGTGATTGTTACTAATCCTGGAATTAAAAAAGATGAGATCCTGGAATTCTTTTTGCAGACACTGGGGGGGTTGCAATCAAGAAAACCTACAATAAAATTTGCAATTGACATCTCATTGCGTTTTCTCTCCAGTGAATACTTGATAGTCAAAAAAGGTGAAAGATATGCTGCTACAGAATTTGGAAAGAAAACCTCAATGTTGTATGTTGATCCTTTAACTGCAACATATTTTCGAGATGCTGTTGAAAACGTATCACAAGATAGATCACATCCATTTGGATTTTTACATTTAATCTCAAACTGCGAAGAATTTTTCCCAAAGTTCTCACTTCGAAATAAGGATTATGAATCTGCAAGCCTTTTGATTGAAAATAATTCTTCAGAACTACTTGAACCGATCTCGGAGTATGACTGCTCAAGGAGTCTGTTGGCTTTGCACGCCTGGATTACTGAATCATCTGAACTATCCCTGTCTGATAGCCTCGGAATAGAGTCTGGGGATATGCATAGGATGGCAGAGACTGCAAATTGGCTCTTATATTGTCTTAGAGAGATTTCCAAACATGTTGAAAGAGCAGATTTGCTTGAGGAACTTGATAATCTGAGGAAGAGAATTGTTTATGGGATTAGGGAGGAACTACTTGACCTAGTCCGAGTTAAAGGAATTGGAAGAGTTAGAGCTAGAATTCTTTACAAACATGGAATTAAAAACCTCAATGATTTGGCAAAAACCCCTGTAGATAAACTCGCAGAAATCGATAAAATTGGCTCCACTATTGCAGATAATATAAAATCAGAATTACGTAAGGTTAGATATTGATTGAACTAATACCCCCAGTAATCATTTCTTGTCTAGTTGCATTTTTTGTCGTATTTTTTACTACCCCTTATATGATTAGCTTTCTAGAAAAAAGAAATCTTACAGTAAAGGATGTAAACAAAAAAGAAAATACAATGATTGCTAGACCTGGTGGAATATCGATAATTGCAGGAATAATTGCATCTGAAATTGCTCTTTACGCATTCTTGCAGAAAAATGAAATACTTGCAATTCTGTTTGTTACTTTTATTGCATTTCTAATTGGATATATTGATGATAGAAAATTCAGAAAGAACGCATGGTTCAAACCAGTAACACTTGCAATTGCATCAATTCCAATAATTGTTCTTGGAACATATGATTCTAATCTTGTATTTCCTTTATTTGGAACCGTACAAATTCCTGTTTTGTATCTTGGAATAATTGTATTTATGATTCCTATTACTGGAAATACAATAAATTCCATTGATGTTCTAAATGGAGTTGCAAGTGGATTCATGGTAATTGCAAGTTTTTCATTATCCATCTGTTTGTTTATTGTAGAAAACTATGAAATTGCAATAATTAGCTTGCCTTTAGGATTTGTTTCATTGGCATTTTACAGATATCACAAAATTCCAAGTAGAATTTTCCCAGGTGATTCTGGCGCATTAGCCTTAGGTGCAATGTATGGCACAATTGCAATTATTGGCGGCGTGGAAATTATAGCTGCAGTGGCATTGTTGCCTGCTGTAATTAACTCATTTTTGTTCTTATCAAGCGTTAAACGAATGGTAGAGCATAGACAAATCAAAGAAAAACCTGTAGAGCACACTGATGATTTCAGACTAAAGGCAACTGATGCCAAGACAGCTCCTGTCACTCTGGTAAGGCTGATACTTGCAGGTGGTCCATTATCTGAAAAACAAATAGCACTGACAATCTTCAAACTGGCTATCTTTTCAGGAATTTTGGCAATAATTACTTCATTTTTGATGAGGATTACTCTATGAAATCTAGTCTTTTTGGATTTTTGTTTGCAATGTGGGTTCTGATGCTTGTTGGAGGTGGAATTGCTGTGACCTTGTTAGGACCAATCTCTATTTCTGGATTTGGTGAATCGAGTTGGTTTATTGGATCTGTGATAAAAGCAGTAATTGCAATAACTCTAGTTGTAATTTGGATTTTAATTTTATCTAAACTAAAAAATTGGATTTTCAAAAAAGAATTGAGATCTTAACTTTCTTTCCATTCTCTTTGTTTTTTATCGTATTCTTCTCTGGTTTTTCTAATTGTTGCTGGTGATCCCATTACAACTGAATTACTTGGAACATCTCTTGTTACTACTGCTCCCATTGCAACAACACTGTTTTCTCCTACGGTGATTCCTGCTTTGATTACTGCATGTGCGCCAATGATTGCATTGTCTTTGATTGTAACTCCAATCATTTTGTTACATGTTGGATATGGATCATTTGTTAGAACAGCTGATGGACCAATGAACACATTTTTTCCAATCCTAGTTAGTGGTGAAATGTAAGCTTGACCTTCTATCTTTGTGTTATCTCCAATCTTAACATTGTAATCAATATGTGTTAGAGAACCAATCTTTACATTGTCCCCAATTTCTGTGTTGTCTCCTACATATGAAAAATGCCAAATTTTCACATCTTTTCCAATTTTTGCCTTTTCCGAAACAAAATTTGTAATCATTATCTTACAAGTGCCATGGATTTGCCTTTGTAATGATTTTTTCAGGCAGCTTGTCCTTGTTATTTTTCAGAAATTCTATTTCCTGTTTTTTGTCTCTTAGTTCATCAGGAAGCATTATGGGAATATCCTCAATAATTGGATAAAATCTAGAGCATTTTTGGCAAAACAACGCCCCCTCAAAAACTACATTATCTTTTTCTTTAATTTCAAATAATTCCAAAGGATGATTTTTATCCATTGGACATGCTAAGATATCTATCATTGTCTTATTCATTTTAGATCCAGATAGATTGGAATTCCCTTTTGACTAGATAAAAGTGCAGCTTCTGCAATCTTTGTAACATTTACTGCTTCTTGCGGTTTTACAACTAGTTGACTTTTGTTTTCAATAGATTCAAGGAAGCTCTGAATTTCTAACAATAATGGCTCTTGTTTTTTATTTTGAATTGTTTCAGATTCATCACTTTTTTCTATGATTATTTCTTGAGTTAGAAAGTCTGATGAAATTATTGCATCTGTACATACTGCGTTGAATTTTCTGATCTTCTTTGGAGTTATCCAGTTTGATGAAATTATTGCAACTCTATCATCTTTGTATCCTAACATGATACTTGCAAAATCTTCATGTTCGTGTTTTATTTTACCTGCTCTTGCAAATACCACATGAGGCATATCTCCAAACAACCAATTTGCAGTGTCAATATCGTGAACTGAAGTATCATAAATGATTCCAACATCTTTAATGTGGAGTGGTATTCTATTTTCACGATGAAATTCTAACATTACTAAATTACCAAATTTTCCCTCATTGACAATCTTCTTTACAACATCCACTGCAGGATTGAATCTCTCAATGTATCCACATGTTAGAATTACTTTCTTTTTCTCTGCAAGTTTAGTGAGTTTTTCACCATCTTCTGATTTGTAAGTAATCGGTTTTTCCAAAAAGACATGTTTTTTTGCATTTAACAATTTTGTGGCAATATCTGTATGAGTTGATGTGGGAGTTGTTATTATTGCCCCGTCAAATTCTTCAAAATCTAATAATTTTTCTAGTGATTCATAATGGTTTACAGCATATTTTTTACCGTATTCTTTACAATTTTGTGAATCTATATCACATATGGCTGATAACACGCCTAGTTGAGATAAGATTCTGATGTGGTTTTTGCCCCAACCTCCAATTCCAATTTGCACAATTTTCATCTAATACACCGCAGTTAGCCAATGTGAATAATCCCCTTGATTGTTCATTACAATGTCTGTATACTCCGACATCATTTTCTTTGTAATGTCTCCTGGTTTGCCGTTGCCTATTTTCTTTGAATCCATTGATATGACTGGTGTGATTTCAGCAGCTGTCCCTGTTAGAAAAATCTCATCAGATATTATCAATTCACTTCTTGCAATGTCTCTTTCAACAACCTCAATATCCAAATCTCTTGCAACCTTGATTATTGCATTACGAGTAATTCCTTCTAGTGCAGATGATGCTAATGATGGAGTTATCAATTGTCCGTTTCTCACAATAAAGATATTCTCTCCTGGTGCTTCACTAACATTTCCATTATGATCAAGCAAAATTGCCTCATCTACACCATTTCTTTTTGCTTCCTGTGTTGCAATGATGGAATTTAGATAGTTTCCACCCATTTTGGCTTGTGGTGGGGTAGACATGTCTGAGAATTTCCTCCAAGATACAACTCCTGCTGTAATCCCATTTTTGTTAAATAAATCCCCAAATGGGAATGTAAAAATTGCAACATTTGTTGGAGCATTTTCAGTTACATGTAGGTTTATTCCATAATCTCCTACAAAATAAAATGGTCTGATGTAACATGATTTCTTAATCTTATTTTTTTTACAGATACCAATTATTGCATCTATTATTTCTTTATCTGAAAAGTTTAATGAAATATCATAGAACTGCCCTGATTGTCTAAATCGTTTTACGTGTTCATCAAGTCTAAAAACAAACAAATTCTTTTCATTCCAATATGCCCTAATCCCTTCAAAAATTGATGTTCCATAATGAATTGCATGTGTTGTAATTGGAACTTGAGCTTTTTCTGTGAGAATGTATTTTCCATCAAACCAGACATATTTTGAAAGTGGAAGTTTCATAGAAATTTTTTATTGAATGTGTATTAATTTATTTTCAATTAAATTTTAGTTTTTAGGCTTATACTATTCAAAACATGTCATGAAAATTATTTTGACCATCCTTCTTTGGGAAATTTCATTCCTGCAACTCTTCTAGTTGTATCTTCCATATTTGCAAATTTTTCTACTGTTTTCCAATTATCTTCAATTATTTTTGATATGCTTTCAGGAACATCTTCTTTCCATGAAGACTTACTTCCAAGTGCTGCATCATACAATTTCTCTTTAACTGATGCTGCAGAAAGTGACTTTCTTTCCCCAATTCTTGGTTTTAGTCTGTACATTTTTAACATATATCCTTCAGCTTTATCTCCCGTATATGAAAAAAATTTACCTTCAACTCCCTGAAGGATTTGCTTCCTTAATTTCCATGATTTTGGTGCCAATAGAGGCGGTAAGTATTTTTTAAATGGAGCATAAAATGCATAATCGTCAGTAATTTGAATTGAATCTCCAAAAACTGATGTTAACATTTTTTTCCTAGTTTCAAAATTGAATGGAAAACTTTTACTGTTGATTTCTCTTTTTTCATCTCTGAAAACCACTGGCATGACTCTAACAATATCTGCTTCTTTTTTTAATTCTGAAATTATTTCGATATGAGCTTTCGTTACAGGATTTAGATGTGCAAGATATAGTGCAGTAATCAATTAGATTAGCTAAATAAATCTCATATTTCAATGATGATTTTTTTAAAAAAGTCTATCCGTACGACTCGTATTTAACTTCAAAGCTTCCATCTTCACGTTTGTCGTGTTCTGTGACAAAACCTTTTGGTTTTAAGAAGTCCATTACTCCATCAATCGTTCCTTGCCAACCGCATACATAGAATATTGTGTTCTCTTTGGTGATATTCTCACCAATTAACTCCTCTAGTGGGGATAGTCCGTTATCTCTGGGTCTTAGGAATGATTCTACTCTGCCTATATGACCTGCCCATGATCTGTTAAACCATTCTTGAGGTCTACTTATGGCTGCTCTATATTTAAAATTCCACTCATCTTTTCCTCTTGCAATACTTTCATTTTCAAGATTAGTTAACAAATCTTTGTAGCTTAATTCATCAACATAACTTGCACCATGTAAAACTACGATCTCTCGTTTATCTCCTGAGTCATGAAAATGTTGTGCAAAACTCACAAAAGGTGCAATACCTGTTCCTCCACCAATACATACAATTCTTCGATTATCTTTTTCTCCATTGGTAAATTCTTGGTTAATCAACAGTGCTCTTCCTGTAGGCTTTAACCAAAGGATCTCATCTCCTTCCTTTGCATTAAATATTTGTGTGGTTAATCTACCAGGTAGTGGTTTTCTAACCCATCTAATTACAAGCTCAATGTAGTCTCTATTTTCTGGATGAGATGCAATTGAATATGCTCGTCTAACTATCTTCCCGCCTTCCGCTGGGTTTGGTAATCCTAATGTGATAAATTGACCTGCCTTATACTCTGGGACAGGCCCATCTTTTGGAACAAATCTGATAATTACTAGATCTTCTTTTAACAATTGAACAAATGTGACAGTTGCCTTGTTATCTACTACCATTACGATTCAATCCTCTTAAATCACAGTTAAATATATTGTGTTTATTACCTAAATTAATTTCAATAATACCGCTAAACGTTAATAACCAATTTTAAAAATGTTATTCAATCAGAATTCTGATAATGGGCCGGTCGTCTAGTCTGGTAGGATAGGTGCATGGCATGCATCGGATCAAGGGTTCAAATCCCTTCCGGTCCACTTTTTTCTAATTGAGAAAGTAACTTTTCCGTTTCACTGTCTTTTTCCTCAGCAATCTTGCTTTTTACATCATCTGATACTGCAATATTTAAATCAATAATTGCCTGTAGTGCACTTTTTTTTACTTCTAGATTTGAATCTAAAACTGATTCTAGAAAAATTTCTTTAGATTCCTGATCTTTAAGATGCCCCAGTGCTCCAATTGCACATGATCTAACCATTCCATGATCATCTTTCGTTAGTCTCTTGATTTCCGGAATTGCAATTATCTCGTTTCTATTTGCTAATACCAATGCTGCAAATGCTCTGATATTCTTACTTGGAGAATTGAGATTTTGAATTAACAAATTTGAAATTTTATTCTTATTTAACACCAGTGCACTAAATGCTTCACCTCTAACTTGAATACTATCATCATCTAATTTTGAAATTATTTTTTGTAAGATATCTGAATCATTTATGTCATCTAAGATTTCTAAAGTTTTGATTTTTTCTTCATTACTTCCTATTTCTAAAATTTTTGAAATATTTTCCAAGTTATGGATAAATTCCTTTTTTCTAGTTAATAATAGTTCAAATTTTTCAAAAAATTTCTTCATATTCAAAAAAACCCTTTTAGCTTTAAATTATCCTTAAATACCAAAATTTGTATGTCAACCGAAGCCAGAGACACCATATTCATTGGTAAGAAACCATTGATGGCATATGTTACATCAACGTTAATTCAATTGGCAAACTTACCAACCGTCAACATCAAAGCTAGAGGACTCAGCATAGGTCGTGCTGTAGATGTAGCTCAAATCATTGCACGAAAAACAGAAAATGCAGGATACTCTATCGGAGATATTAAAATTGGCTCAGAATCACTAGAGTCACAAGACGGTAGAACCAGAAACGTTTCAACAATAGAAATTGAAGTAAAGAGAAATACAGCATAGCTGCACTTTACTTGAAATTTTTTCTTTTACTCTCTTTTTGAAGATCCGAATTTCTTTTCCATCTTTCTAAACTTTGGAAGTTCCACCAAGTCATTAAATTGATTAAAATCAACTACTTTTTCTTTAAATTTTTCAGTTGTTCCTGCATTTTTCAGTTCTTTTAGAATGTTCATTGTAGCAAATGTATTGGCAAACAATACTGAAAGTGGATATAAAATCACTTTAAACCCCATTTTGTATAATGTCTGAGCAGAGCTCATTGGAGTCGCTCCCCCTTCTATCATGTTTGCAACAAGTGGTGCCCTAATTGATTTTCCAATTATTTTCATCTCTTCAATTGTTTTTGGCGCTTCGATAAATATTGCATCTGCTCCTGTTTTTTTATTTTGCATACTTCGTTGGATTGCTGCATCTAATCCTTCTGTCGCTCTTGCATCTGTTCTTGCAACAATGGTAAAATTTTTACTTTCTCTTGCATCAATTGCTGCACCAAGTTTTTCTGTATATTCTTCTTGTGGTATCACTTCTTTTCCTTGCATGTGACCACATCTCTTAGGCCACCGTTGATCTTCTAGAAAAATTCCAGATGCTCCAGCTGATTCTAATTCTTTTACTAGTTTCCAAACACTTAGGGCATTTCCATAACCTGTGTCAGAATCAACAATAACTGGTACTGAAACTGCTCTGCAAATTCTTCTTGCATTATCTACGGTTTCAGTTGCACCAATGAATCCATAGTCTGGCATTCCAAACAGAGTTGCTGATGTACCATATCCTGTTTGAAACATTGCATCAAATCCAACTTTTTCAGCAATCTTTGCACCAATTGCATCATACACACCTGGAATGACAATAGGCTTATCCGCCTTTAGCATATTGTGAAATTTTTTCATAAATCTGTTTTCTCTCTGAATTATTTATGATTTTAAAATGATGTCATTGACTAATATCTACATCCCTTGTTTCTGGATTGATCTTTGCACCAATTAAAATTATTACTGAACCAACTATGACATTTATTCCAAGCAAAATTGGAATTAATTCCGTACCTTTTGAAATCATTGTCACTGCAATTAATGGCGCCCATGAACCAAAAATTAATCCTCCATTATAGATGAAACCACTTGCACTGTTTCTAACTTCTGTTGGAAATCTTTCAGATAAAAATGCCGGTATTGGCCCAAAACCAGTGGTTGCAACTATGATCAAAATTATTGTATATGAAGCTCTTTCAAATGTAGAATCTGCATGGTATAGTCCATAAAATACTGGAATTGCCACTAACATTGCAGTCATTGCAAAAACCATGATAGTTTTTTTTCTTCCAATTTTTTGACTAAGATAACCTGTAAAAATTTACCCAAACAACGATGTACTAGTTCCAACAATCATTAGCATTGATACTTATGACTTTTCAATCTCTACATAATTTTGTAAAAATGTGGGGTAAAACCCTATTGAGGTATAATATGCATACATTAATCCTGTCATCAAAATAAGAGAAAAAATGAATCTCTTTCTTCCATCTTTACTAGATAGTAGTTTCTTTAGTGGAGATTTTTCAGTTTTTCTTTGATGTTGCTTTGCAAGCCATATTTTAGATTCATTCATCCTAAATCTAACAAATAATGCAACAAGCCCTGGAATTATTCCTGTAAAAAACATGACTCTCCATCCAATTTCTATGAATTGATCTTCAGGAAACAAAGAAACTGCAGCAAAAAATACCATTGACGCAATTACAAATCCAAAGTTAAAACCACTTTGCAAAAACCCTGAAAGAATCCCTCTCTTTTCTTTTGGTGCTGTCTCCATTGTGATTACAGCACCACTTCCCCATTCTCCTCCTGCAAAGAATCCTTGTATGAATCTCAATCCTACAAACAAAATTGGTGCTAATACTCCTACCATTGCCATGTAGGTAATAATCCAGTTGCAAATGTTGCACTCGAGAATCCCATTATTGTAATGATCATTGCTTTTTTTCTTCCGTGTTTGTCTCCAAAATTACCAAAAAATGCTCCCCCAAACGGTCGCATTATTAATGTGATAATATATGCTGCAAATGTTGCTAAAAGTGAAAATGTTGGATCTTCAGCAGGAAAAAATAATACGCTGATTAATGGAATTACAAGCAACATCAAAACTAAATCGTATCCGTCAAGTGACCATCCAAGCCATGAACCAAACACTATGGATTTTTGCTGTCTAGTAAGAGATACCATGATGTTTTCTAATGATCGGATTAATTTTTACTTTTCAGAAACAATTACTCTATTTTGATCTTTTTACCTTTTTTCTTTATATTTTTTTTATCCATTTTATTTAGCTCATCTTGAAGGAATTTTCTATATCTTTGAGTCTCCTCTTCGGTCATGCTTGTTATGTTTGAACTAAGAATAGAACCCATGGTAGATATCTTTTCAAGTAAATCTATCGCAACAAATCTTCCGACATTACCTAATCTAAAAAGAACATCTAACTGTTTTTTTACAATTTCGTTGACTTTATCCACATCTTGTGCTGTTTCTGATCCCTTGTCTGTTAACTGATATTGCCCACCCTTTGTTTCTTCAATTAATTTTTCATCTAACAGTCTACCTAATAGGGGATAGATCAACCCAGGTGATGGTTTCCAAATCCCGTTACTTTGCTCTATTGCGTAATCAATTATCTCTTTTCCAGTGTATGGTTTCTTTTTCAATAACTCTAAAATAAAATATCTTGAAAATCCTCTTGGTACTGAACTTCCTACTCTCTGAAACCACTCTGAAATCATCACTAGTGATATCACTAGTGATATATTTTAATATTGTGTAGCACTCTTGCCAATTACTACATATTTAACCCACTCCAAGCAAGTTTGTCTGAAAAATGGTGGATTCTGTTGAATTTGATCTGATTATATGTGGATCTGGTCTTGCTGGTCTAAGAGCTGCAATTGCAGCTGCCAAAAAAGGCCCCAACTTGAAAATTGGGATTGTTTCAAAATTACAAGTAATGCGCTCTCATTCTGTTTCTGCAGAAGGAGGAACTGCAGCCGTACTATTTGAAGATGAAGGAGACACAATCGAATCTCATGTTTATGACACTGTAAAAGGCAGTGATTTCCTAGCAGACCAAGATGTGGCTGAGAGATTATGTGTTGATATGCCAAAAGAAGTTCATCAATTAGAGCATTGGGGCATGCCATGGTCTAGAAGAGAAGATGGAAGGATTGATCAAAGAAACTTTGGGGGTTATAGTTTTCCAAGAGCAACATATGCCTCAGATAAAGTTGGTTTCTTTGAGATGCAAACATTGTATGATACATGTCAGAAATTTGAAAATATTGAATATCTAAACGAATGGTTTGCAACATCTATTATTCATGATGGAAAAAAATTCATGGGACTTACTGCCATAGAATTATCATCTGGTACGTTTTACACGATTAAAGGTAAAGCTCTCATCATTGCAACTGGTGGCGCTGGACGACTCTATAGCTTTTCAACTTATGCATTATCCTCAACTCCTGATGGTTTGGATATGGGGTTACGTGCTGGTATGGCACTCAAGGATATGGAATTTGTGCAATTTCACCCTACAGGAATTTTACCATCTGGCATACTCATCACTGAAGGTGCAAGAGGAGAGGGCGGTTATTTATTAAATAACAAAGGTGAACGATTTATGAAAAAATATGCTGCAAGTAAAATGGAATTAGCTCCACGTGATATTGTATCCAGATCAATCATGACAGAAATTCAAGAAGGCCGTGGATTCAAACATGAGACTGGAGTTGATTGTATGAAACTTGATTTGAGACATATTGGTGATGAAAAGATTAAAGAAAAGTTAGGCGGAATTAGAGAAATATCTATCAAATTCTCTGATATTGATCCTTCTCAAGAATTGTTGGATATTAGACCTGTCTGTCATTATATGATGGGAGGATTGCATACTGATATTGATGGTGCTACTGAAATACAAGGTGTCTGGGCTGCAGGAGAGGCTGCATGTAATAGCGTTCATGGCTCAAATCGTTTAGGTGCTAACTCTACATCTGAGTGTATAGTTTGGGGCAAAATTACCGGAGAATTGGCAGTAGAGTACATCCATAAGAATACTTCATCAAATACTTGGCCACATCATCTTGTTGCTGCAGAGGAAAAGAGAATCTACGACGGAATTTTTAGGGGTAATGGCGATACAAACCCATATGAAATTAGACAACAACTTACTGATACTATGAATGAAAAAGCATACGTCTACAGAAATGAAACTGATCTAGTTGCAGGCCTCAAGAAAATTCGTGAACTAAAAGCACAGACTTGGAAACATGTTGATGATAAGGCAAAGGAATACAATACCAACTTTTCTAATGTTATGGAACTTGATTCTATGTTTAGGGTAGCAGAAATTGTTTTGCTTGGTGCTATTAATAGAAAGGAATCGCGTGGTGCACATGCTAGAACTGATTATACTAAACGTGACGATGCAAACTTTTTACATCATACCCTTGCTTACTACGATCCAAATGAACCCATTATGAAGACTCATCCAGTCACAATTACTAAGTATCAGCCAGTAGAGAGGAAGTATTAGATGACTCAGGATGAACGTAAAGAAGGCATTAAAGGCATGGCTAATCCTGGCCGATATGGAATTGAGAGAGTAGCATATTGGTTAATGCGATTAAGTGGACTGGGGTTGTTGGGATATTTTGTGGCTCATATTTATGAAACAAGTAATATCTTAAGAGGACAAGTTGGCTGGGATGAGTTTTTAGATCTAACTCAGACTACTGAAGGACATCTTTTTTTGACACTTGTAATTGGAATGTGTGTATTTCATACTGTTAATGGCATTAGAGTGATGTTAGGACATGGAGGAGTAGGTGTTGGTAAACCTGCTAGACCTGACTATCCATATGACCCAGCATCACAAAACTATAGACACAAGATAGGTATCTATTCTGCAATTCTTCTTGCAGCCGTTGCAATGATGTATGGACTAGTGGTAATGTTTGGTGAATAAGATGAGAGAAAGCATAATCATGAAAGTTCATTATGGCACTGCATTAGCAGCTGTGGCATTAGTAGCAGTTCATATTTTGATGCGTCTTACACAAGGATTTGCAGAATCACTAGAGTTTGAAAACGTTCTTGCAAATTACAAATTCATTCCTTATGCTGCAATGTTGGAGTTAATACTAATCTTATTGTCGATTCACGGATTTAATGGACTTAGAGTTATCTTGTTAGAATTAAAACAAGGAAGAACATATGAAAAAGCAGTGTCTTATGGTTGTCTTGCAGCAATGATTGGATTAATAGCCTATGGTTCCAGAACAATTATTATGACTAACATGGGGATGGTATAGAAATGGCACAAGTATCTAGTATCGCAGATGAACAAACATCAACACCGCTGTCTTCTTCAAAATCAATTACACTAAAAATTGCAAGATATAATCCCGAACATGATGAATCTAGTAAATTTATGGAGTTTTCTATTCCCTATGAAAAATGGACAACTGTATTGGAGGCAATTCTTGAAGTCAAAAAACATTTTGATCATTCAGTTGCAGTTCGCTATTCTTGTAGACAAGCTACATGTGGCTCATGTGGAATGATAATTAATGGTAAACCTAGGCTTGCATGTTTTACAAAAATTAGTGAACTAAACTCTGATATTGTTACAGTTGAACCTATGAACAATTTTCCAATAATTCGTGATTTGGCAGTAAAATTTGAAAGATTGTTTGATAGTCACCAAAAAATCAAACCATATCTGATCCGAGATGATTCTGAACTAGAAGCTGATGCAAAAGAATTCTTACAGTCTCCACAAGAATTAGAACAATATATCCAATTTGCTAATTGCATCAAATGTGGTTTATGTAATTCTGCTTGTCCTACGATGGCAACAGATTCTTCATTTGTTGGACCACAAGCATTAGCACAAGCATATCGATATGTTGCAGATAGTAGAGATAAAGGAAAAGATTCTAGACTTAAGATAATTGATGACTCTCACGGCATATGGAGATGTCATTTTGCTGGTTCTTGTAGTCAAGTATGTCCAAAAGGTGTTGATCCTGCAATGGGGATCCAATTGCTACGAGGATATTTACTAGGGTTTAGAAGTTAACCCAATTTTTTTGGAGTTGAACTGTTGTTTACTTGATTGTTAATTTGTTCTGCCATAAAATGATTTGAGACATTTACTTTCACATCTTCTACACCATCTACTTTCAAAAGATTATCATGTACATCTTGACAAATTTTAAAACCAAACACTGCTGGACAGAAGGGACTTGTTAAATGCAAATCTACTTTAACATTGCTGTTATTGATGTCTACCTCATCAATTAATTCTAATTCAACAATTGATGTATTGATTTCAGGATCTACGATCTTTGATAATTCATCAAAGATTTTTACTCGAAGCTGTTTGATATCTTGGCTCATGTGGGCAAAAGCATCGATGCTATATATAACCATTCTAGAACCTTAGGTAATGTATCGTTCCCGTCTTGATACTGATCTAAGTGATATCACTCTAGATTATGTTTCATCAATAAATGATGATTCTGTAATTGCACTTTATGATATTATTGGAAGTCAAGCTCATACTTTGATGTTATATCAAACCAATATTATAACAAAAAATGACGCAAAAAACATCCTATCTTCTTTGGATGCTTTGAAAAATGAAAAATTTGATACTGCATCTGGAGCAGAGGATATCCATGAATTAATTGAATCCTTAGTAATTAAAAAAATTGGAATGACTAGTGGGGGGAAAATGCATACTGCAAGATCACGTAACGATCAAGTTGTTTTGGATATTCGAATGAAAATTAGAGATGATATCAACATTATTTGTAATTGTCTTTTAGATACAATTGAAGCTCTTGTTTCTGTGGCTAAAAATCATCAAAAAACAATCATGCCCCTTTACACTCACCTCCAACAAGCTCAAGCAGGTCTATTTTCTCATTATCTTTTGGCACATGCCGATGTTTTATGTAGAGACTTTCAACGTCTTTATGGGACCTTTAAACGAGTTAACCAAAGTCCACTTGGAGCAGGACCTGTTGGAGGTACAAGTATTCCAATTAATAGACACAGCACTGCTAAAATGTTGGGTTTTGATGATGTTGTTGAAAATTCAATTGATGCAACAAGTACACGTGATTTTGTAGCAGAATATGTTGCAATGATTTCTATATTGATGACTAATCTAAGTAAGATATCTGAAGACTTTGTTATATGGTCCACATCTGAGTTTTCTTTTATTGAACTTGCTGATGAATTTACATCTCCATCCAGTGTAATGCCTCAAAAGAAAAACCCTGATATTTTAGAACTGACAAGAGGTAAAACTGCTGAGGTAATAGGAAACTTGACTGCCGTTCTAACCACTATCAAAGGTTTAGCGTCTGGTTATGGACGTGACTTACAACAAATCAAATCTTCAATATGGTCCACATCAAAAATATCTATCAGTGCTCTATTGATTTTAAAATCAACACTTCTTACATTAAAAGTAAATAAAAAACAAATGAAAAAAGTTACCGAATCAAGTAATCTTATTGCATTAGACATTGCTGAAAAATTAGTTCAAGAAGGAATTCCATTTCGAATAACTCATAAAATTGCAGGCCTTTTAGTTCAATTGTCACATCAATCAAAAAAACCTATTTCCAAGTTGACTCCAACAGAAATAAAAAAATCTGTATCTGATACTAAGGTAGATCCAAAAATCGTCTCAAAAATTATTTCCACTATAACTGTTATCTCTTCTTTAAAGGAAAGAAAATCATATGGTTCTTCAGGATATGATGAACAAAAAAGAATGATTTCTGATAGAATTCAAAAAATTAACAATTACAGAATTGATATGACTACAAGAGAAAATAAAATTAATTTATCTATTGAAGACCTACAAAAACAAATTGATGAAATTATTTAATAAATAAAGGAGAGCGGGTCTAAAGGGATTCGGACCCTTGACAACCGGATTAAAAGTCCGGTGCGCTACCTGGCTGCGCCATAGACCCTCATGAAAAATGATTTTCGTGTATAATTTAGTCTTTTACAAAAATTTTTGTCATGACAGAAACTTTTAATCTGGCAATTCGATTCACACTACTTGTGCCCTTGTAGTATAGCCCGGTCTAGAATTCGGCCCTGTCACGGCTGAGACGCGTGTTCAAATCCCGCCGAGGGCGCCACCATTTCTCTTAAATCTAATTATTTGAAAATCATTTTTACAATCGATCAGAATAATGCTTTTAAATATTCATAATACTGTAGGGAATATTAAATTATTTTTCCTACAAGAATATTAAAATTCAGGTGATTCAAGTAAATTTTGATGTCTGAGGAGAAAAAAGAGTTTGAAGTAGAAACAAAAACTACAGAAGATTTGACATCTGAAAAACCTACCGTAGAAACAAAAGCAGCTGAAGAAACAAAAGCAGCTGAAGAAGCAAAAGCAGCTGAAGAAGCAACAGCTAAGGCAGAAGCCGCAGCAAAAGCAGCTGAAGAAGCAGAAGCTATTGCAAAAGAAGCTGTTGCTAAAGCAGAAGTAGCAAAGGCAGCAGCAGAAGAAGCAGCAGAAATAGAATACAAAGCAATTGCTGATGAAGTAAAAGCAGAAGCTGCAAAGGGTCCTACTTATACTTTCAAAAGACAAGGGGAAGAAATCTTCAGACGAGAAATGGGAGAGCCAGAATTTTTCTTAGATAAGAAAGATCGATTTCCAAGACCAATTCTTTCACCTGATGAACAAGAGTCTCTTACAAGAAAAGCTGAGATTCCACAAGATCAGACTCCTGAATATGTTCCTGAACATGTTCTTAGTCCTGAATTTGGTGGCGTTTCAAATTATGAACGTGGAGTTGATTCATTTTTAGATGAGGCACAAGAAAAACTTGAAAAACTTCAAAATAATCCTGAATCTACTCCAAAACAAATCCAAGATGCTAAAGATGAAATTATTTATTTAAAATCTATACATGAAAATTTTTACATTGGGATGAATGTATTCAGAACAGCTAAAGGTGGACGAGACAAAATTAAAGCATAATGGGTGATGAGATGAGTAAGATAAGTTTTGATGTAATAAATGCACGAGTTACTTTCAAAAATGTACCTCTACATGAATTAGCAAAATTCACTTTTAAAAATATAGTTACGGCGTGTGAAGAATTCAAAAAAATCTCTGGTGTTGATGAATGTATAATTATTCAAACCGCTAGTAGAGTTGAAATCTTTACTGTAAGTAATGTAGAAACTGGTGATTCCCCTGATGCCCGAAGAGCTGAAGGAAAAACTCTGATACTAAATCAAATTAAAGATACTTGGATATCTTTATCTTCATTAGAACAAATTGATATTGATCATTTTGATCAAACTCTTGAAGTGTACAAAGGTGATGATGTTTATCTTCATCTATTACGTTTAGCCTCTGGATTAGATTCTATTGTTGTAGGAAAACCAGAAGTTTATGATGAAATCATGCAGTCATTGGATAAAGCAAAGAATGCAGGTGTGGCAGGTAAAATTCTCAATAAGCTGTTTGAGAGTGTAATTAGATTAGCTACTAGAATGAAAGATACTACTGGAATTTCTAATGATGTGGTCTCGCTTGGTGATGTTGCAGTGAAATTAGTAGACGAAAAAGCAGGACTTGATTCTAAGAAAAAAGTATTGCTTGTTGGTACTGGTGAGTCTGCAGCAATGGTTGCAAAAACTTTGAATGATAAAAAAATTGTTTTTGATGTAACTAGTAGAGGGATTGAGCGTGCAACTGGTTTTACGACTCTCTTGGGAGGAAATCCTATTGACTTTAATCATGTTCTAACTACTTTTGACAAATACGATATTATCTTTGTTGCAACCACCTCTGATTATTTCTTAATTACTTTTGATAGAATTCGATTGGTAATGGAAGAAAAGAAAAAAGGTACATTAATTCTAGATCTGTCGGATCCTAGAACTGTTGATGAAGGAATTACTACTTTACCTGGAATCAAATTATTGTTTAGAGATCAAGTTGCAGAAATCTATGAAGAAAGCGTCAAAGCAAGATCTGGTATTGTTCCTGCAGTTGAAAAAATTATTGCCAAAGAACTACCAATTTTATCTGCAACAATGAAAAGATTAGATGTTTAATTCCTATAGCCCTTGTTTTCTTAAGAGAAATTGCATTATGGCTTCTTTGGAGTAGTCTATTCCATGTTCTTCATCAGTATGCTTTCTGAAATCCTCTATTACTTGTTCTATTTCACCTTCTACTATAAAATCACATTCAAACCCATAATCCCTGCACTTGAGCTTTGCCATACTTTGATGAAAAAATTATCGTTATAAAAATCCACAGGTGGAAATTAACTAATGATAAATGTTCTTCTTTACGATAATATCGACTTATTTTACAAAAATATTTCTATCCGTAAGATTCAAACTTTATCCCAAAGCTTCCATCTGGTTTCTTTTCATGTTCAGTAACGAATCCCTTTGGACCTAGATATCCTATTACTCCATCTATAGTACCCTGATATCCACAAATGTAGATAATTGTATTGTCTGGATTCAATTCCTCTCCTACCATTTCTTCCACTGGGGATAATCCTGTTTTTTTATCAGGTTTGAAAAATGATTCTACTCTGCCTACATGACCTGCCCAGGATCTGTTGAAGAATTCTTTTGGTCTGCTGATGGCTGCTCTATATCTAAAGTTCCATTGATCTCTTCCCCTTTTCTCACTCTCATTTTCTAAATCTGTTAAAAGTCGTTTATAGCTTAATTCATCAACGTAACTTGCTCCATGCAAAACAATTACTTCTCTTTTATCATTTGTATCATGGAAATGTTTTGCAAATGCTATAAATGGCGCTAGTCCTGTTCCACCACCTACACAAATAACTCTTCTATTGTCTTTTTCTCCATTAGGTAATTTATCACTAATTTGCAATGCTGCTCCTGTCGGATCACCAAGAGATACCTCATCACCCACATTTGCATAAAATAATTCAGTTGTAACTCTGCCCGGAAGTGGCTTTCTTACCCATCTAATTACAAATTCAAAATAATCCCTATTCTCTGCATGAGATGCAATTGAATATGCTCTTCTAACAACTTTTTTTTCTGATGGTATTGGAACCCCAATTGTTAGAAATTGACCTGTCTTATATTCTGGCATTCCATTTTCTGGGACTAATCGTATAATTACTAGATCTTCTTTCAATAATTCCATATATGTTACCTTTGCTTTGGTTTCAGTTACCATACAAGAGGCATTCTTGTAGCTTTGGATAAAAATTTTTCTGTTACAATTTTTTTAAAAAATTCGATTATGTTCTAAAGTATAAAATCGATCGTAATGCCTCTATTTTTGGATTAATTTATTGGTTAATTTGTCCCATTATTTCATCAAGCATTTTCTGACTTGATGCTGCTATAAAAGAAACTCTTGTCTCATAACTAAGATCTGCATCAAGTGAATTCAAATCTGCATCTAATAGTAATCCTCCTGCTTCTTTTACAATTAGATATCCTGCTGCAATATCCTGTATTCTAATTTTATCTCTGAAATCAATAAAAACATCCATCAATCCTCTTGCAAATAATGCCATTTCTAGAGCATTTGCACCAAAATGTCTTGTATGGTTATGATTTTTAAATATTGGACACAATCGTTTCATCAAGTCTGTAGTTGCACCTGATGTGTTAATGCCGACTATTTTGTAAATTGGATCTCTGCTCTGAACTTTAATTTGCTCTTCATCAAAAAATGCACCTTTATTTTTTGAAGCCCAATACATCTCTCCATTTGAAAGATTTGTAATGACTCCATCTGTAATTGAACTAAGTTTATTTTCAGTTGCAAATGCTAACGAACTACAAAAAAATGGAACTCCTCGTACTGCATTAGCTGAACCATCTATTGCATCCATAATTACATATCCTTTAGGATTATTTGATAATTCTACTCTTCCACATTCTTCTCCTAAAACAACACATTCAAAATTAATTTCTTTTAGATAATCTAAAACTGTTTTCTCAGCTATGATGTCTATGTTTCGTGAAATGTCTCCTCCTGCACCCCGTCCAAAATCTCCTGCAGCATGTTCTGTCCCTGCAAGATCTTTTACATTTTCATAAATTTTATTTGAAGCTTTACGAAGAATTTCTATAACTTCCACAATCAATATTTTACATTTCGTAATTTAAGTGAAGTAAACATTTGTTTTGAAAGCATAAATAACAATAAAGAAGCTTACGTTTGTGAGTGGTAAAGATCAATCTGTAGTAAGTAAAGAAGCTTTGATGAGCACAAAACCTGGAAAACAAATAATGAAACAAAGTTTGTTCAAATCAAAAGGTTACAAATTATTTAACAAGTATAAAGAAGAAACAGAAAATGAATTTCCAAATTTTGCAGAAAGATTTGCAAAAGGCCTTCTTAATGAAATAAAATCTGATCCTAATCCAAATTCTACACAACAAGCATTTGGTAATGAAGTTGGTTCCACCGAAATTATCCTCAACGCATCTGAAATTGAGCCTATAAAATCAAAATTAGAACAGCCAGATATACTAAAAGATAGAGTACTTAGAATTTTGAATTCAAATTTTGTAAAGATGACTTTCCCTGTATTTAATGCATTATTTGATGGTGCCGCAGAATATGCTGAACGAAATGATCCTCAATTACGACAGGATATGGTTGAGGGACATATTTTAGCAATTGATCTTAGTGAACCAATGGATAGAATTGTAGACAAAGATGAAGACTTAGAATTTCTTGATGACTACAAACTAATGAATCCATACATATTGAAGCTAGCTCGTGACAAAATTTCAAAAGGCGGTGAGCAAGTTCTCAAAGAATTTGAAGATGGATTCAAAGATGCAAGAGTGGGTCAATACCTTGATGAGAAATTAAAATCTAAACCAACTAAAATTACAGAAGAAGAAATGACTCTATCTTACAAAAAATATCGTGCAGTTATGGGCACTGCTGGTAGAAACATGGCTTTAGCAGAACGACCTTTGGGTGAAATTTTCTACTTAGGAATGGCAAGAGCTGCTGAAGGTGTAGGATGTGGTAATGAAATTGAAGATTCAATTAAAAATGGATTTGTAAAAATTCCTTCTTGGCCTCTTTATTATTCATTATTAGCAAATGATGTCAAAAAAGGATTTGAAATAACTTTAGAAAAAAGTAATCTATATTTACAGGATGCTCGTCTCGCACTTGAATTACTACCCGATGAATTTTCTCATAAAGAATTTTTAGAATTTCTGTTCTTGACTGTAGATCACTATAACCAATATTGGTACAATCAATTACAAAAAGCCAATAAATGGTCGGAATTTGAATCTAAACTTCCAAAGTGATAAAATTGATGTGGTCTGAAAAATATCGACCTCAGATTATTTCTGATATGATAGGAAATGAAGAATCTCGTGTTGCTATAATGGAGTGGTTTGCAAAATGGAAAAAAGGAACAAAACCTCTACTTCTAGTTGGACCTCCTGGTATTGGAAAAACTACTATGGCATATCTTGTGGCCAAAAAATTTGGATATGATATGATTGGGCTAAATGCAAGCGATGTTAGAAGTAAAGCAAGAATTAATGAAATTCTTACACCTGTTTTAGGAAATGTAAGCGTTTTAGGAATTCCAATGATCTTTGTAGATGAGGTAGATGGAATTCATGGTCGTGGGGATTATGGTGGCGTTGCAGCACTTGTAGATATTTTAAAGGAGCCTACAGTACCAATTATCCTTGCTGCAAATGATGACACTTCAGAAAAAATGAAAAGTATCAAAAAAACTGTCAAAATAATTTCTTTTAAAAGAATTCCTCCACGACTTTTACGAATACATCTTGAAAATATTTTGAAAAAAGAGAATGCAAAACTAAGTCCTGGCTCTTTGATCAAAGTCATTGACAAATCCCGTGGAGATATTCGCTCCATGATTAATCTTGCTCAATCATTAGTAACTGGATTTAATCCACAAACTGAAACATCTTTTGAAAGTATTAACATTGAAGATGGAATTAATGCATTCTTTAAAGCAAATTCTATTGAAGAAGCCAGAAGTGTTTTGTATTCTATACAAATTGATCCTAGACAAAAAATCAATACGTTTTATTCAAGTATTATAACAAGTAATCTTGATAATCCTACACTTGCAAAATATTTAGAAGTTATTTCTAATGCTGATATTCTTTATGGCAAGATTATGAAAACTCAGAATTGGAGACTTTTACGTTATCTAAATGATGTTTTGATTAAATTATATGAAAACGATGATCGAATTAGATATGCACAATACAATCTTTCATGGCCTTTACTTAATAGAATTCGTTGGGATGGCGCAAAAATTAAATTATTATCATCTATTATGGCAAAAAAATTACATACATCTTCTAGCACATTTGCAACATTTTATTTTCCTTTTATTTTGTTTTGTATTAAAAATCAAACTTTGGAATTAGACGAAACTTTTGATACTGTTGTTGAAAAGGAGTTGGAATTAATATCATGAGTTGGAGAAAAATTCCTATGAAATTTCCGGGTACATGCATAATCTGTAATGAAAAAATTAAAATCAACGAAATTGGATTGTGGGCAAAAGGATTAGGTGTAAAGCATGAAAAATGTGCTCAAACAAATGAATTACAATGCGTTGTCTGTGGGGCCCCTGCTGGTTGTCTTCAATGTGAGTTTCAAGAAAATTGTGATATCCAAAATGTATCCCAATTATGTATATGTAAGAAATGTGGTGAGGAACCAGACTCCTTTAATTCTTACCAAAAATCAATAAAAAAACAGTTTCCTATTCTTGATTCTTAAATTTCTAAAATGAATAATAATTCTTAAATTTTTATAAAAATTTGGTAATATAGTACATCTAACTAAATTAATATATGAAACCCTTTTACTTTAGATAACTGTCATGCATTCCGAAAAGATTGAAGGATATACTAAAAAAAATAATACTGCATTGCAAGGAGGGGGCCAAGATAGAATTAAGGCCCAACACGATAAAGGTAAATTAACTGCTCGTGAAAGGGTTAATCTCTTACTTGATGAGGGCACTTTTACTGAAGTTGATCCCTTGACT
>Ga0224508_10000632_pt1 | contig 33844 bp, 32 predicted proteins | sample SF_Jan12_sed_USG_4_FD_170157 | JGI IMG/M metagenome (GOLD analysis project Ga0224508, IMG submission 170157) | Sediment microbial communities from San Francisco Bay, California, United States - SF_Jan12_sed_USGS_21 | ecosystem: Environmental > Aquatic > Marine > Sediment | place: USA...
GGTGACTCATCTACTGTTCCCACCCGTATCAAAACGGTCTGGGGTAAAGGCTATCTGCTCGTGCCGGACGCCTGGGACTAGCGCGTGCCAAGCGTGCTTGAAGGGAGAAATCACAGGCTGATGTTTCGAAGCTACCTGACGCTGGTCGGCGGCCTGCTGATCGTGGCGCTGGTACTCGATTTCGGTTTTGGGCAACTGCAATCGCGGCAGGAATCAGACGTAAACCGCTGGCTTGAGTCGACGCTTACGTTAGTCGAGACAAGGCTTGCCATTACGCCGGCCGATCTGCGGGAACAGGAGACTGCGGCCATCGCGTCGGAGCTTGGACTCGACGTCAGCCTGCTGTCACGTGATGATGTTTTCATAAACGAGCTCGCAGACACGCGCCTTTCACCTCTGGTCGACGCCAACGGCGATACGACGTACCTGCATGATGCAGCTGCAATCAACGCGATCATTCGGCTCGGTCCCATCGTAGAACCCCAGGAGAGCCTGCTTTTCAGGCTGCTGCCGCCATTGTTCTATCTTTCAATCTTCGTGGTCGTCGGGTTTTGGCTGAGACCGCTGCTGAAAGACATAAATTTAATTTCATCGGCCGCGCAGCGTTTTGCCGCAGATTACCGCGAACCTTTAGCGACAGCCGACAAGACCACGGAGTTGCAGCCGCTGGCGAAGAACCTCGATGAAATGGCAGCACGCCTGAGCGGCGTGCTGCGCAGTCAAAAGGAATTGATTGCCGCACTGTCGCACGAGATGCGAACGCCGTTAGCGCGGCTGCGGTTCGCGCTCGCCATCAGCGGCGACCAGGCCGATGAAGCATTGAAGTCCAAGCTCGCCGCGATGAACGATGACTTACAAGAAATCGACGACCTGATCGCCTCGATGCTCAATTACGCGCGGCTCGACCACCCCGATATCGAGATGCATTGGCAGAATATACCGGTCAGGCATTGGCTGACGAAGATCGTGACCAAATCACAAACCGATCGGATTCGAATCGAGGCATGCACTGCCGAAACGCTCGATACCGTCAAAATGGACTCTCGTCTGATGGAGCTTGCCTTAAGCAATCTGCTCGTCAATGCAATGAAATACGCCGAAAAAGCCGTGCGCTGCTCACTGGCACAGGATGCCAACGGCTATCGCTTGACCGTCGAGGACGACGGGCCGGGCATTCCTGATGATGCCCGCGAGAGTATTTTTCGGGCCTTCGTGCGTATCGACGACAGCCGCAGCCGCGAAACCGGCGGCTCAGGCCTCGGGCTCGCCGTCGTCGCGCGCGTTGCAGCGCTGCACGGCGGGCTCGCATCGGTCGACGCATCGCCGGATCTCGGCGGCGCAAGGTTTTCGCTCGGCTGGTCTGTACAGGGCGGTCCAGACGGAAGCAAACGCCAACAGCGCTGATCTCCTCCAGCGCGCCGACGAAGCCTATACTGACGACATCGGCCACAACCTGACGGAGATCGCCATGTACCGTTCGGCACTCATCTTCATGAGCTTCTGCATCGCACCGCTTGCCTTCGCCCACCACGGCGCCGGCACCTTCGACCGAGATTCCAGCGTCGAACTCACGGGAACCATCACCGGCGTCGATTTCGTCAATCCGCACGCCTGGGTGTATTTCGAAGTGACTGGCGCCGATGGAAACGTCGAGGCACACCGATGCGAAATGCGTGCCGCGACCGTGCTCCGGCGCTCAGGTTGGTCAGAGGAATTGTTCGTGCCCGGAGAAGCCGTCACGATCACCGGGCGCGGTGACCGCTTCGACCCTAACTCGTGCTATCTGAGCACGATTGAATTCGAGGACGGCAGCACCGCAGCACGCTACGGTCAGTTGATCGCGCCCGAAGTGCAACCCGAATCCTCGGCTAACCGACCGATGCGGCTCGCAAATGGACGGCCGAACCTGTCCGGCGACTGGGCACCCGAGCAGCTCGTTATGACCGATCCCGAGGGGCGCGGCGGGGCGCTGGTTCTACTCAGCACTGTCGATCTATTCGAACCGGGCGAAGGCCGCATCGGCGACCCGACACTGCCTGGACAGGGCGGCGCGCGACAGTACAGCACGCGCGAAGTCACGCTGACAGAAGCGGGCCAGGCAGCCGCCGATGCATTCGAAACCTATTCGCCCGAATTCAACCCGCGCATGCGTTGCGAGACGACCAGCGTCCTGTTCGACTGGACCTTCGATGGCCCGGTCAACCGCATCACCCAGGCGGGCGACACGATTACGCTTCAGTACGGTCAACTCGCTTTCTCGCGCGCTATCTTTATGGAAATGGAATCGCATCCGGCTGAAATCGAAGCGAGCCGGGCGGGTCATTCCATCGGGCGGTGGGATGGCGACGTGCTGGTCGTCGACACGGTCGGATTCGCGCCGGGCGTTTTGTCGCCGCCGATATTAAGCAGCGAAGAGCTGCACGTGGTCGAGCGATTCCAGCTCGAATCGGATCCGGTTGCGCTGGTGCGCGAGTACGTGGCTGTGGATCCCGTTTACTTCGAAGGTGAGTATCGAGGCTCCGACCGAATTTTCCCGGCCGACATTCCGTACGGACCCGATGCGTGCGAGGAATTAACCTTCGTCGATTACTCAGAGCAGGCCGCTGCACCCTGAGTCGACGATCGGTCCATTTCAGATATCAGACAAGATGAAGCCGCGGCACTGTTTCCAGTGCCGCGGCTCAATTAAACGCTGACAATTATCTTAAAGCGCGCTTGGTGCGCCTGCAATTCGCTGTACGGCTGCGAGCGACATCTGCACGTTATCGAACGGCGTCACCGCACGACCGCCGAAAGTCTCAGCGATCCGGCCATCTGCCGTCACGATATAGGTCATGCGATCGGCAAAGCCGTGCTCGATCGTCACGCCGCGCGTATCGGCGAAACCACCGGGAGGTCCATCCGAAACGCTGACGCCGAAAGACCTGGCAACATCGCCAGACTCATCGGATGCGACGGCAAGGTTGCCGGCGCAGTAGTCTGGATCTGCGGAGAAATCGTTCAATCGTTCGATGCTGTCCAGTGAGACGCCAATAACGCTGGCGCCGGCGGCTTCGAACGCATCCATATTCACGGAAAACTCATGCGCCTGAATATTGCAGCCCTGCGTATAGGCCGAAGGATAAAAATACACAACGACCGGTCCGTCTGCGAGCGCCGAGCTCAGCGAGAAATCGAACTCCTGTCCGTCGAGCGATGCCCGTAGCTCGAACTGCGGTGCCATGTCACCGGCGTCGAGTGCGAGTGCCGGCAATGCGAAAAAGGCAGCGCCGATAAGACCCATAAGAAGCTTTTTCATGATCTTGTCCCTGGTTGATTTTGCTGTCATTCGAGCGGCCCTGAGGCCAGGCTCAATTATACGTGTTTCGTTCTACGAAACGGGCTGATTTCCAGTCGCATTCCCGCGACAAGTAGCGCGTCACGGCGGCATACCCGTGCCGCTGGTAGGCTCGATTCCGAAGATGACGGCTCGAGCAACCAAAGACAAGCGATTCGGCGTGTGGCACTGGGCCCTCCAGATCCTTCCACCCGCGCTGATCCTGTTAACCGTAATGGTGGCCGGAAACGGCACTGCGCTCGTGTTTCTGGCCGGTATTTTTGTCATTCCGGTTTTTGTCAGCTTCATCTCAATAATTCTAAAGCTGTTCGCGTTCCGGAGCCGCAAGTACTATCTGCTGCGCCCCGTGCTGACAATTGCGTTCTTTGCCGGCGTGCTCGGCATTGCGCAATGGAGCTACGCGGTCGCGCTCGAACAGGCGACCGTGGCCGCCGAGCAATTACAGCAGCAATGCAATGCGAACGGCGTTTGCCCTCGAAGACCGGAAGGCTGGTCGGTAGACGGCACACGTATCTCCAGAAACGATTTCGGGCTCTGGCACAAGTATTCGGCAGGCTATTCGTACAGCCCGATGCATTTCGACATCCACGTTTATCAGGGACCGGATCTTGGCGATGACATTTCCGGCGGCGTTAACGTTGCGCTTAAGGTCGAAAGATATATTGAGAACTAGCAGCAGCACGTTGCTGCGACGAGATTAATTACGCCCTGAGTCTCGCGTCGCGTCGCCGATCGACTTCTTTCAGCAGCTTCTTGCGTAAGCGGATGGTCTTTGGGGTAACTTCGACCAGCTCGTCATCGTCGATGAATTCCAGCGCCTCTTCGAGCGATAGGTTCAACGGCCGTGTCAGCAAAATATTTTCGTCCGTGCCGGCTGCACGGATGTTGGTCAGCTGTTTGGCCTTGGTCGGGTTCACCGGCAGATCGTTCCCGCGGCTGTGAATCCCGATCAGCATGCCTTCATAGACGCGCTCACCGTGGCCGATAAACAGCGCGCCACGCTCCTGCAAATTGAACAGCGCATAGGCCAGGGCCTTGCCGTCCACCATCGATACCAGAACGCCGTTATGACGCTGACCGATTTCGGCGGCGACGCGCGGCGCGTAACCGTCGAACAAGTGATAGAGCAGACCGGTACCGGCCGTAACGGTCAGGTACTCGGTTCGAAAGCCGATCAACCCGCGTGCCGGCATGCGGTACTCGAGCCGGACACGGCCGCGGCCGTCGGGCGTCATCGACAAAAGCTCGCCTTTTCTTTCAGCAAGCCTTGTCATGACGGCGCCCTGCGAATCCTCGGCAAAATCGACAGTGACGAGTTCCCACGGCTCGTGAATTTCACCGTCGACTTCATGTTCGATCACGGTTGGCCTGGAAACTGCGAGTTCGTAACCCTCGCGCCGCATCGTTTCGATCAGGATGGAAAGATGCAATTCGCCGCGGCCGGATACATGGAACCGGTCGGGGTCGTCCGTCTCTTCGACGCGCAACGCGACGTTGTGCATCAGTTCCTGTTCGAGCCGGGCCTTGATCTGACGGCTGGTCAGAAACTTGCCTTCCTGACCGGCAAACGGCGACTTGTTGACCAGAAACATCATGCTGATCGTCGGCTCATCGACCATCAGCGGTGGCAGCGCTTCGGGCTGTTCGCGACTGGTGATCGTGTCGGAGATTTGCAGTTCATGAATACCGCTGAAGACAACGATATCGCCGGCGCCCGCCTCCTCGACCGCCAGGCGTTCCAGCCCGTCGAAGCCGAACAGCTCGCCGATCCCGCCATTGCGTTTCTTGCCGTCGCGGCTGACGACCGCGACCTGCGATCCGGCCTTGACGACACCACGGCTGACGCGGCCTATGCCGAGCACACCCAGATAACTGTTGTAGTCGAGACTCGAGACCTGAAGTTGCAATGGCCCTTCGGCTTCGACATCCGGTGCCGGTACGTGCTTGACGATGACTTCGAACAGTGCGCGCATGTCGTCTGTGGTTTTATCAGAGTCCATGCTCGCGAAGCCTTTCAGCGCCGAGGTATAGACGACCGGAAAGTCTAGCTGGGTGTCGCTCGCACCTAGCCGATCGAAAAGCTCGAACGTCTGGTCGAGCACCCAGTCCGGCCGCGCACCGTCGCGATCGATCTTGTTGATGACAACCAGCGGCGTAAAGCCGCGTGCAAATGCCTTCTGCGTCACGAAGCGTGTTTGCGGCATCGGTCCTTCGACCGCATCGACGAGTAAGAGCACGCCATCAACCATCGACAACACGCGCTCGACCTCACCGCCAAAATCCGCGTGGCCCGGCGTATCGACGATATTGATGCGCCAGTCTTCCCAGCGGATCGCCGTATTCTTCGACAGGATTGTGATGCCGCGTTCGCGCTCGAGATCGTTCGAGTCCATGACGCGATCGGGCACGGCGGCACGCGCGCCGAGCGTGCCCGACTGATGCAGCAGGCGATCTACCAGCGTCGTCTTGCCATGATCGACATGGGCAATAATCGCGATATTGCGAAGTTTCTCGGTCGGGAACATCAGGTGCCGGCGGCGGGAAAAGGTGGCGCATTATATAGTAAGGAGTAGCCAACAAACCCGGAGAAGCGCGATGAGGCGTAACCACAGAATTCTCGTTTTGACCGGCTCTGCTTTGTTTGTGGGTCTGATAGCCGTTGCCTTCGGCCAGAACGGCGTTTCCGGATTGAGCGACGAGCAGCGCCTGGTGCAGCTCGAGCGCGCCGTCACGACGCTCGATACCCAATTACAGCTGAGGACCAGTGGCGCGGGTGCCGAGGATCGGACCACTCGCGACTTCAATCTCAACGCGCGTCTGGATCGGATCGAGCTTAGCGTCCAGCAACTCGAACGCCAGATGTCCGACACCCAGCGGCAGGCATCGGACGCGCTTCGCGTGGCAAATCAGGCGCAGCGGGAAGCCCAGATGGCCCAGCAGATGGCACGCAGCGCGCAGGCCTTGAGCCGCTAAATCGAATCGAAGTATCGGTTCGAGTAAAATGCAAAGCTGGTACGGAGAATAATTCAATGAAAGTATCGAACCTGAGCATTTCGGCCACTGCAGTACTCTGCCTGTCGCCTCTCGCGGCACAGCCGCCTGGCGGACCCGCAGCACCACCCTGCTCACCCGATGACGGCTTCATCTGCGAGCAGCAGGGTCCCGAAGATCTGGTCTCGCTCGGTTCGGACTGGGCGGTTGCTTCTGCATTCTCCGGCTCTGGCGGCGTCACTTTGATCCGACTGCGCGACCGCATGAGTTACACGGCCTATCCGTCGGCCACCTCCGCGCAACGCCCGGACGCGGAAACTTATCCGGATTGTCCGGGGCCACCCGATACCAGCGCGTTTACCACCCACGGTGTCTACGTTCCGCCCGGCAACGGTCCAACCCACGAACTTTTTGTCGTCGGCCACGGTGCGCGTGAATCAATCGAGATATTTGAGGTCGACGCCAGTGCAGCAATGCCGACTGTCACCTGGATCGGCTGCGTCATCGCGCCGGATCCGATCGGACTGAACTCGGTGCGAAGCCTGCCGGACGGCGGCTTTCTAACGACCAACTTCAATCCACGCAACGTCCCGATGCAGCAGATGATGAACGGCGACCCGAACGGCGAGCTGTGGGAATGGCATACGGAAAGCGGTTGGAGCAAAGTGCCGGGCAGTGAAGCGTCGGGCGCCAATGGCGTTGAGCTTTCCGACGACGGCCAGACGCTTTATATAGCAGCCTGGGGCAGCCAATCGTTCATCCGTCTATCGCGCGGCCGGATCACGCCGATACGCGAAGAAATTCCGCTTGGATTCCGGATCGACAACATTCATTGGGCGCGGGATGGGCGACTGCTCGGCGCGGGCCAGGTCAATCAGGACTGGCAGGTCGTCAAGATCGATCCAGACACGCTCGAAGTCGAACAGATCTATGCGCAGCCCGCGAACGCGAGTTTCGGTGGCGGCACCGTGGCACTCGAGGTTGACGATGAACTCTGGATCGGCTCGTATCGCGGCGATCGAATCGCAATCGTTCCGAACTCAGATTAACGCGCGCCGACGATTTGGACCGGAATGCCGGCTGGGTCGCGCACGTAGAATCCATAGTCCAGATTCGACTGGGCCTCCAGACCGTGTGTGGCTAGCGCCGCAGTCACTTCGTCCTGATCGAAATTCCGTACCGCGATTGCATAGTGATCGACAATTCCAGTCGGCCCCTTTTCGTGCAGCGAGACGATAATGCGTCCGCCCATTGGGCCCATGCGCACGATTTTGTTTTCCTCGTCCTGATTAATGATCGAGAGGCCAAAAATCGTCTGATAAAACTCGATCGACGGCGCTAAGTCGTCGACCTGTACGCTGATGTGATCGATAGCGGTCGATGCGAACGGCGTTTCCTGCGCCTTCACCGTAGCGGCGGCGCCTGTTGCTGCGATCGCAGTCAAGCCCTTGATCAGGCCGCGCCGTGAAACTTTGCCGTCCTCAAATGCTTCGACGAGCTTACTGACTTCATGCTCCATCGGTTTCTCCCTGTTCAGTAATCTATTGGCGATAATTTATTGTCGATCGAATCGCTGAACGCGACCGAAAGTCGTGAACTCTGCGACGAAAATGTCGCCGTCGGCATTGGTCGCGACACCGTGCGCTGCAAGAATAAATCCTGTCCGCCATTGCTCGGGTGGCACCTGGTTGGTACCGATGCCTTCTTCGGTGTTGGTGCCGACAGTGCGAACGACATTGCCCGCCTTGTCCAGAATCGTCACTCTGCCCTGCAGCTCTCCGATGACGACGTTGTCTCCATCGATCGTCAGCGCGGCCGGCAGCAACAACTCGTCGTTGACGACACCGAGGAATTCGCCATCGAGCCCCATGTGGACGACCCGGTTGTTCAATCGATCGGTCGCGATAATGCGTACGGGATCGAAGCGAGTATCAATCGCAATCTTGTGCAGAATATTGAACTCATACGGCGCCGCCTTGCCGCCGAATGTCTCAAGATAATTTCCTGCGGCGTCAAACCGATGAATGTAATCGCTCGAATAGCCGTCTGATACAAACAGATCGCCGTTCGGCCCGACGTCCATGCCAGACAGCAACACGCCAAGCTCGCTCGAGAATTGATTCTCGGTCCAGTATTCCTGCGGAATGGCGTCACGCGAAATATCGAGAACAATTTCGCCATCGAGCGTCATCTTGACAAACTTCTGTCCGCGCAGACTCACACCGTAAATATGCTCGCCGTCACCGGCATCCCTGATCACGAATCCGTGCAGATCCGAGGGCGAGTTTTCGAGGCTTCGAAGGTAGCGGCCGTTGTCGGTGAAGACCTGAACGCCCATGCCGTCGGTCTCAACGCTGACGTAAACCTCGCCGGCTGCACTCACCCCAATGTCGCCATGCATGGCGCCGAGTGTCTCGCGGTCTCCGGGCAACGTCGGCCAGTCGGCTACCGGCACATAATCCTGAGCAAGTGCCGCAGCACCAATGAAAACGCCGGCGAGCGCGGCAATGGTTCGTGTCAACATATCCGCGCCCTCCGGCGTCTGATTCCGAGCCTGTTCAAAAGACCTTAGTTTTGGCCGGGTCCTCCACGACCAGCGCCACCGCGGCCACCACCGCCGCGTCCGCCCCGACCGCCGCCGCCGCCAAAACCGAAGCCTGCATAGGGCATCGGATTGACGATTAAGCGATCGAGGAACAGATCGATCGAGTGAGCCATGACTTCAACGGCATCGAGCGCGGCATTGTCAAAGGCATGATTAGCACCCTGAATTGACGTCAGCGCGCTGGGCACGCCAAGCTCATTAAGCTTGTTGTGGTAATCGATGCTCGACGACAGCAGCACCGTTCGGTCCGCCGTACCGTGGATGAAAATCGTCGGCGCGTGATTCTCGGTGATATAGCTGGTCGGCGATGCAGCCGCGATGTTCTCCGGCGTTGCCTGGCCTTCCGGGAAAAGCCCGCCAGCCGTTTGCGCGCTCGCCAGCGGATAAACGCCGATCGCCGCCTGAACATCGGAACTGACGCCGGCATTGCCGCCGTCACCTTCGAACTCAGGCCGGCCATTCGTGCCACCGGCGAGTAGCGAAAGCATCCCGCCAGCCGAGTATCCGGCCACGGCGATCTTATCGGCATCTATCCCTAAGCGGTCGGCATTGGCTCTGGTCCAGCGAATCGCAGCCTTGGTGTCGTTGATTTGCGCCGGCCAGGAACCCTGAGATTGCAATCGATAGTTCGCCGAAATATTCGTATAACCCAATCGGCCAAGTGCACGGGAGTCGTTGATGATGTAACCCGCGTTCTTACTACCACCAAAAAATCCGCCGCCAAATAGATGAATGATCGCCATCCGCTTGGGCGTAACGCCCTCAGGCGGACGATAAACGTCGAGCGTGAGGTCCATGTCGCCGCCCCTGCCAAAAACGATGTCGCCTTCCAGCCGCAAGTCGCCGATGTCCGGGGCGGGTGGCTGAGCTTTCGCCGTTACAGTCGAAAGCGCCGGTACCGCGGCCAGTGCGCCCGTCGCCTTTACAAATCCTCGTCTCGTGATCCGTGCCATTTTTCTGTTCTCCCGTGGCGTTCAAGCCATTCGTTCTAGCCCTGACTAATTCTGGCCCCGACCGCCGGCTCCCGGCCCGGGTCCGCCGCGGCCGCCGCCACTGAATCCAAAAGACGGATACGGCGTCGGATTGACGATCAAACGGTCGAGAAATAAATCGGCCGACTGTGCGGCAACGAGCGCGGCATCTGGCGCGCCGTTATCGAAAGCGTGGTCGGCGCCCTGAATCAAATGCAGAGCCGTCGGCACGCCAGCCTCTTCCAGTTGATTGAAGAAGTTAATGCTCGACTGATAGGGAATGGTGCCGTCCGCCGTGCCATGAATCAGAATGGTCGGCGCGAAATCCGGTCCGATATAGTTTGTGGCTTGCGACGCAGCCAGCTGTTCGGCGGAAGGGTTATCGTCGTACAACCCAAGCGTGCCGCCTGTTGCCGGATAGAATCCAATCGCAGCCTGCACATCCGAACTCACGCCTGAATTGCCACCCATGCCTTCAAACTCGCTCAGCCCATTGGTGCCAGCGGCGAGCAAAGCAAGCGCACCACCGGCCGAGTATCCGGCAACGGCAATCCTGTCTTCCTCGATTCCAAGTTCGGCGGCATTCGCCCGCGCCCAGCGAACCGCCGTTTTGACGTCCTCGAGTTGCGCCGGCCACTTGCCTTCGGTTTGCAGGCGATATGTCGATGCGAGGCTCGTATAGCCGAGACTCGCAAACGCGCGCGAAGCTGCCGCAACGCCACGCCGGCTGCCGGTAAAAAAGCCGCCGCCGAATAGATGAACGATGGCTGTGCGTTTAGAAGTGACCCCTGCTGGCGGATGATAGACATCGAGCAAAAGATCCATGTCACCGCCCTGACCAAATTCGATGTCAGCATCGACACGGATATCGTCGGCATTCTGTGCCGTTGCGGTAATTGAGGCCGTGGTCAGCACCGGTGCGGCTGCGACTGCGCCGGTCGCCTTTACGAACCCACGTCTGCTGATTCGCTTCATGTTCTGTTTCCCCAAAGAAGCTGTCGTTCGAATTCTTCGTTAGATGCAACTACAGAAATAATAATGGATATCGCTTCAGATAGTGGCCCGATTCGGGCAGGATGGGCCGCAGAAACCCAAAGAAACTTAAAGGGGATTCCGATGATTTCACGGCGCAAGACTCTGATTACCGGTCTGTTTGTACTGCTCAGCGGCTTTTTTCACGCAGCCGGCGCCCAGGACAGCATCGACATGACCGACAAGACGGTATTGATTACGGGCTCGACCAGCGGGCTAGGAGCAGAGGTCGCGACTCGACTCGGCGCGATGGGTGCGACGGTGATCGTGCATGGCCGCAACGAAGAACGAGGCGCCGAAGTCGTCGACGCGATCAATCAGTCAGGCCCCGGGCGAGCCATCTTCTATCGCGCCGATCTCGGCTCACTGACGGAAGTCAAAGCACTCGCCGACCGCGTCAAGGACCAGCATGGCCGGCTGCATCTCTTAATCAACAATGCAGGCATCGGTGGCGCGAGCAACGATCCGCGACGAGAAAGTGCTGAGGGCCACGAACTCGTGTTCGCGGTTAATTACTTATCGCACTTTTTGTTGACGCGTGAATTACTGCCAGTGCTCGAAGCCAGCGCGCCGGCGCGCATCGTTAATGTCGCTTCAGTCGGCCAACGCGCGGTTAACTTTGACGACATCATGATGACGGCTAACTACAACCAGATGGGCGCCTATTCACAATCGAAGCTCGCGCAGATCATGTTTACGATTACACTTTCCGAACAACTCGACGCTGAAGACGTCATCGTCAACAGCTTGCATCCGGCTACCTTCATGGACACACCAATGGTCACCAATGCGGGCCGTCAACCAATGGCCACGGTTGAGGAAGGCGCCGATGCGGTCATGCAACTTGCAGTCGGAACGGCAATAGAAGGCCGCACCGGGCTTTATTTCAACCAATTGAACGAAGCTCGGGCCAGAGACCAGGCCTACGATGCCGATGCGCGCCAGCGGCTCTGGAACGTGAGCATCGAACTTACCGAGGGTAATTAGCCGCGGGAAATGCGCCACTATTTGTGACGAGGTTCACACTCCAGCACTTGCGGTACGCACTACTTGCGCACGGGGCCCCGAGCAGCCTGCAGGCCCCGCTATGATTCACTCATGGCGATATTCGGCAAGCGGTCTAAGCGATTCGACAGGCTTCATTATGTAACGGCTTCAGTCGTTGCACTTTGCGCTGCGGCGAGCTTTAACGCGCCCGCTTTTTCGCAGACTTTAAACGACTTGGACGCGGCGCGGCGCGAGCAGGCAATCCTTGCTGCGCGCGCGGGCGAATACACTGAACCGCTCGCAACACTCGAATCGCTGCGCGCCCAGTATCCCGAGAATGTTCCGCTCACACATGACCTCGCCACCGTTTTTGCATGGGCCGATAACCACGCGCGAGCCGTTGCGCTCGCCGACCAACTAGCGCCGGAAGATGCGCCGCGCTATACGCAACTGGCTGTCGCAAAATCTGCTCGCAATGTGCAGCGGTTCGATTTCGCTGCGACATGGTACGACGCCGCTTTAGCGAACGATTCAGATGATATCGATGCACTCAGCGGACGCCTGTTAACCGCTGGTGATGCGCGAGACGCAGCAACCGTTCGCCAACTGATCGAAACGATAGGCAGCGAAGCAGAAAGCAATCAGTCGCTCGCGCTGGCGCGAGCCTACGGCCTTGGCCAGATCGGTGAGTCGCTGCCAGCTCTTCGAGCCTACGACGCGGTGCTCGATTCCGAACCAGGTCAGACGGAAGCGCTGCGCGGCAAGGCGCTGGTGTTGCGCTCAATGCTACTGCCGACCCAGGCACTCGAACTCGCGGCCGAATATCCCGGCATACTGTCTGACGAGGAGATAGAGCGACTCGAAAGCGACCAGGCCGCGATCAGGTTAAGACTGTTGGCACGAACGCCCTACCCTGCGCCGGCCATCTACGAAGGCCGCGACAGCTCGCTCGCGTTGATCGACCAACAGATTTCGATGACAACGACGACAGCAGGACGCAATGCCTTGCTGCTCGACCGTGTCGTCGCACTCAGCGATGCCAACGACGCGGAGGCAGCAATCGCGCAGTTCGAAGCGCTTCCGCCTGATGTCAACCTCGACCAGATTTACGTGCTCGCAGCCGCTGCAAAAGCCTACCTTCAGAATCGGCGTCCGGCAGAAGCTCTGACTCTGCTGATGCGCGCGCACGAACTTGACCCGACAGAAATCGAGACGAAATTCAGTTTGGTCTATGCCTGGATGGACCTCGAGCGCTATGACGAAGCCTACGCGCTGACCCAGGAGTTGACGGCGTCCTTACCGATGGCCAATCAACTGGTAGGCTCCGCTGTCGTAAAGGGTAACGAAGAACGTATTCGCGCTGAGCTTCTGGCAGGAATCGCCGAAGCTTATGGCGACCAACTCGACGCCGCGCAATCGCGGTTCGAATCGCTACTCCGCGCCGCGCCGAACAACGGCAATCTCAGGCATGAGCTGGCAAATGTCTATCGCTGGCGCGGCTGGCTCGACCGCTCTATGAATCAATATCGTCAGGTCCTGACGAGTAACGATGACATGCTCGGTGCGGAGCTTGGCTTCGCGCACGCGCAGATCGATTCACGCGACTACGCAGAGGTTGAGACAAAGCTAGCCGAAGTCGCGTCGACTTACGGTCGCGAGCCAGGCGTCCAACGCCTGGTCGAGCGCTGGGAAATCCACAAAGAGCGCGAATTGATTGTCACCGCTTCTACTGGCGACTCGACCGGCCCCGTATCAGGATCCGATCACTACACGCTCGACGCGCGCTGGTATACAGCGCCGATGGCTTATCGGTATCGGGCCTTCGTCGCCACCCATGACGCATACGCCGAGTATCCCGAGGGCAATTCGCGCCGCCGTCGTTTTGGCGCCGGCATCGAATACCGCGCGCCACGTTTTACGCTGACTGGAATGGTCTCGGGATCGAGGCGTAATGGTGACGCCGGTGTTGCAGGCCAGGTTGACTACCGGCTCAGCGATCTCTGGTCGGTCGGTGGCGGGCTCGCCTGGAACAGCGACAATGTCCAACTGCGTGCGCACCGACTCAGTATCGAATCCGATCGCGCCTATGCGCAGGCGCGCTTCGCACCGAACGAATCGGCCAGCGTCAGTTTTGGCCTGGAAGAGTCGAGCTACTCAGACGGAAACTCGCAACAAAGCGTTTATGCGGACGGCCGCTACCGTTTGATCAATCATCCTCGGTCGAAACTGGAAGCAAACGGCACCGTCTCGCTCGGTCGCTCCGACACATCAAACGTGCCCTACTTCAGTCCGACGAGTGGCCGTTCCGTCATGGCCGGCCTCACACATCAATTTCGAATCCTGCGCCGTTATGATCGCGAACTGACGCAGCACGTCAGCGTCGGTACCGGACGATACGCCCAGGCCGGCTTCGATTCCGGCTCGACCTGGGCCGTTCGCTATCGTCTGGAACTCTCCGTCAACCAGCGGCTGACAGTAGCGGTCGGCGCCGAGCGACTCGGCCAGTTCTATGACGGATTGCGCGAGCACTCGACTGTCGGCACGGTCGAAGTCACGGGCAGGTTTTGAGCATGCGCAATCTTTTCGTCATTACATTGCTCGGCCTGCTTGCCGCGGGAGTGTCACTCGCTCAGGAAAATGAATTCCAGGTACTTGCCTATCACGATGTCAGGGATGTCGTTACCGACGACTACGACGCCGACCAGCTCGCGATTTCAACTGCGAATCTGATCGACCACTTCACCTGGCTCAGGTTGAACAATTTCACGGTGGTTTCAGTCGATCAGATTCTCGATGCACGCCGCGGCGAAACGCCGTTGCCCGCACGCTCGGTTTTGATCACCTTTGACGACGGGTTCCGCAGTGTCGCAACGCATGTCCTGCCGCTGCTCGAGCTTTTCGACTATCCGGCGGTTGTCAGTATCGTGACTGACTGGATCGAATCAGATCCCGATGTGATTCATGCCGGCCAGCCGTTGACGCGCGAAGATCTGCTGACCTGGGCTCAGATTGAGGAATTAGCGCAGCACGAGCTGATCGAAATCGCCTCGCACTCGCACGCCATGCATCGCGGCACGGTAGGCAACCCGCAGGGCAATGAGCAGCCGGCAGCGGTTACTGCCGCCTATATCGACGGCGGCTACGAAACGCCCGCAGCCTATGCGGCAAGAATCCGTCGCGACCTATCAAATAGCGTCGAGCGCATCGAAACACAAACGGGTCAGCGGCCGCGAGTCATGACCTGGCCATTTGGAGCCTTCAGCGAGATCACGCTCGGCATTGCCAATGAACTCGGCATGCCAATGACGATGACGCTGACCGACGGCATCAACACGGCCGACGACTTAAGCGCCGTCTCACGGCACTTGATCGAAGCCAATCCAGGCGTTCCAGGCATCGGCTGGTCAATGCTTCACCCCACGGCAGTTTCCAGTGTCCGCGCGGCTCAAGTCGATCTGGATTACGTTTACGACCCAGACCCGGTGCAGCAGGAAGAAAATCTGGGCCAGCTACTCGATCGCATTCAAGCGATGGAGATAACGCATGTCTTTCTGCAGGCTTTCGCCGACCCCGATGCCGACGGCGGCGCTCAGTCAGTCTATTTCCCGAATCGCTATTTACCGGTTCGCGCCGATCTGTTTAACCGCACTGCGTGGCAGCTCAGAACGCGTGCGAACGTGCTCGTTTATGCCTGGCTGCCGTTATTGGCTTTCGAGGGCGACGGTATCGATCCCGCCTGGCGCGTCACGCAGCAGATCGACGGCGAGCTCTTGCTTGACTCGGCGTCGGAACCGCGACTGTCGCCCTTCTCGCCCGAAGCGCGATCGATCATTAGCGGAATTTATGCCGACCTTGCGCGGCATGCCGCTATCAACGGCATTCTGTTTCATGACGATGGGCGCTTCAATGAGTTTGAGGATGCGAGCCCAGCCGCGATGACTGTCTATCGCGAGCGCTTCGGCGCGGATTTCAGTTTCGACGCACTCGCCACGAATGGCGAACTCAGAGACAGCTGGGCCCGACTCAGAAGCGATACGCTGGTCAATTTCAGCCAGGAGCTGACCGCGGCGGTCAAACGCTTTCGCCCGGAGATCAAAACCGCACGCAATGTGTTTGCAACCGCTTTGCTCGAACCCGACCCCGAGTTGCGGCTGGCACAAAACTACCAGGCCTTCCTCGACGCATATGACTACGTCGCGATCATGGCGATGCCACGCTTCGAAGGCTACCAAAACCATCGCACGTTCTATAATCGGCTGGCATCTCTGTCCGGCGTCAATGCCGGCGCACGAGAAAAAGTCATCTTCGAACTTCAGACGGTCGACTGGCGGACGGCGACGCCAATCGATTCAATCGAGATTCGCGACACGCTGCGCAGGCTTCAGTCGCTCGGCGTCCGAAATCTCGCGTATTACCCGGACGATTTCGTTCAGGGTCACCCTGATTTAGAAGCGCTTCGCCAGGGCATGTCGATAGCGATTTATCCACGGGGGGCGGAGCAATGAGCATGGACGCCTTCGTCTACGGCATGCTCGACTTTGCATTCTATTACCCATTATTTATGTCCTATGTCTGGGCAACCGGCGCGATCTACTACTTTTTCTATCGCGAACAGTCCGATCATCGACGTCCTGACAATCCGCCACCGCTCAGCCGCACCCCGCCCGTGTCGTACCTGGTCCCTTGTCACAACGAGGGCGCGAACGCGGAAGAGACCATTCGGTCACTGCTGGAACAGGACTATGACGAGATCGAGGTCATTGCCGTCAACGACGCATCGAACGACGACACCGGCGAACGACTGCAGCGGCTCGCTGAGCACGAACCCCGCTTGCGCGTCATTCATTTTCCGAAAAATCAGGGCAAGGCCATGGGCCTGCGCATGGCAGCGCTGGCAGCTAAACATGAATTCCTGGTTTGCCTGGACGGCGACGCACTGCTCGATCGCCATGCAACGCGATGGCTGGTGCGCCATTTTGTCGACGGGCCGCGTGTCGGCGCCGTCACCGGTAATCCCAGGGTACGCAATCGAACAACGCTGCTCGGCAAAATACAGGTTGGCGAATTTTCGTCGATCATCGGGCTGATCAAACGTGCCCAGCGGATTTACGGCCGCGTCTTTACTATCTCCGGCGTCGTCGCAGCATTTCGCAAGTCCGCGCTGCATCAGGTCGGGTACTGGAACACCGACATGGTGACCGAAGACATCGATATCAGTTGGCGCCTGCAACTCAATCACTGGGACATTCGCTACGAACCAAACGCCCTGTGCTGGATTCTGATGCCAGAGACCTACAAGGGTCTATGGCGGCAGCGGCTGCGCTGGGCGCAAGGCGGGATCGAAGTCTTTTTGCGCTATTGGCCCGACCTGTTGAAATGGAAAAGCCGACGCATGTGGGTTGTCGGGCTTGAACTCGTTGTCAGTACATTCTGGGCATATACGATCGCCGCTATCTTCGTGCTGTGGCTCATTGGTCTGGTCACACCACTCAATCCCCCTTACGTCGTGTCGAGCATGCTGCCCGGCTGGGCTGGCGTCATTCTTGGATCAACATGCCTGATTCAATTTGGCGTCAGTCTCGCAATTGACTCACGTTACGAACCGCAGCTCAGTCGCTTCTACTACTGGATGATCTGGTATCCGACGATTTACTGGATGCTGCATTCAGCAGCTACGATCGTGGCGGTGCCAAAGACGCTGCTGCGGAAGAAGGGCAAGCCGGCTATTTGGGAGAGCCCCGACCGCGGCGTCAGACCCAAGGTCGAACAACCATGAGTTCGAACGGCGACAACGTCCAAATCGATTCGCCAGAACTGCTAACGAGACAGCAGCGCATGCGCGATAACGTGTTTACGGCAGTTATGTGGGCTGTTTATCTATACCTTTGGGTACCGCTTGTCAGCCTGTTCGCGTGGTTGCTCGGATTCGAGTTCGCCTACGACGTCATGATCCGTTCCGGCGGCGCACAGGACCTGGGTGGCATCCTGTTCGTCTACGGCATTATCGTCCTCGTCATTATCGCCATGGTCGCAACCTGGTCGCTCGGCAACTTGTTACGGTACGGAAAAATGCGCCGGCGCCACGCGGCAGCCGAACTGTCGATCGCACAAATGGCAGAGTTTTTCGAAGTCGAACTTGCCGCGGTTGAGCAGCTTCGATCCACACAGTCGGTGTCTATCGAATTCGACGCAGAAGGGCGACCGGCGTTCGGCCGCTACACAATCGACAACTAGATCTGTCGCTTCGAGGGATCCCAGTAACGCGCCTCAGATGCGGCAAACACGGAGACCAGCGCGAGCGACAGCCAGAAGTGATTGAATCCAGCCGCCGGCGCAATGCCGAGCACTAAACTACCCCCTGCGATGACGAGTAGCGCGATAAAGCGCAACCATCGGTTCATGACGCCCCCCGTGAAAAACGAAAATATTATTCGGGAGTCGAGTATATTCCTTTTCTGGCACCGGAATAAAAATGGGACGGGAGAATATGGCGAAGCAAGGCGTACGAACGATTCTCGCGCTTGGCGCCGGAAGCGTGGCGCTTGGTTTGATAGCAGGCGGGCCGGGCAGCAGTATCGGCGTGGCCTGGGCCCAGCAATCGACGGCAGAATGTGTGCCGCTCAAAGCACAGTACCCCGATCTCGGCACCTCGCAAAGCATCTCAGCACGGCGCGAATTTACGACTGTCTGGGGATCGTACGAGCTACCGGGCGGACCCTGTGGCTATCGCTCGGCAGAAGCGCATTACAACTCACTGCTCGAGGACGCGATGAGCCGGGGCGGACCGACCGAGCACTCGATAACCAGTCTGCCGGACTGGAGCGGGCACTGGGGAACCGAGAACAGCACCGGCGAGCTTGCGATCGTCGGACTCAACTCCTCACCGGAAGGGATGGCCGCGAGGCTTACGCCGGACGCACGTGAGCAGTTCCTGTTCGACAAGCGCATGTGGGACGAAGATCACGCGATCGACCCGATCTCGTTCTGCCTGCCACCAAACTTTCCGCGCTGGTTTACCGAATACGGATACCGCGAACATTTCCTGACGCCCGACAAGTCACTGCTCGGCAGCGAGATGGTCAACGAATTTCGCCGGATCTTTACTGACGGACGCACGCATCCGTCTGAGGAATGGATGACCAACGAATGGCTCGGTTATTCAATCGGTTTCTGGGATGACGATGTGCTCACCGTCTGGACACGCGGCATCAAAGAAGGAATTCTGCAGCGCAACATGCCCAGGCAAACCAACCAGATGGAAACCATCGAGCGCTGGCGCAAGATCAATCCGGTCGAGGCCGGCGTCGATATCCAGGCCAACACACTGGGCGCCGCCTATATTCCGGAAGAGAGAATCGAAATCGAAGTGACGATGTACGATCCGACATTCGTCGAGCCCTGGCACACCGTTATCGCTTACTACAAGGAAGACGACCGCACGCCGGAGCAGAAGGAAATCGTCTGGCCGCATCAGTGGGACTGCGTCGAAGGCTCGCAGTGGTTTATTACCGACGAGGGTGTTGTGAGCCAGTATGCGCCGGGCGAAAAGCCGGACATCACCAATCCCGACTTCTGGTTCGATGAAGACTATCTGCACCAGTAGTCAGGATTGGGAAAGGAATACTGCAATGAAAATGACAACGAAGCTCACATCCCTTGCCGCACTGATTATTGCGCTGCCTGCATTTGCGCATCACTCCGGCGCGATGTTCGACGATCAGGTCACGCTCGAACTGGCCGGCACCGTGACGCATTTCGATTACGTCAATCCGCATTCCTGGCTGTACGTCAATATCGAGACCGAAGACGGCGAAGTGGTCGAATGGGGCTTCGAGCTCGACGCACCGCCGAGGCTCAGGCGCGTTGGCATCTCACCCAACTTCTGGCGCGAAGGTGATCGCGTGATGGTCCGAACCCGACCGTTGAAGGATGGCCGACCGGCAGGCTTTCTAGTCGGTGCGGTGTCGGATCAGGGCAAGACTTTCGGCAACGCGAACGGGCTCTCGGTCGACGAGTAATCAGCCGCAGGCTGTTGATTTCGACCTGCGATCAACGGCGCCGGCCGCCGCGACGATGGCGAATCATCAGATAGCCGCCAACCATACCGCCCAAATGGGCGAAATGGGCCACGTTCGATGCCGCACCGGTGATACCGAGAAACAACTCGAGCAAACCGTAACCGGTTACAAACAGCCATGCCGGCACGGGGATTGGAATCGGTATCAGCATGAGACGCTGTCGCGGGAAGTGCATGCCGAACGCCAGCAACAGCCCGAAGACACCGCCGGATGCGCCAATCGTGGGAATCGGCAAGCTGTTCGTTACGGCGCCAACAATCAACTGCAAAACGGCGGCAGAAAAGACACACACGAGAAAGTAAGTCAGGAACCAGCGCTGACCATAGAGCATCTCGATTTGAGGGCCAAAAATGAACACGGCAAACATGTTGAAAAACAGGTGCCCGAAATCCAGGTGCAGAAAGCCGTAGGTCATCACCTGCCAGACGGCGAAGGGCGTTTCGAAATCGGTGCCGACCGGCCATAGGCCAAACCAATAGGTCAGATCCGTGCCGGTCATTCTCCCGACGAAGTAAATCGTGACATTTGCCAGAATCAGGAGTTGGGTGCCGGGTGGAATATTGAAGTTCATTAACGCGGGACTCTAAAGGTGTCGGCCCATGGGTTCAATGCAGGCCGGAAATCGAGTCAAACCAGGGAGCGGTCGAGTCCAGCCGCTTTCCGTACGAAAGCGTCTAAAATAAACACCTAAGTGGCCACCAGATGGCCGCGCGGAGGCAAAATGACCGAAAGTGTCCGTTTCACGCATGCAAGCCGGTAAATCAAGCCGCTTTATCTACGGCTCAATCCTGGCCGTCACGCTTGCCGTCATGACGGCGGCAACATCGAAGGTATGGATTGAACAAGAACGGGCGCGCGCCGCGGCCAATCGGATTTCCGATCTCAATTGTCTCGCTGAAAACGTTTATTACGAAGCGCGCGGCGAACCGCTGGTCGGCCAGTACGCTGTAGCCGAGGTCACGATGAACCGGCTCGCATCGCCGGAGTTTCCGAATTCGGCCTGTGAGGTCGTGCATTCTCGGGGCGCTTTTTCGTGGACTTACGAAACAAGCCTGTACCCGCCCTACGGTTACGAGTGGCGCCGTGCCCAGGCGGTTGCGAACTCTGTGTACGACAACCTCGAAGCGCCACTCGTCAACGGGGCGCTGTACTACCATGCGACCCGCGTTTCGCCAGACTGGGCAGCGACACGGCGGCAGGTCGCACTGGTTGGTCGGCATCTGTTTTATCTTTGAGGGCTGCCCTTTTTTGTCCGCGCTAGTACTAGTTTCCCGCGGGAACCAAACGAGCCCACAATGTTCACATTGAATATTAGATTTTAAGGAAGCATCGACTATGCGCATTGTTCCCAACCCCCGCTCCGTACTGGCTTCTGGCTTTTTCGGCGCGTCGCTACTGGTATTCAGTGCGGGCTGTACGCAACCGGCCGACCCGACGCTGATTCAAGAACGCGTGGCCGAGGCGATGCAAAGTGACATTCGCACCGATGCGGATCGCGCGAGAGACGCTAATCGCATGCCGGCTGAGGTGCTGGCGTTTTTCGGAATGCGGGACGATATGCGCGTGATCGAGGTCCTGCCGACTGGCGGCTGGTATACAAAAATTCTTGGGCCGGTGCTGAAAGAAAACGGCAAGCTCTACGTCACCCATCCGCCGGGCTTCTATGCCGATGCTTTTCAAAACGTCGCTGACTTGCCGGGGCTGGAGGAAGTCGAGGAAATAGGCTGGGGCGCCGATAGCGACGGCGGTGGGCTCTTTGGTCCTTCGGGCCGCTGGGATGTCGAGCCGGTCGATCTCGTTCTGACCTTCCGCAATTACCACAACTTCTCGCCAGCTGACCGCATGACGGTAAACGATTCGACTTTCGACGCGCTCAAACCAGGCGGCTACTACGGCATCGTCGATCACACGCGGCGGCACATGGAACCCGGCACGCGCGAGAACGGCCGCCGCGTCGATCCGGTGCTGACTATCAAGGAAGTGGAACTGGCTGGCTTCGATTTCGTCGACTTCAGCGAGCTGCTGGCTCGACCCACCGACGAACTAAAGCTCGAAGTCGGTAACCCCGAAGTCTCGGGCCAGACGGACCGCTACACAATGCTGTTCCGCAAGCCGGAATGAAACGATAGAACGTTATGGATCGATTAGAGCAGTACCGAGTCGCCTAAGTAACTGGCGGCCTGTTCCAGCGTGTTCTTGAGCCGAACGAGAAACTCGGGTTGCTCGCCGAGTTTGCGTATGGTCGGGCTCAACTGGATAGCGTCGCCTTCTAAGGAGTCTGCTCGCAACTTCAGATGCGCAAAAATCTGGCCACGGCCATTGCCGACGCGGCTCACATCGGAATCCACGACGTCGCTGTCAGTAAATTCGGCTGGCAACAATTTGAGACTGACGCTGCCGCGGACATTGCCGCCGATCGCGAGCACCCGATCGCGATCGGGCTCGACCTTGACCACAATATCGCAATGCGAACGGATCCCACTGCCGAGTTGGCTGCGGCGCTCAGCAATTGAGTCGTATGACGGGCGCCTTGCGGCGCACAGCAGATCGCCTGGCTCAATGGGTTCTTCGCCGATATCGAAAGCGACATAGGCCGTCTCATTGATGCCCTGATCGCGAGCGCGGATCGCCTGATCGATATACGTGTGATGCGCGATCGCGCGATCGAATTGAGAATCGTCACCGAGACCGCTCTCACACATGACCCAGGATATGAATGCGGCCGACCAGGGATCGCGCCAGCGTGCGCCAACGCCACTGCCCTGCCACCGTTCGTTTTGCCGGCTCAGAATCCAGGAGCCGTCGCCGGTGATGGCCCAGTAACCGGCAATCGAATTCGCAAGCCTTGCCGATTGCTCAAGATCCATCCACGAGAACCCACGACCGAGACGCCGCGATCGTCCGCTGAAAGTATTCAGGCTGTTGCGGTCCTGTTGGACCGTTTCGTCGGCAACGCTGAAACCGAAATAAGCCCACTCCTGCATCGCGACGTCGACAATCCGCTGCCGGGATCTCTCCTGCGGGCCGCTGCTGCAACTGCTCTCTAGGACACGCATCGTGCCGGGCTCACCATCCACCCTTTCAGCTGGGGACATGACGGCAAGTTCGTTGCTCGACAATCGCTCGAAATAGAGCTGCTGACCCACAGCGGGCGGGATCAGCGCCGTACAGCCGGCGAACAAGATGAGGGACTTTTTCAACTCTGAGATCAGCAAGTGCAAACTCCCGGAATCAAACCTTAGGCCAATCTATCAAAAATAGAAGCCTCAGGGCAGCCTATTTGGCGTCCGCGACGCGCAAACTGAGCACTGCCGCACCGTACATCGAGGGCTGCAAGGCGGTACATTGGTACGCTGGAGTCCTCGAATCGGTGGACTTTAGAACAGAATTAAGGAGTTGAAATGAAGCGATCGATATTTCTGGGCCTGACCCTCACAGCGGCACTTCTCTCGGCGGCGAGCTTGGCCCAGGACAATCAGCGGTACGACCAGATCGATCTGAATGCGAGCGCATCACGTGATGTCGAAAACGATCTGTTAATCGCCACCGTCTTTGCCGAAGTCGAAGATAGCGACCAGTCCGACGCTGCGAACGAGGTCAACGAAAACATTTCATGGGCCGCTGCGCGCGCCAGAGACGTCGCCGGCATCGAAGTCCAGACGATGAACTACAGCACTCGCCCGGTTTATGCCAACGGACGGAGAATCGTCGGTTGGATTGCGCGTCAGGAACTCAGGCTCGAGTCTCAGGATGCCGAAGCGCTGAGCGCTCTGCTCGGCGAACTGCAGCAACGAGTCGCAATTCAACAGATTAACTACGCCCTCTCGACGGCCGCGCGGGAGGAAGCCGAAGAGACATTGATCGCCGAAGCGCTGGCTCAGTTCAATCGTCGCGCCGACCTGGTCGCGGAAGAACTCGACCGTACCGGCTTCAAGATCGTTCGGCTCAGCATCGGCACTTCAGGCGCACGGCCCTTCGTCCAGCAACGTTCGCTCCAAGCACAGTCGGCCGACGGTTTCTTTGCGCCCGAAATCGAGGCAGGCGACCAGACCCTGTCGGTCTCGGTCAACGGGACCGTCGAACTCGAGGCCGAACGCTGATCCAGTTGCCCTGTCGACCGGATATTCATAGTCTTATCCACCTGATAAAGTTTGCGGGGACAACAAGAATGAACGAGTTAACTGGATCGATCCGCATCGGCATGGCCGTTGCCGTTTTCGGCCTGGCCGCACAATCAGCGCAGGCACAGCGCCTATCAGGCGAAGACCTGATCAGCGCGCTGCAGGATGGCGGCTATGTATTGGTCATGCGGCACGGGCCATCCAGCCTCGAAGCCGCCCGTGGCGGACGCGGAGGTGGCGGTGGATTTGGCTTCGGCGGAGGCGGTCGCGGTCGCGGCGGCGGCGCCCCCGCACCTGAACCCACTGAGGAAGCGCTCGAGCCTGAGAGCGTTCAGATGCTGACCGGCATGCGGCACGCGATCTGGGTCTTCGACATTCCGATCGGCGCTATTTATACGAGCCCTGCACGACGAACGGTGCAGCATGCCGACGAACTGCCATTCGCCGACATCATGGTCGTTGACGAACTCGACCTCGAGTCGGCCGGTTCGAGCTGGCTTGCGGACAAACTGACCGAGGCCACAATGGCCGGTACCAACACGCTGATCGTCACCCATTCGACCAATATTCAAAATGACCTCGGCCTGCGGGAGGTCAGCGAGGGTGAGACCTTGATTGTCCGCCCGGGGAATGACCCGACAGTCGTTGGGCGCCTCGGATTGCGGGAGTGGTCCGAGCTCGCCGTCGAGTTCGGCGATTGACCGTTTGGGCCTGCGCAAAGATATCTGGAGGGGCCCTAAATCAACTATTCAACCTGAGCTTCGGTGGTACCATTGAAGGCTTGATCGGGCACCAAGGAGTCGATCCATGCTACGCAGAATAAGCACGCTTCGATTCGCCATCGCAGTCGTCACAACAACCGCGTCAGCTGCAGTATTTGCACAATTTGGAGGCCGCGGCGGCCCGCCGATCGAGCTGTCCGAACAACGTCAGGTACCGGCCGAAGAAACCATCGACCCAAACTACCAGGCACCGATGACGTCCTGGGGCGTTCCGCTGCTTTCCGGCCACTGGAGCACGGACGACATGCGTGGCGTTGGCTCCCAACGCGATGCGAAGTACGGCACCTCGGAGTCGCTCGATGAAGCTGATTTCCTCGCCCGCGCCCAAAGCCAGGAAAGGGGAAGAACCGGCGCTGAAGAAACCGAAACCTTCCTGCGCAACGAATGGGGCACAAGAACCTTCGGCTTTAACTCGATGGTCGTCGATCCCCCGGATGGGCGGCAACCCGGCACGACAGCGGCAGGCCAGGCCCTGGCTGCAGCCAACCGGTCGGGCGGCACTTTCGGTAGCGCCACGTTCCAGGTCTTCAATGACTTCTCGATGTACGACCGCTGCATAGCGCGCGGAATGAATAATGGCACCGGTGCAGCAATCTATGGCAACGGCATCATCATTGCGCAGAGCCCCGACTCAGTATCAATCACCTATGAAATGATCCACGAGACCCGCGTGATTCCGCTCGATGGTCGTGCGCATCTGCCGGCTGAGCTCAGTCACTACACCGGCAATGGCCGCGGTTATTGGGACGGCGACACGCTGGTCATCGAGACCACGGGCTTCCACCCCAAAGTTCGTGTCGGCAGCGTGACGCCAAGCGAACAGATGAAGACGGTCGAGCGCATTCGTCGAGTCGATGACGAAATGATCGAATACCGAATCACTTACAACGACCCGATCAGTCTCGAGGCGCCTTATACGATGCGCGTCATGTGGACCACGCAACCCGACTACTACGTCTGGGAGTACGGCTGCCACGAGGGCAACGGTGCGGTCGGCAACTCGCTAAGCGGCGAGCGTGCCTGGGAGCGTCAAGTAGCCGAGGCGATTGCCAGAGGCGAAACGCCGCCCGGTCGTGACGGAAGCGTTTACGGTGGCCCGGGCGCCGACGCCCAGATTTTCGATATCAACTCTGGCGAGTAGCAGAAGCTACTAAGCGAAAGTCGCGCCTGGGTTTCTCCGGGCGCGCGTAGATTTGCCGGCTGCGAATCAACGGCACCGTGGCGGTCGGGTAATTACTCTTCTTCCGCCGGCGACTGGGTATCGAACGAAGAGCCAGCAAAAACGCGCCGGCCGTCGTCCAACACAACGGATCTCGCGTTCGCTACCGTCGCTTTCTCTCGATGGCGAAATCCTTCGACCGTGACGACGGTGCCGGGCACCAACGAATCGCGACGCCAGCCTTGACGCATCAATCCGTTCGGCGGGCCAAGTTCGAGATCCCAATTGACCATCTCGCCGTCATCACCGGGGGCATCGATATAGAGACGCGCGTGCGGATTGGTCCATTCAAGCAGTGTCACCTCACCGGTCAAAGTGATCGGCCGATCGCGGTCGTATTCCGCGCTGAAAGCATGGTGCGCGCTCGCTGAGGTCACGACCAAAACGCAACCAGCCAAGGGGACGAGAAAAGACTTGAGATTCATCGGGCTCACCGTGCTGCTGCCATATTCAAAGTATGATAGGTTCGAGATGCGAGCCCGTCTATATAAGGCTAACTTACTATAATAATTGGACTTTCGTTGGGGGAAGTATGACGAAGCCCAAGATACTGCTCATTTCACTGGCTGCGATTGCTGCGACGACCGCGGCGCATGCCCAGTGGCCCAATTTTCCGACACCCGATGCGCCGCGGACTGCCGATGGCGAGGTCGATATGGACGGCCCCGTGCCGCGCATGGCGGATGGTCACCCTGATCTGTCCGGTTTATGGCGTGGACGCAGCTCTTTCGGCCAGGAGGCTCAAGCAGAAAGTGATGGGCCGCCGGCTGCCAGCTTCCGGTACATTGGCGCAAATATCGAAGGCGGTTTGCCGTTTCAACCCTGGGCCAAAGAACTCTACGACGAGCGTGTGGCGGCCGGCAGCGGCGACAATCCCGAGGCGCACTGCCTGCCGATGGGCAATATGCAGTTTCATACTCAGGGGGCGCCGCGAAAGTATGCTCAGTCGCCAAATTTATTGATCATTCTCTATGAGGCCAGCATGGGGTTTCGCCAGATCTTTACCGACGGGCGCCCGTCTCCTGACAACGATCCGCAACCCTGGTTCTATGGCTACTCAACCGGTCACTGGGAAGGCGACGATCTCGTCGTCACAACGACGAGTCTTCGCGACGGCGAGTGGCTCGATATTGACGGCAGCCCGCTAACCGAGGCTGCAACCGTTACCGAGCGCTTCAGGCGGCCAAGCTACGGGCGGATGGAAATAGATATTACGGTCGACGACCCGAGAGCTTATACCGAGCCATGGACCGTACGCCTCAATCAATCGATTATGGCCGATGAGGAACTCATAGAGTTCGTTTGTTTAGAAAATCAGCGCTTCGGCCAGTAATCGCCAGGATGAAAATGAATGTTTCAAGGAATACTGCAATGAAAAACAGGTACAGCGCGTCCGTGCGCAACTCGGGCAAGAATATTCTTGCCATTTGCCTCGGACTGTTCGCCAGCGTTACCGTGCACGCACAATCCGAAAATTCGGGCTTGACGTCTAACTTAGGCATTCCAACCTTGCAGCCGATCGGCGACCAACAGTCAGGCACCTGGTTGACCAGCTATCTCCCCGGCCGGCCGAATTTTATCGACATGGAAGCCATACAGTTCACGCCGTGGGCTCAGGGACTGTTCGACTCTCGTCAGGAACATGATCTTGAACCCCACGCCCGCTGCAAAGCGTCCGGCGCCGTCCGTCAATTTCTAACGCCGTACGGCGTCGAGATTGTTGAAATCCCGGAGTTAGAACGCCTGTATATTTTCGATATCGGCGGTCCGCATACTTACCGTGAAGTCTTCATGGACGGCCGAGGCCATCCTGCCGAGCTACTCCCCACCAATTACGGCCACAACATCGGTTGGTGGGACGGCGATACGCTGGTTATCGATTCTGTCGGTTACAACGAGGATTTCTGGTTTGAGCGAAGCGGGCTTCCACATACCGAGGCCGTGCAAATCACGGAATATTTCAAGCGTCCGGACGCAGAAACTGTCGAATATACGTGGGTCATGAATGATCCCATCGCCTATGAAACGCCGGTGGTTGGCCGTTTGAATCTATTATGGCGCGAAGGGCAGGAACTGTTCGAATACATCTGTCAACAGAGCAACTACGCACATGATCTGATGGTGAACCCCGTAGATTTGGGTGCCATCGGCAAGACGAGCCGCATCATCCCCTGACGTCGGGATGCCTCTGTCAGTCCTCGTCTTCCAGCTCATCGAGCTCGAAGATGATCATCGTCGTAATGCCAACAACATCCACCGGCGTTCCATCGATTATGCGCGGTCGATATTTATATTTTAGTGCAGAATCGATCGCATAATTGTTGAAGATGCTGCTCGTCGATTCAATCACGACGACGTCTTTAGTGTCGCCCGACGCGGTCACCGTGTACTCAACGATGACATAGCCTTCTAGCCCCCGCACGGCAGCGCGAGGCGGATAGATCGGGGCGACCTTGACGATAGGCAGGAACTCACCGTCTGTCGCAACGAATCCCAACCCACTGACGCTTGTACCCGAATTCACCGTGACCGGAGGGGCTACGGCCACAACCCGAATGGCGGTCGCGAAGTTACTGATGGCCTGTGGCTCGGCCATATTGGGCTGCTCCACGGGCTCGGGCGGCTTGTCGGGCTTTTCCTTCCTTGTGAGAGTTTCGTTGCGTTCGACTCGAACGAAATCCACAGCAAAACGATTACCAGGGTCGATCAAGGCAATGCGCCCAATCAATATCATCTGCTCCATTCCAAAGACGAGCAGGAAGGTAAACAGAAAAGCAGCCGCCGGTGCCATCAGATAACGCTTGAAGCGCAGGGGCCGTTTCCGGCCGACGAATTCCTTGAAGCCCTCGGGTTTGCGATCGGCAGATTGGAGGGCCTGCAAGTGAGTGCGGGCACGTCGTGCCAACATGTGGGCCGGAAAGACGCCGCTCAAGGCGCCGACCATTCCGGCCATTGTCGTCACCATAGCCGTCGAAACCCCAGCGGCGACGATGCGAGGCGAACCGCTGCCGACCGAGCCCATCACTTGAAAGATGGTGATCATGCCGACGACGGTCCCAAGCAAACCGAGCAGCGGGCATACGCCGGCCAGCGTGCGAATCAGGGGCAACCCGCGGTTCAGCCGATAGGCGACAGAGTTGAACGCCTCGACTTTGAGCCGGGCCCACAGAGCCGAATCCTGTTCTTTCCAGCGGATCCAGTGTTCGACAATTGGCGATATGTCGGCCCGGTATTCTTTCTGCAGATACAGCCAGCGGCTAAGAATCAGCGCCCACATCGCGAAGATGATGAGCCCGAGCACCAGCAAGACCACGCCCCCGCGCTCAAAGAAGTCGCGTGCTGCGATCCAGAAACCGGCCAAAATATCCATCGCCCTACGCGACAAAGCATAAGAGAAGTACGCATCGGGAGGCAATTCTCCCGACGACGGTTACCTAATGCTCTGTATTTCCTCAGACATCGCCTCTTCGTAACTGCTCCATCCCGACGGGATTCCGAATGGTGCCTGATGGAAGGCGGCTTCAATGCGGCGAATCTGCCCGTTTTCGATCTTGAACAGCTCAGCGAGCTGCCAGGTCCAGTTAATTCGATGGTGATCGAAAAAGGCGAACGCGAACACGATGCCGCGCTCGGTATCGGCTGCCACGAAGCGGCGATCGCGAATGCGATCGACGATTCCGTTTAGCGTTGTGCCCGTGAAATTCTCGAGGCAATCGTCCGTCGCGAGAAAGCCGTTCTCCCAGCGAACACAATCCTCGGTGAACGGGTAGTAACCCTGGCTATCGTGGCGCGCCAGTGCCGTGAAATAGTGGTTGCCGGCTTCGACCAACTCCTCACGCGTATGCCGTTCGTCCTCAGGGATCGCATCGAAATACATCGGATGTGGCTCGCCCATCGCGAGAATTCTGTCGCCCGTAGTGCTGCCGCCGAAGAGTCCGCCCGCATCACCATCGCCTCCTCCGCCGCCGAGCTGAACTTCTGGACGACTGACGAGCTGCTCGACCTCTGTGATCAAACCATCACGAATCTTCAGCCGAATCGAAATGGCCACGTTGTTTCCGTCATCGTCATTGACGCCACCATTGCCCATGTTCTCGACAACTGTGCCAATGAACGCGATTTGCTGCGTCTCGAGATCAGGCACATAGAATCGGTAGCCACCGAGACCGGACATGCCGTGCCATAGCCCCTCGTTGCCGAGCGGGAGCCGGATTCCGTTTTCGGTGAATTTGACCTCGCGAGCGAATAGGTCATCACTTACGTCTTGCTCGAGCATCGCCACGAGGTATCGATCGAGATAAGCCTCAAGACATTCTCGATCGCAAGTTCGGTCGGCCGCTGGCACTTGCACTTGTTGCTGCGCAAGCGCCGCAGCGGAACAAATCGATAGAGTTGCTGCTGTAAGCAGTCCAATCCGCATTTCTAGTTCTCCTTATTGGATCGTAGCTACATTATAAGGCCCAGCCAACGCGCTAATAACCAGAAGGTGCGCAGGTATTGGGCTAGCCGGTCACTGTTCGATACGTGATCCACGAAAACAGAGCCAATATCGCGACGAGGACACCGGTCGTGACGGGTCGATTTCGGTTTTGTTCGCCGACCCAGGCCACACGACCGTTGAGGAGCAGTAACACAACAGCTAGCAACGGAATAAAGGTTGCCCCGATGACTGCGTACGCCTTCTGGACCTGTTCGAAGTTCGAGAACAGACCGATCATCGGTACGACTGCGAGCGCGATCAGGTACCCGCGATATGGTATGGATCGTGTGTCTACGGCTTGGCGTTTGGTGGAATCGTCTGCGCCGTCCGAGTCATGCCTTACCAGGCTCCAAACATCGGCGAACAGATAAGGCACAGCCTGCCAGACGCCGAGAAGGCTACTGAACACGGCGCCCACGGCGCCAACCAGGAATATCCCACTTCCGACCGGTCCGATTCGCTCCGCTAATCTGGCAGAAAGATCTACAAGTAGGCTGGCCCCTCCGCCTTCGATTTCAATCGTGCTACCAATAATTACCATGGCGACGCCGAAAAGCGCCGTCATCAGATAGCCTACGCCGAGATCGATTCGACAGTAACGCAGGTCATCAGGGCCCTCGCGACCCTCCTCACGTATCCAGTAGCCATAGCAAAGCACGGTAAAGGTGCCGCCGACGCCTCCGATCATGGCCACAGACCAACCAAGACCTTCTCCTTCAATATCCGGTATCACCGGCACAAACAGTCCCTGCACGACCTCTGCGGTGCCGGGCCAAACCATTGCCGCACTAACGATTACCGTGACAAACATGATCCCGATGCAAACACGCATGATTTTGTCGAACAGCACGTACCCGCCTTTCAGCGCCAATCCGACGCCGAGCAGACTTGCCAGAATTCCGAATACGACCTTGCCTTGGCTCGGGTCGTCGAATACCGGGATCAGTGCATGCAAAGCGACACCGCAAGCGTTCATCAAGGCCGACGAGACGAAGAACGACCAGAAAATGAAATAGGGCAGAAACAGCCAACCAGCGATCGTCCCGAAATGGCGGACCACGCCCTCGAGCAGCGTGTCCCCAGTCGCGAGCTGCCAGCGAGCGAGCCCTTCGGTGACGACGTATTTCAGAAAAGCGCCGAGTACCGCGGTCCAGAGTAAGGCTGTGCCCAGACGGCTACCCGCCAGACTCGCCGTTGCAAGATCGCCCGCACCTACTCCGGTTGCAGCCACCAAGAGCCCAGGCCCGATAATGGCGAATAGGCTCAAAGACTGGTTGTTGTTCTTCATTCTCAACGACCCTAAGAGAATCCTATGAAAAAGGAAAGCGATACACTTTGCCCCCGGCCGCTTTGTCGGAACGCGCGCGGAATCCTTCGACGCCGGCTGAGGTTTTGACTATGCTGCAAGGCATCGATCATGGTTCAATCTAACCACTTCGGCACTCGGCCACACACGAACCGACGCGAATTTATCGCTGGCGGAACCGCAATTGGTTTAAGCGGCTTGACCGGAATCGCGGCTGCCCAACAGAACGCGGCTGAAATCTTCGGCAACGCCATCGCTCAGCCGGATGTCGTAATGACGAACGGAACCTTCGTCGATCACCGTGGCATCGTAGGCGACACACTGACTATCGCAAACGGCCGCATTCAATACGTTGGATCGGAGCTTGATCCCAGTGCTGCACAATCGATCATCGATCTCGGTGGACGCACGGTCATCCCGGGATTCGTAGACGGCCACGTGCATTACACTCGGGCCGGCGTGAACCCGGGCTTTCAGGAACGGCGTGTCGAGCGCGCTTTCAGCATCGCGGAGCTGCAAGCAACGATCGCTGAACGGGCAACTTCGGTTCCGAGAGGCGAGTTCATCACTTGTATCGGCGGTTGGAACCATAACCAACTGACGGAAGGTAGGCCGCCGACACGCGCTGAATTGGATGAAGCAGCGCCCGATCATGCCGTCTATATCTCTGCTACCGGCGGCGGCACTGGCGCCATAACAAATCGCCGAGGCCGCGATTTTTTCGAGGCGCGCGGCGTTGCCGTAGATTCCGAATCGGGCGCCGTCGCGTCGGCGCGCGATGCCCTCACTGCAATGCGAAACGAACAAACCGACGCGGACCGCTTGCGCGGCACCGCCGAACTCAATGCCTACGCTGCTGGCGTCGGACTGACGACAGTTATCAATGCCGGTAATTTTGACGATCAACGATATCCGCTTGAACTCTGGCGGGCAGGCCAGCTCAATTTGCGTATGCGCCCACTCTATCCCGCGGGCTCGCCCGATGAGGTGGAACAACGAGCACTGAATAGCTTCGGTCAGTTCGGTCGCGCGGTCGGTGACGACCTATATCGGCCCGCCGGTTTCGGAGAGCGCATCGGCGGCACGAATACAATGTCGGAACAACTGGAACCGACGGCGCGAATGATCGCCCGCCACGGCTGGCTCCTACAGCAGCATTCGATTTCAAGCGACGAGAATGCCTTTCATCTCGATATTTTCGAACGCATTGCGCGCGAGTTTCCAATAGAGTCGCTGCACTGGGCACTGATCCACTTGCAACAAATCTCGGCAGAACATCTAGCGGCGCTCGGCGGGCTCGGTGCTGGTGCAAGCGCACAAACCTGGACTTACCTTTCCAACGCAGGCGGCCCGCCGTTTCGACGGATCGTCGACTCCGGCATTCCAGCGGCCGTTGGTACCGACTCGACCAACGTGTCGGCAATGGATCCGTGGCTGACGCTCTTCTATATGACAACAGGCCGCAACCTAGCCGGAGAACTGACCAACGACGGTCAGCAGATTTCGCGCCTTGAGGCGCTCAAGCTCTACACGCAGGGTGCCGCGTGGTTCAGCTTCGATGACGGACAAGTCGGCTCGTTTGAGCCAGGCAAACTGGCGGATCTGGCCGTGCTCAGCGAAGACTATCTGATGGTGCCGGAAGCAAACCTACGTAAGATCGAATCGCTGCTGACGCTGGTCGGCGGTCGTGCGGTCCACGCGGCCGCTCCATTCGTCTGAATGATTCCGCGGAACATTTACCTCTACTGTGGTCCGCGACCCCCGAGAAGATCATTGCTCGGTGGAGCTAGTGCTTCAACATCGCAGTCTGCCTGCGCATCGCACAGCTCAAGCAGAAACGTCGCGATCGCGCCCTCATCTACCGCGCTGGCGCCGCGTCCGCGACCGCCACCGCCAATTCCAATGGCCGTCTCGTAAACCGTTCTGCCTTCCGAA
>Ga0224508_10000633_pt1 | contig 33818 bp, 53 predicted proteins | sample SF_Jan12_sed_USG_4_FD_170157 | JGI IMG/M metagenome (GOLD analysis project Ga0224508, IMG submission 170157) | Sediment microbial communities from San Francisco Bay, California, United States - SF_Jan12_sed_USGS_21 | ecosystem: Environmental > Aquatic > Marine > Sediment | place: USA...
TAATAGGTCTATCTAATCCGGTTGATTAAAATGAATCAAGATTATTTGAAATGTAAATCATGTGGATGTGATATTCAAGAACATGAAGGTGGAAAGAGTTCTCCATGTTTAATATGTTCAAGTCATAAATGTGAGGGATATCAATGAATCTAATTTGGTTTAATCAAGGAAAGTACTACGTCCAGATCAAAGAGGATCCTAAATTTTTTATAGAATTTGATTGGCTTCAAGATGACTTGGGTTTAAAGAAAAAAACTACAAAGCCTTACATAGAAAAATATCACTTTGTAACTCCATTAGAGATCAAACAAATAGAAAGGTATATAATACGGAAGAGAGATGACATCGTATGAGTAAAATCACAAAAGTAGTAATTATTGCACTGGCGATATTTTTTACAACATCAATAGTCAATATGGCTTATGGTGAAGGTTATCCATCTGACAACCCTAACTATGATGCAGTAGATTACGGCAACTATCTAGATCAGTTAATAGAAGACTATCTAGATGATGGTGAAATAACACCTGATGAACAAAAAGCTTTAGAAGATAAATATCCAAACTATACTGAACCAGAAGATAGACCTGATGATGCATACACATTCCCTCCATGTGAAGACTGTGAAAATGAGTATGATGAATGGAAACATATACAAGAAATCTGGGATGAATGGTGGGATAAGAAAAAGAAAGACAATACAGATCCTTTGATCTTCTCAATGACTGGAGAACCAGAGGTAACAAGAGCATATCCTGAAATGCATCCAACAAGACTAACAACTGTCACTGATTACAATTCAGGTAATCAAGAAACACTAAGTAGAATAATTCACGAAGGTACTTATGCATTCGGAATGGATTTCAACAAGAATGGTGTACTTGATACAGATAGAGAGTACCTAATGGGATCTACAAATGTTTACTATTTCCTGAACATGATAGACTCTAATAGAAATGGATTCTATGACTATGCAGATGCTGGTTGGGAATATGTTCTCATCAAGAATGGTGATGATTACTATACACCTGAGCAATTAGGTATCTTGGGTATAGAACATCAAGACTATACAAAATCCATGAGTGATATGCATGGAGAAAGACAGTACTCAGATTGTTTATATCAAGGTGAGTACCATTATCCAGATTGTGTTGTAGCATCAACAAATCATTTCCCAGTGATGGCTTGGAATGATGATTCTGTGATAATGAAAGGTGGTCAAACAGTAGACTCCTTCTCATTGGTGATGGGTTATCTAAAATGATAACCATCCCAAACATTTTTATTATGGTTTCACGTACTAATTATATGAATAGAAAAGATTATGAAATGGTTGATCTCAACTACGATATCGATGAGATATCACCCGAAAACTTGGAGAAGTGGACTTGATGGCTGAAGAGAATATATGGACACAAACAAAAGCAAAACATATATCATATAGTTGCATCAATGGATATCATGTTACTTGTCACAGAACATATTGTAAATGTCTATGCCATGAGGGAAATTGTGGGCAATGAAACAAAACATCTGTTTATTCTGTTCTAAACTATACGACATGGAAAACTATGATGTACATATTGAACATTTAATGGGGATGTGTGAAAAATGATACCTGGTAAAGATGTCATGTGGAGAGGTAAGACAAGAGTATGTATAATATGCAAGGATAATTTCATGCCTTATCAATATAAGAATATGATATGCTCAAAACCTAGATGTAAATATGAGCGACATTTGGAGCGAAACAGAGTAACACAAAGAAGTAGATATGGAACTAAAGAATATAGAATAAAGAAGGCAAAACAGTTATTAGAGAGTCATGGTTATACTATAACTAAGGTATAATAATGACACAGACACATAAGTATAGTGCAATCGAAACTGTCACGAATATAGGTTTAGGCTACTTTGTAGCATTCGGACTTAATCTTACAATTTTACCATTTTTTACTAATGGAATCAATGAAGGTAATATTATAACTGCAGCCATCATAGGAGTAATCTATACAGGATTTTCTATGGTGAGAAGCTTTATATTCCGGAGAATGTTTAATAAACTATACGAGGAAAGATGGTAATAAACAACAAAGATCAAGATAATATAGATGAACTTACTCTACAACTACATCTAATATTCATAACCCTCGAATCATTGCGGGAAGAGATGTTAGCCATAGAAGAGAATATAGGTCGTTGTGACAGAGTAAAAAGAGCCGCAAAACTAAAGAGATACTTTGAGATTAAAGTCGAATATGACAATGTTGTTTCGCGCTATATGATTATACGTGAAAAGTTATCGGAGTTTGATTAAACAATGGGTAAATTTGATGAAAGAGATAAGTATATGAAATACATGGATGTTTTATTAGATTTATATTCACAGAGGTATAAAATCATTACAGAAGAAGTGGAAGAATTAGAAAAAACATTAGGATGGACTAACCTAATGGATGAGAGAAGAATAGGTATATATTTCGCCGCTAAAATAGAACTGGATCAAATGGCTGCTAAGATGAAGAAAATTACTGATGATTTATCTAAGTTGTAAGTTTTAAACTATAAAATCATAGCCTATAAATTTATAGTCAAGTTATAAAGATTTATATTAGACATCTACTATTAATAATCATGGTAACAAGATATTTCTATCTGTTGTTGATTCCTCTATTCTTCATAGGTATGAGTATTAATACAACTATAGATTTTGCAACACAGTTAAGCGTGGTTATATTTTCTATTGTTATAGCCGTGCCTTGGATATGGTTCGTGACTAGGGATTCTAAGCCCACAATTAGGCAAGACTAACTATCTATAGGTGTTTATAGATTATTATGTAATCCTCATAAAAGGAAAAGGTCAGAATATTCCAACTGTCACAGAAGACACATCCATCAAAAATTTTTTATTTTTTAGAATTTTCATTTTTAGTTTTTCAATTTTTATTTCCTAATATAAATGTTTCTCGCGCACATAAAGTTTATATAGTCTTTAAATGGGGTATATAAGCCTTTCGGTAATATATAAACGTTTCGACTAAAAGATTTGAAGTCAGAAATAGGAACGCTTATTATGGAGCATAAAAGGGAAAGTAATTCTGAACCTGTATCTGAACCTATCCTAATCTGTATGCTTTCCTCTTAACTTGACACTGATAAAGAGAAAGATTACGACAGGTATGGTGATGAGTAATAAAGGTTCAATGGGCATGACTGACATACACTACAGTAGTATATAAGTATCCTGTCGAAGACCTTTGTTTCCTGACCAGGCACAGGTTATCCAATAACCTATGTTTCCACTCCAGTCATAACAGTTTGGGATTCATTTTTATTTCTTACAGATTATCATATCAAGTAAAGAGATTACTTTACTTGACTTGATATTTTGCAGCAGTAAAAATAAATTTTACAGTTCACGCCTAGAAATCGTGTTTTGTAGGTACAAACCATACCGCATGGTGGTTCCAATATAACAGTGTTATGAATCAATACAAACCCTTATATTGTGGGTACAATAATATACATCATGGTTCTAGATAAAAATGATGAAGTGAAATCAACACTAGATAAAACTATTAAATTAAGAATAACAGAAGATGAGATAAACATGATTGATGACTTGGTTGAATTCCAGAATCTACATACATCAATCCGAGATTGTGAATTCTTTAATAGGTCTAGTCTACTAAGGCATCTTCTAAACTTGTACTATTTCGATACAATGAGGTATGATTCAGAATGAAAGGATTCTATGAAGCAGAAATAATGTGTTCTGCAAGATGTATCAAATGCAATCAAATGATAACAGATATATGGCCTAGGAAATGTGAGTTAAAATGTCCTAAATGTGGTAATGAAGGAGAATGGGAAATTGATTAAGATTATAGGTAAAATAATGTGGATTAAATATGACTTCTTTGCTTGGAAGCAAGACGGCATTAAGAGGATTTATTATGGTCAGTAATGATGATAAACTAATGATTACTATCCAAGTGGTCTTAGAGATGCTTGATGCTATAAAGAACACTACAACAGATGAAGAGTTAGATGCAGAGTTTGAAAGAATAATAGAGGAGAATAAGGATCATGAACAAGAGTGAATTAATCAATTTCTTAAGATCTGAAGGATTTAACTGCTTTCCAATCCCGGCAGGCCAAAAGGCCGCAGATGGTCGCTATAGGGCTTCTAATACCGAAGAGGGCCAATCTATTCAGGATTCAGATAATTACGGTGTTCTACCCTCCTCAAATGGTACTTGTATCATTGATTGTGATGATAAGGAAAGATTTCGTGACTTTGCACAAAGATTCATTGATAATGGTTCATTCGTTATAGAATCACCTCATGGATGGCATATCTATGCTAAGAATGTCAAGGGTTTGATAAAGAAATCCGAATTATTCGATTATTCTACTACAGACAAGAAAATCCTTGAAATCCAAGGTCCTGATCATTATTGTGTTGGTGGTTTAAGTATCGTAGACTCTAATCAATATAAGGTCTATGAAGGGTCTATATGGTCAGTTAATGAAGACTTTCATCAATTGGTAGATAACCTTTGCTCAAAATTGCGCCTTTCAGGAAGAAAGAAAGATCATCCTGGTTCGTATGCATATCTTCGACAACGTTTCATTGATGGATTGCCTCCTACTAAAGGAACATCAAATGACTATTTCATGCAGTCTGCTCTAGTCTGTAATACAGATGGTTTATCTAAAGATGATTGTCACCACAAAATAAGAGATATTTATGATAAATGGGAAAAAGAGGTGACATATTCAGGTAGACCATGGAGTAATGTAGAGGCTAAGATCAATGAGGTCTATGATAACAATTTAACCATTAAACATGGTGGCAATAGAAAAGGTGAAGCAGAAGATAGATCTATAAACATTTCAAAAGAATATATGGAGGAGAATAAACTATATTCAGATAAACGATTAGAATTAGTCTATAGAACTGAGAATGGATTCTTAGAAGAGATAACAACACCATTAAGATACATCATATCCAATAAATACATGATTGATGAGAATACTGTAAATCATGTTATGTTTAGGATAATGTCTGATGCTGAAGATATACCTGAGACAGATGTAGATGGCATAAGATTTGATAATGGTGTGTTTAATACGCAATCTAACTCATTTACCCCTGGTGAATCAGATAAGATTTGTTTGATCGGTTACAAGGGTAAAAAGTACATTGAAGATGCTTACCCCCCACATTTTATCAATTTAATAGAAAAACAGATAAAAGAGGGATGTAGACATAATTTATACACTTGGTTAAAATCTGTACCAACTGCAGAGAAGCAAATTAGGATGTGTATTCTGTATGGAAAGCCTGGAACTGGTAAAACCGCGTTAGCAGAGTTATTACAGTACTCAATAGGTGATGAATTAGCCACAGCATCTACAATGGCTGATTTCTTTAAAGATCAGGTTACTAGATCTGGAGCAATTGGTAAGGTTTTATACTATTTCCAAGATACACCCAAGAAATGGTCTGATATTGACAGATTAAAACAAATGACTGGTGAGAGTAGATTAAACTTCAGAGAGATATACAAGGGATCTGAGTTAACCCGGAATATGTTAAACATAGTAATGTCTACAAATACCTTAAGTAAAATAGAGTCAGAAGATCAAGGTCCAATGTTTGATCGTATGACTTTGGTTACCTTCGAGGACAATAAAATAAGAGGTTCTTCTCAAGACGATGAGAGATTTGCAGAACATATAGCAAAAGTAGAAGGCGAAGCCATCATTAGTTACTGTCTTAACTTAAGAAAGGATGATACCATTAAATTCGATTCTTCTGAATCCATAAGATCACAGTGGGATGATATTAGTATACCAGAGAAGGCTTTATTCAACAAACTGTTTACATACAAAAAAGATTCTGGCACAATGTCACCAATTGAACTAAAGACTTATATGGAAGACCATTCTAATATAGAGGTAGATATGGATATGATTAAAGCCGTAGCCAAGAAACAAGGTTTTCAGATGATATCAGGTGCATATAAAGATATTGACATTAGATTAGATAATGGTAAAATGGAGGATTTTGTTCAATGAGTAATAGAGATCTTGAAATTATAATGGCTATCATGTCAGATATGATAAATGATGAAAATTTTAACTTTGAACAAAGATTAGATAATATAGAGTCTTTAATACATATAATACAGGAGAAAGCAGAACAATGACCCGAATTCAAATGTATAGATGTGACAGATGTAATAATGAATTCAAAGGTGAATCTCATTTTATTGAGAGTAGAGATTTATGTGATTTATGTTATCATAAATATAGTCAAATAGTAGATGAATTCAATGCCAAAATAAATGCATTTATGGACATAGAGAAATGATTGATCCAATGATTTCAGAACATCGTTCAAGATTAATATTACAGTATAAAATTAATATGTTGTTAGATACATTACATAAGAATAATACTTTATCAGATGAAGAACTAACACATGTCTTAAGATCTGCTGATGATTTATATACGGAGTTATATAAAGATGACTAGTTTAGATAAAGTCCTAAAGATGCATAATGAAATGACTGAAGCCGCATATTCAGTTATAGAGACAAAAGGAAAAGATTATAATAGAGAACAACAAGCACAAGGAGATACCTTATATAACATGACAATAGCAAAAGAACTAGGAATAACTGACTCAATTACCCAGGGTATTTTGGTCAGATTGTCTGATAAATTCATGCGATTAATTTCTTTAACTAAAAATCCTAAAGAACAACCAGCCGTGAAAGATGAATCTGTTAAAGATACCATACAAGACACTATTAATTATCTGGTTTACTTATACTGTAAATACGAAGAGGAAAGATCATGTAATATACAAGGATGTAGACCATTCAATGGATTTAATGATTTAACGTTTGTACAAACTCCACCAACATCAGATACTACAGGATTTTTTTATCAGGATGATTTAAATGGATGAGTTCACTGGAGATAAAGTAGAAAAGATGAATGTTGCTATGCATACATTTGTTGAAAAAATAATAGAAGAATATAAACCAACATACACTGAGGTAAAGGTGATGCTATACTTTGCACAAATTTTATTAGAGAAGAGTGAACAAATGGAATTGTTTGTTATTCGTGATGGTGTTAAAGATGATAACAAAGATGATGATAAAGGTCCCGGAAATATACCAAAGTTTAATCCCGAAGATTTTAAATGATTCATTGTAAACATATATTAATGGATCATGATGATTTAATCTATTGTCCTAAATGCGACATGTGTTGGTGGAGACAAAATGACTGAGTTACTTGAATGGTTTGTTGGTTTGGGTTTAATCGGTATAGGATTCTATACATTTAATAGATTATTAAAATAATTTAAAATAAAAAAATAATAGTTTTTTAGACTATTTCTGATTCTTACCTATTACATAGAATAACAATGCTGTTGCTATCATAGTGATAACAGGTAGTAATTCTCTTGATAATTGACCCGCTTGTTCTGAGTTGACTAGAGTAATATTTAGTACAGATCCTATAGTTAACAATAGCCATACTGATCCTATGAACAATATAACAATCTTTGCTAGTTTAATAGCAGCCTCTAGTTTTGAGGTCTTAGTATCTGCCCAATCAACTTCGTGAGTCTGTAACTTATCATTGTTTGGTTCGAATTCGGTACTCATTAATAAATCTTCGTATAAACACATATATAAGTATTTAATGTATGTCAGGCATGAAAAGAGTAGTGAAAAGAGTACAATGTGTAGGCTGTGAGAGTAGAGGTCCATTATTTAAAATAACAATAGAAACTGAGAATAGAATCGGTGGACTTTGCAAAGAATGTTATACAATTCCAACTGAAAGATTTCCAAAGACAGAAGAAAAAATATCTAAACTTACGCGTGCTATATTAGGGATTTAATAGGTTAGGATAGGTACGTTTATATAACCATACTACCATTGATCTATATTGCCTAAGATATTAACAAAGGATGAACTACAAGCAAGATTCAATAACAGAATGAATATGAGTGAATTACAACTGGAACAATTATTTGGTAATAAATTAACATCAATGCAGAAAAGATATCTGGAAAAGGGGATCAGATATCAGTTAATCTATGACATCGAGACATCTGACTTTGACCCGGAACAGAATTTTATAATCTGTTATTGTGGCATTGTCAGAGATATATTGACTGGTAAGATAGAAAAGGTACAGGATTCAATCACAAAGAAGGATATTCAACAGGCAGTAAACAATCAATCATTTGACTTTGATAAAAGACTTTTAGAAACACTATCATATAATATTAGAAATGTAGATCATGTTGTTGGTCATTACTCCACAAAGTTTGATAATCCATATTTCAGATCAAGATGTCTGTTTACTAATCAATCTGAATTAATCCCCGAATATGGAGAGGTAAATTATGGAGATACATGGAGAATGATGAAGACGACAATGAAGGCAAAGAGAAATACATTAAAGAATTTCATACGTCAGACTACGGGCAATGATGAGAAGACATTTGTTGATCTGAAATACTGGTATATTACTCATTTCAAGGATCATAAGCTTTGGACTAAGGCTATGGGATATATTATTGATCACTGTGTCAAGGATGTTAAGATGACATATGAAGGTTTATTAAAGGCAGAGAAGTTTAATAGTATACAGAGGATGAAGGCATGAAGACAGTAACCGTACCAATAACCGAAATAGGAACGTTTATTCATAATATTGATATGAGTAAATATTCATATAACATTGTCGAGCAAAAACCACAGTATTTTATTGTAGAGGTAACAGAAAATGAACATGTCGTTTGAAATAAATATATCCATTACGGAATTTGAAACCATGTTAAAATGGATAAGTCATGTCAAAGCTCCGACAAAGAAAGAATTAGATTTGGTAAATAAGGTAAGGTTCATAATAGAAAATATGAAGATAGAATTAGATTTATATAAAGATGACTGAACACCATCATAAATGTTACAACTGTGATTCTTTAGAGACTAAATTCTGTCCGCTTTGTGACAAATGGATGTGTGATTCATGCCGCAAAGATTATCCTAACAGAATCAAAGGGTTTATAAATGAGAAGGTTCTAGGTAAAGAATGAGTTTTCCTGATGTCAATCCTAAACCTAAAGTAGATCCTCCTGACTGGTGGGAACTTGATGAGGACTATGAAGATGGTTGAGTTTGATGTTACTGTTAGTAGAAAAGGTGTAGGAACTATATTTAAATTTCACAAGGAAGATATAGAAGAAATATTTAAACCATCAGCAGCATTTAGTATTTTATCAGCATATGTAAAAAGTCTTGCACCTGATGAGGACTATGAAGATGAGTAAAACAAGAATGACTATTATAGATTATTTAGGTGGTATGATAAGAACTGTAACATATTCTGACAGAGCGCCAAAAATTAGATTATTTTGGAAATGGTGGTTTTGATTTGAAAGGTTATTCAGGTTGTAATGAATGTGACGAAATCTTGTTCACTGTTTTTGAAGATATATTAATATGTAATACTTGCGGACATCCTCATAAATTGGAAGAATTATCTTGAACAAAAAAGATAAGGTAAATGAAATCAAGAAACGTGTAGGTGAAAGATTCAATGGTAGATGTGAAATCTGTCATATTGAATGGTCACCCCGAGGAATGACATTTCATCATATTAGTTATAAAGATACAGATAAGAAACATTCAGACTTTGGTAAGGGATATGATGGTATGCTTGATTACTATGTTTATCTGGAACCTTTGATCTTAGCAGAACCAGAAAGATTTGCGTACTTATGCAATACACATCATCAGGTTATAACCCGGTTCTTAAGATTTTCAGTAGATAAACAAGATAGAATATTTGATTTAATAAAGAGGTCTAGATATTGATTGAAGAGATTTATAGAAAATTCATAAGAGACAAAGTAGAAAGCGGTGGACGTAGAGCAGGGTTACATGTATCAGATTTAGTTAGTGATTGCCTTAGAAAATCATGGTATCGTATGAGTGGCTTACCTGTAATACACGGTGATGACTCTGTTACTAATTTTTACTATGGTACTACAGTTCATGAATCATTCGATGGTATGTTTGAAATAATGGAAAACAAAATGTGTGTTAATCCTTATGCAGAGATAACAGAAGAGGAAATGGTAGACATTGATAAGGAAATGAAAGATAATCCTTTTAAATGGGTATCAGGATCTTTTGATGCTCTATATAATGGTGATACTATATTAGATTTTAAGACTGCAAAGAAATTACCAACCTCCCCATCTATGAGTTATATTAAACAAATAAATTTCTATTCGTATATGTATTATCTTCAAACAGGTGTGGAGATTAAGAAAGGTTGTATATTTTATCTGGATAAGTCAACCGCATTTCATAATGTCAGAGAATTCCATTTTGATTTATTAACCTTAGAAGAAAACCGCGGTCATATGATTGCAGCAATGGATGAAATAGCAGGTGAAGAACCACCCGAAAAAGTACCAGGTATTCTATGTACAGTATGTCCTTATAAAGATAACTGTGATCCTCATGGTTACTATGATTATAAATTAAAAAGGTTTATTAATTAGTTGTTTGTTAATTAATCAATGACTGACGTAACAATGTCCTCTCTTGGAATCAAAGAAGAATCTATTGAATTCGAGAAAGAGACCCAGACTCTCGGTGAGTTTGTTGGACAGAAATTAAGAATCACTGGTATTGAGGCTAAGAAATTAGGTTCATATGATGGTGTAATCTTTACCTTAATGGATTCTGTCAAAGACAAACAAGGTGATGAGTGGAATAAAATTCACACAACAAAATCTTCAATTGTTTCATCTTTCAAAGATGTTCAATTAAAAGATGGAGATGTGTTAACCGTAAAAGTTGTCGGCGGTAAAGGATCCAAAGGAAAGGATTGGTACGACATTAAAGATATTTAGGATTTTTTTTAATTCCTAATATTTTATTTTTTTTCTTCTTCAAAAAAGTTAGGATGTTCTTCTAAAAAGAATTCACACTGTTCACATTTATCTTTTATGATATGATTAGCCAGAATATTTCGTCTCTCTTTTTTAGTCATATAATCACCAACATGAGGATTTCTTAACAATACTTTACCAAAGTCACATATATCATCTGACCATTCAGATAAACGTTGAATCTGTTCATCTAGTTTCTTAAGGTGTGGGTTATGTTCTTTAGCCCATTTTAATCCTTTGGTTGTTAATCGTTTTACTGCTTCATGACATGCACAACCACATTTTTCTGCACGGCATTGATTTAAATCATTATTACATTTAAGACATTTTTGTTCTCTATCAAACTGCTCCCATCTATTTAATATCTCTGTCTCATATTTTGTAGAGTTATTTAAACTATCATATGTAGAACATGCTAACAGAATGGCTTCATATTTTGCTTCGTCTGTAGCGAATCTTTTATCTGCTATAGTCTTCCATCTTTTCTTTATCTTTAGGAAGATCTCTTGTGGTACACGTTTAGATTCCCAATCATCATACATACTACTATATATTTGTAACCATTCATCCTTTAATGGAAATCCTGAAACATCTTCTTCAATATCTTTAACAGTCTTTGTCTTATAATCTTGGGCTGGACCCCTAGGTTGTAGGTCCTTAATTCGTTTAATAATTTCAGGTCCTTGTTTGATTAAATCTCTGTCTGTTATAGAATTAATGTCAAAGTCTTTTGGTTGTGTTTCTCTAGTCTCTTTATATTTTTCTGGTAATGAAGTATGAATATGATTGAATGAAATACTTGGAAAATATTTATCTCTTAATGCTTTAATAATTTTTGAGACATTTTTAATATTTGTAGGATCTTTGGAGTAACGACCCTTACTAACAATTGCCTTTGCTTGATTAACAGCCTCTGGTCTTTTGTTTTCTAAACCTTCTGCAATATGGTTAGCCAGTTTAAGTATTAAAGGTTTTAACTGTACTTGCTGAACATCTGATATTTTCTTAATTTCTGCGGTTAATTTCCTAGTAGTATTTAAGTATTCAGACATGTTTATATACTATAAAAATATATTCTACTATATAAGGCTTTTGGTTATAAACTACTATGGTTTATGCTATTCGCCTATAATATAATTTTACATACACGTCATTAGAATTATTTAACCATGTTATTGCATGTGGTCCAATTGCTGGGTTTGCACTAAAAGACTCAACAAATTGTTTTGCTGCACTTGCACCTGCTGTACTCCTATAATCAACGTTTGCGTTATTTGTATTCATTGCAGGAAATAACCATTCTGCTCCGTCAACTATTGGTGCTCCTAATAACTCTACTTTATGCGTAGTTGAAGTTAATGGTACTATTTGATCACCATATGCAATTAAGAAAGGTGATGTATCTACAGGTGTTTCAGCATCAACTTTAAATAATCCAACAACAACTCTATAAGTTGAGTTAGTAGATGTTCCACTTTTAAATTCAATATGTGTTACAGTGTATAATTCTCCGGCTGATCCTAATTGATATCCTTTTTCTCCTATCCAATCTCCTGATAAAGATGTTATCTCTGCATCATCTGTAATAGGGGTTGTACTAAATTCAGTAAAACCTGTTCCAATTTGAGTCCATGTTATAGAACCTGGTGCAGACACATGACTGTTATAATACCATACGGCTTCATCTGCATCAAAGAAAGGTCTATCAGCAGACCATGATGATATTGCTGTTCTCTGTGCAGTAGTACCTGAACCATGTGTGGTTTCCTCTAATGCTAAATCAGAAAGATTATCGTTACTCCAAGTGTTGATTGCTGGATCAGTAGTAGTCATGATTATAACGTTCCATTTTGTTGAAGTTCAGTTGTACGAATGACTAGAGTGTCACCAGTGTCTAAAGTAAAATCAGAAAATACAACACGACTATGACACTTTAAAGCATCAGAAACATGCCAATGAATACCCGCTTCTGTGATGGTTTCAGGGGGGGAATCAAGACTAGTTTCATCCCATAGTATAGCCCATACCGCAGTTTGTAGATTTCTGGTTCTTGTTCCTGCAACAGAGTATTGTTTTCTAGTATAAGCGGCGTCAGTTAATTCAGTTTGTAAATCAGTCTGTGTAACATCTTCTGCTGTGTTATCAGTACCTATACTTGCATAATCTAATTCAGTAGATACAGCGCCTATATCTCTATCTATTGATTCTTGAATACCTTGGTTTAATATAACATTATCTGAGTATACCTGTTTAACTGGTAATGCTGTTGTATGAGTACCATTAATCTGATCTTCTATTTGCTCTAAAATATATTTCTCTAACTGTGAATTAAGAGTGGGTCCCTCTTTGAATTGAATATCATCTTTATGGAATTGCCCTACATACCATTCATTTCCCTTCATACTGATATGTCTTGATGTACACTCGGACATTTTCAGTAATCTATCATTAACAAATGGCTTAGGTGATTCCATACAATACACTTCCTTAATTCTAATTGAAAGAAGTAAATATATGCCGGATAAAAAACAACCTAAGATAGGTAAAAAGACAGATAGATCTAGATATTTAGAAAGTTTACCTAAAAAAGATAGATATGACTATCTTATAAAAGAGGCTGATGATATGTGTACCTTATGGACTAAACGAAAAACTGATTTACAACAAAAAAAACCAAAACGTTAAGTACTTCTGCATTCGCCACTAGAGGCATCAGTTAACATTTCACTAGTACCAGTAAATGGAAATGTGAATATTTCATCATTACCATCTGATGTATCTAATAATCCATTCATATGATCTGTTACCCATGATGAAGACACAACATTATTAATTACAGATAAATGTGACATTCTTGCCCCATCCATTAAAATATTACCACCTACTCCAGTTGCACCTACACCCACATCTCCACTACCTGGTTGCATTGCCTGATTAGAAAATGTACTAGAGTCTACTACTATACCATTTTCATATATTATTCCTTGTGATCCGCTATAAGTACATGCAAGATGAAACCAAGTATCAGGAGTATATGAAAAACTCCTTGTAGTCCAACCTGAAGATCTTCTAACTAAAAATTGTAATGTATTACCAGATATCAATCTTACTAGATATGCAGTTGTTCTATGAATTATTTGGTGTGTTCCAGAAGATGCAGGAAGATAAAACCATCCAACAATAGAAATATTGCTTGCAGGTTGTAATAATGTATGATTTGCAATACTAAGGTATGTACTACCATCAAATCCCATACCTCCACCAGCTGATGAATCCTCAGCATCAATATAAGATAAAGTACCACCATTTTCAGTAAAAGTTAAAGGATTACTCTTTACTGTTTCCGGTCTCTTTCTATCCATTTGAGTTATTCCAACACCTCGTTCATTTACAAGTTCAAAATCTGGTACAGCTGTTCCTGCATTATCAGATCTCTCTCTAAGTTCTTGTCCTAAAACTATTCTTCTATTTACAATATCTCCTTTGATAGGTGGTATATCTTCATGAGATTCTTGATATAATCTATTAATACTATCTTGATCAAAGAACTGTGATTTCCTAACGAAATTTAATAATCCGCCTAATGTCATGTTTTAACATAGCCAGAAAAAATAAACAGAAGTAACATAATGGCAGAGTTGAGAGGGCTACCGTTGATACCTTACGCGCTCTTTCCAGCCTGCGACCTTTTGGGTTGGCTCCGTGACATTATCTCGGGTAATCCCTGAAACTCTATTCTTTAATCTTATCTAGGTTATTTAAACGTTCCGATTCGTGACATGGATTATATAGTAAATCTCTGTAATATATTATCATGCTCTTTTCTTGTAGTTTACCAGATAATTTAAATATCATATTGACTAGTTCCTGTTTGTTACATCTACCCCAAGGTTTACCAAATGGTGATTGTTCATTAAGATCTATATTCATAATAATGTTTAAATATAACTAGTATATAAGTATATCATCCCATATTGAACCTCTTTTGTTTCATGGTGTATACCGGTGGCGTACCTGATAAATCATAAACAGGTAATATTGAGCATGATGTGATATGGGATCTTTACTAAAATTCTTGAAGAGTTAATTCTAATTCTTCTACACCCATATTACTTGTATCATCTGCAGAGAATGATCCATTGACAGCAATGATATCAACTAATATATCTAAACCAGACATTTCATCTTGTATTCTACAATATTTTCCTACTGGAACTACACATGAAATAGGTGAAGATACAACATCTTTGTATATTCTTCGTGGTTTACCCAGGGTCTTTGAAGCCTGTATTAACGCTTCTTGGATAGTTTCAACCTGAACATCTTGCCTCATTGAAAAGCCTACCTCTCTAATTCCGAAATCAATTCTTGCAGTTAAATCTTCTACTGTTACAGTTACAGATCTATTTGTATATACTCTGTATTGGAATGTTACACCAGATGCACCGCTAACTTGAGTCCATCCTACTCCTTCAGGATCGGTACTAGTCCAATAATTAGTATCTACTGTGGTATCATTTTCTACTCCAAATGTATTACTTGCAGTGCCATAGAGTTTAACAACTATAAATAATTCCTCTCTTGGTGAAATAGATATACCACCTCTAATATTGAATGATATCTCAGTCCAATTTGTACCAGATGTAGGCATTGCTTGAAGTTTCTCTTCACCTATTATACCTACACCTCGTATATCCTCTATATTAGGTCCACCAGATCCATCATCTCCAACTATAATAAATTCAGCCTTACCTGTTGCAGGCGTACCAGTTCTGTTTAAAGATAATGAAATTTTCTCAATATTATCATGTGTTGGTTCTATCTTCCATGCCAAGTATCCTGTATCAAGATTAAATACAGAATTTGCTGTATTGTCTTCTTCTAGATTTAATTTGATTTCATTTCCACCCCATGCATGTAATATACTAAATGCTCCTTCAGCCGAATTATTAGACCATTCAAAAACACTATCTTGTAAATATCCTATTTTTGCAGGATTCCAACCTTGCGCATCCAATCCATCTAAATCATTTGTTATTAAAATACCACTATTTTTAGTACCAACCTGTCTAAGATATACATCTCTATTTGCATCTATACCCCAATATGCGTTAGCCCATGCTGACAGTGTACTCATAGCACTAGCCCATGTTTGACCAGTCTGTTGAAAATCGGGTAATTTAATATCTATATCTTCAATACCACTTACTGTTATTTCCGGTTCTCCTGGTATACCTTCACTTATATAATGATCTGTGTCTACAAATATATCCTTTGCTACTTCAGATACTTTAGAATCATCATCTGTTGCATCTACAGTTATACCATCTGCTTCTTTATCTTGAAATCTTTTAATCTCAGTATATCTATTTCTAGTTTTTACAGCCCATCCTACAACAGTTACAGTTAATTGTTTCATTGCTGTTATAGGTCTTGCAACAGTTACATCCAAGACTTTTCCATAGAACCACCTATTTAAGTTTGATGAAGTTTTACCAAGGAATAATTCTACTTCCCATTGTTGAAGGATTAATGGGTTTGCCTTGGAAGTTCCATCAGTCATTATATTGTTTGCATCATCTAAAACAAATGTTAGGAATCCAAAGTCATCGTTTGTACCTATATGAAATCCACCATCAGTTAATCTGAAATCTTGTACCGCAGAAGCCGCACTTGATACAGTTCCGAATGATGCAATTGAAGCAAATAATTCAGCAACTTGTGAAGAGGATAATTCAAAGTCATAAAAATTAACCAATTGTAAATCTCCTGTATATGGTAATCCTGCATCACTTTCAGCACCAAACACCATTGATTCATTATTAGTAGGATCGCCAGTTAGAGTATCTATTGTAGCAGCCTGTGTATCGTCTGCACCGTCTATATATGTTGTTAACTCTGATGATGAACCAGTTCCAGCAGCCTTTGTGATTACACAATGATGCCATAATCCATCGTTATGACTAGATCCAGATACAGGTTGTCTCAATTCATTTGTAGAACCTGTATTTATCAGGCCCATTACAAGTATATCACTATTATTGTTGTATATGTATAGACCTGCTGTTGAATTAACAGATGTTCCCTTACAAATTAATAATTGAGATGAACTAGATGAATATTTAAACCAGAATGAAACAGACCATGCTGAGGTTCTATCTATAAAATCAAAATTAGATTCATTATCTAGTGTGATATAACTAGAACCGTTAAATGACGCGGCTTTGTTTATATTACCTATTCCATATGTTTCAGTACCAGTCCATGTACCATCAGATCTTTGATATAAATCAATTGGTTTTTCATCTAGATCATATGATGATAAAGGGTGTAATGATTTTACACTCTCTGATTCATATGTGAATTGTTCTACACCATCCTTATCATTAATTATTATTTTAGGATGTAAACCATTTGGGTTATAATTAGGTGTTAATGCACTCATGTTGTTGTCCCCGTTACCATTTCTCCGGCTTTCTTTTGGAAATTAATTACGCCTCGAATCTCTTTAAATCCTCCAGGGGTACTTCGTAGTTTAATGAATTTTATAGCAGAGATTCCTTTTGCTTCACCTATTCCAACCTCTGATTTTAATGCTTTAAATGCCTCAACTCTTCGCCTTCTTGATTTCCTTCTATTCTCTTCAAACTGTGCCAACATTGCCAATTCTCTTTCTCTTGTACCTCTTGCATCATTGTTACCGAACCTAATAAACCCTCCGCCTTCTACAGATCCAATACCTGTCAATTCTAACAATGCTTGATTTTCTGGAAGTTGATCTATTCTTCTTGCTTTTGCTTGTAGTATACTACTAAATTTATCTTTACGTCCTAATGGGTTTCTATCTCGTCCTCTTCTTCTTGAACCTCTTCCTGCACCTACAGAACTGCTAAGACTACCTGATGTTGTTGCACCTTTAAATGAACTGAACCTTGCAGAACTTTTACCTCTTGCTAATGATCTTGCTATAACTGCTGCGGATGCACCTTTATTAAACATAGATACAGCCAGACTACCTAATCCTCCTATTGGTCCGCCTTTATCTCTAGCAGGTTTGAATCCTCCAGGGTTTAATGTACCACTAACATTTCTAGTAGATACAGAACCTGTTAATCCAGCGTCTTTTAAAGCCTGATGTAATGATGCAGATGCTAAGGTTCTTGCAGTTGCTCTGTCTATTTCATCGGCTTCCCGATTAATTATTGCTGAAAGGGGCTGTCCAGGCCCCGCTCTAAAACCCCCCGACCGCATCAATTGTTCTTGAGCCAGGGTTAAATTTTTAATCTTACCAGTTGTATTGTTAGCCGAGTCTCCTACATCATCAATCTTATCTGCCATTGAACCATATACAGGTAAACCTCTCTCTACAGTATCTCCGAATTCCCTTGTTTGTCTGTTTAATTCTTCCATTGAAGATTCACCTTCAGTCAATCCTTCAAATGCCTTTTGCATATTACTGAATATACCAAGATCTTCTATACCAGTTAAGTTTTCAACAATACTCTTTAATCCTAATTCCCATGCTAAAATACCGGCTGTAATAATAAGAAATACAGGATGTTTTGCTACAGTCCATAATGCACCTGATAATAATTTAACGCCTGCAACAGTGGCTTTTAATACTCCACCTGCTGTAACACCCATTGCAACGAATGCTATACTAATTTGTGCTACTGCACCTACAGCATTAATTCCGAATGAAACATATTCTCCAGATAGTTTCTTAGTTTCAGCTTCTACATTCTTAGATTCTAACTGAACATTTTTATATGCTAATTCTATATCTTCTAATGCTCTATGAAAATCTCTATCTGCAATAGTACCTTCTTCAACTGCTTTATTTAAATCTTCTTGAGCACGTCTTAATGCTATCTCTTGTCCTTCTAATCCTACTATAGTTTTATCTAACGCTACTACTTTACTTTCAAAATCTAATACAGCTTGGCCTAATCCAGCAATTTGTGATGTAAATCCTTGTACTGCTATTGCAGCAACTCCGAAACCTATTTTTGCTTTATCTGCTCCAGCCTTTGCTTTCTCCATTCCAGAAGATGCTTTATCCCCTGCTGTTTTTGCCTTATCACCAAACTCTTTTGCTTTCTGTCCCGCTTGATTTAATTTTGCATTAACATCAGTAGTATCTGCCTTTACTGCTATCTTAACATCTTTATCGATATCAGCCATGAAGTAATTAGCGAATAAATGGCAAATAGAAGTAATGTTTATATAGTAGGTATACATATAATTTTTATGAGTGAAGAAGCAAAACGACAATTAAGAGATTTATTAGCAAATATTGATTTTGAAAAAGGAGTATATAAGATTAAAGGAACAGAATTACCAATAAGAGATTTATCAATAACAGAAATGGAACAGTTACAAGATAAAGAGGCTGAGATGAAAGATATGGAAGGACATTTAGATAATTTTACAGCACAAGAGGTATTAAAGAAAGGTAGAGATTGGCAAAATTTCATACTAAAAATTGGCTTTGGTGATAAAAAACAAATTGATAAGATCAAGAAATCATTATCAGCATTAGAATACCAGAAACTTGTAGAGGAGGTATTCGTTTTTTTAGGAAGATTTACGGGTCCAAAAGGGGCCAAAGAATATATGACTACCTAGATGAAAAAGGTAGTTTAGAAGGCGAAGATTTACATATGTTTTTTGTTATACAGGCTAATGCGGCTGGGTTTGGTTCATATAAAGAATTAGATCAATATAGTAATGTAAGACTGTTTACTATGCTTAAATACAAAGAAACATGGAAAGAATGGAGTGATTTAAATGGCAAAGATTAGATTTAATACAGGACCTATAGATGCATTAAATGATAAATTAAAACTAACTAGTGCAGAAATAAAGAAATTAAACAAATTATTGAATTCTAAACTACCAAATGAATTATTAAAGATTTTAAGAAGACATACACCGAAAGACACAGGTGAGACATCAAAGGCTTGGGAGATACAGAAAAAAGGTGGTAATGGCTTCACTATTGTTAATGAGCGTGGGGGTATAATACAGTTTCTAATAGATGGTGTAAGACCACATGATATATTCCCAAAAGATAAATCTGTATTAATGATGAATATAGGTTCATCTAAAATATTTGCAAAATTTGTAGAGCATCCTGGCTATCCCAAACAAATGAATGTTGATAAAATATTTGATGAGATAAATAAAGCCACAGATAAAGTATTAGACCGAATAATAACAGATATATTAAAAAGAAAATTAAAATAGTAAGATTTATATTATGTATTAACTATACATATAATATGTTTGGAAATAAACAAAAAACAGAACTTCAGACACAAGATGATTTTATAGAGAGTCTTGTGGATGACTACAAAAGATCTTGGAATAAAGGCGGAATCATAGAATATAAAAACGAAAGAATGGCTATAGTTAATAAAACGGCTGGTAAAACAGTACAATATATTATAGCAATGGAAATACTCATGTCTGAAGGATATAAATTAGAAGGTGTTGTATCTGCAATGGGTAATGCAGGAACTAACCAAATTATATTCAGAAAAGATTAAGAGTCTGCTACTGTTACGTTTTGTGCTCTTGCAGTAATTGGTTCAATTAATAGATCTGTATCAGTTGAAGTATGTCTTTCAGTCCATCCGGTTATAACAGCATCGGTAAAGTTTATCTGTGCTGTACCATCGTTAATCTCATATACTGCTGCTCTCTTTGTTTTATCTTCATAATCAGTTGCTAATGTACTTACACTTCTAATCACATCTACTGAGAACTCTATTCCTCTATGAGATGGTTTACTGAAAACAATTTCATTTTCTCCGTTTACTTTTGTCATTCCTAGATCTCTTAATACAGTTAGTGAGAATCGTCTTTCACCGTAATTAACAGAATTCCATAAGAATGGTGTGCTGCCTGCATCTTGATGTCGCCATACTGTAGTAGTTGGTAACGAAGAAATATTTGTTGGTGTGGTATCTGGATCAGTTGAATTATCTATTGATATACTTTTACAGATCCAAGTTTGATCCATTTCCCATGCTCCTCTCTCAAGAGATAAAGTAGTTGACGAAGGTCTACAACCTGTCATTTTTGTAAAAACTTCTGTACCTGATTCATATTTAGAAAATTTAAATGATAATGATTCATCAATAGTACCTGCTCCACCGCAAGCATTGACTCCATATTTTAATAATGTTGTATCATAAATTTGACTTTTAACAGTAAATGTATATAATTCTTCATTTTTAATTTGATCAAAGACATCCTCATCACCTAAAACATTTACAGGTGTGTCAACAATATCTCTTCCAAGTTCTAATTCTAAAACTCTACCAGCAGCAGTATAACTAGGAGAACTAGGAGTAACACCGAATAATGCTGGAGTTGTAACAGAATCTCCTTCAGTAACCCATTGTAAAGGTAATACAAAATCTTTCTTGGTAGTAACGTTATGTGCGGATACCATAGATAAGTTTATATATAAATCTCTCTAAAGAAGTAATGGGTAAAACACAGAGAAATCCTAGGTAAGTGAAAAGTTCCGGTAGCTGAGTACGCTGGTTTACCTAACTTCTAAATTTATAATACACACAGGTTAAAGTACCTTCAGAACCTATAAGATATGCTGTATTGTTATCAGCCAAATCAACCTCTCCAAATTCAACCTCAGATTTAAGAAATCTATCAATATGAGAATCTTCAACATCACCTGATTTTGTTAATCGGGTAGAAGAATTTGGTGACAACTCCCATAAAATTCTATTAATTTCATTCTCAAATAAATACCTTACATCTCTTGATTCGGCTACTATTGTAATAACAATCTCCTCATTTACAGCATGTATCGTATCACTATTAACTTCATCTTGCCCTTGATTCTCTGTTAATTTATTTAATGTGTTGAATAATATTTTATTAGGTCCTGATCTATCAAATTGAGCACGGTAATCAGGTTCATCTGTACCATTCTCAAATACAGGTGTTATTGAATTAGTGTTTGAATTATCCCATTCTACAGTTGCGTGATACCATATTGTTTTATCAATTGGTTCTATAGTCCCTACTAGGTGACTAAATGTCACAGCCATTATTAAACAAACCTCATGTTTGCCCATCTAGAGGTTTCAGACTGTGATAATTGGTCTTTGATTGTACCCAACAATATATCAGCCATTTCTAGACAATCTTTTGGATCGGTTCTAGGATTTTCTACAAATTTTGATGCTATCCAATTACATGCATCGACTACTATTTGTGGAGGTGAAGTAAGATCTTCAGTTAGATTTAAATATCCATTTATTATACTTGTAGCATTTTGATTTGCTGTACTAACAATAGCAGGTGTAGTTGATTTAGATCCACCATATGCAAGAGCCATAATCCCGGCTTCAGTTCCATAAACCATACCTATTTATACGCTAAAATTTTAAATAGAAGTGTTTATTTAATTCATGAAAGATGTTAATGTACCAACAGCATAAGACCCAATTAATCCCACTATGAAATAAAATTTCTGTCTTTTTGATACCTGATTTTCAGTTGATCTGGTTAAATGATTCTCTACATTTATCTCTAATTTCGTCAATCTATCACACCCATCTCGTTGAATTCTCTCTATATTTTCTAGTTTATCGATAATTAACTTAAAGGTATCGTTATCCATATAAGTATAGGCACGGTTTAGAGTATATAAGCATTGTTATTCATACGTGGCGTGTCTTATGATGTTCATAAAAAATAAAAAAAGAATTTAGATTATCTCTAATCTTGTTTGGATGAAACTATAGCGTAAGCAGTCTTGTCTAACTCATCTACACCGATTCTATGGGTAGCAACTAAGTTGACATATTGACCAGCGATTTCTTTATCCATTTCAATTTCCATTTCTCTCTGTGAAGCAAGTGCCCATGCCTTACCAGAAACAAATACTACGTTTCTGTAAGAGTTATTGGCTACTAACAACTCATTTGAAACCATGATCTCTACACCAAAGTATCTTGACAATAGGCCAAGGTCTGTGATTGAAGAGTCACCTTCTTGAATGAATCTGCTAATGTCACTATCGTTGATAAGACTATCATATGCTCGTGGAGATATGATTGCTACAACTCTCTCATTGACAGGGTTGTGTCCTCTTTCTTGTAGATAGCGTCTTGCAGTTGAGATACCTTCTTTTTGGAATTCTCCTACAGTATCTTCAGCGGTGGTATCATTGATAAATGTACCGTCTTCACCGGAAATATGTGCTGGGAATCCTGCTGCTAATGCAGAAGTATCGTCATTGAAGTCACTGTTGGTGTCAGCAATTGTTTGAACAATCAAGTTGTGCTCATCTTTGATAGCTGCAAGTCTCATTGTCTCTTTTAGAGTTTCAATGAATTTTGCTGGGAAATCTTCCATCTGTGATTTAAGTACTTGTTGGAGGATACCTCTTGGGCTACATGTAACATCGATTGCAGTTAAGGTGTGGGTACTTGCAGTGATGTCAGTTGATGTACTTTCTGTGATTGCACCAAATGATGCGACATCCATAGTCCAGAATTTTGCAGTGTTTTCACCAGTAGGAATTGCTTCAAATTGACCCATAGATCTGATTGGTTCAAAAGTGTTGCTTCCTGGGATAACAATGATATCAGTAGAAAGTTTAACTCCTGGTATTGTACCGGATGTTGAAACTGCTTCTGTAACAGTGTTATGTGATCTTTCTGCGATCCAGTCTTCTTTGCTGATTTTCATAGTAACTTTACCAGAGTCTAATCCTTCTTTGATGAATTCAGGAGTGTATTTAGCCTCAGCAACTTTCCAATCAGGTACATCTGCACCTTCTTTTACTTGTGACTTTGGAGTCCACTCTGCTTTCATTTCAGATAGAACTTGAGCTTTTAGTTCAGTCTTTATGGCATCAACATCGATTGTCTCAGATTTTGTTTCTGGAACGTTTACGTTGACAGTTACATCTTTGTTCTCTGCGGCTGGTGCGGCTTCGGCTGGTTTGTCTACACATTCGCCAGAACCATTGTCGACCTTACCCTCTGGGCATGCCATTTCTTTGGCTTCTGGTGCTGCTACGACGGTTACTGGTACATCTACGCATTTATCTCCGTCCCAAACTTTACCTACAGGGCATTCTTGCTCTGCTGTTTTACCTGCACAATCGCATTCGTGTTTGGATGTTTCTTGTGTCATGTGCTCTTTTTTATCTACATTCTCATTATCTGAAGTAATTATCTTTGGTGCTGCACATTCTAATTTTGTACATTTACCTTCTAAGATATTTAAGGATGATTCTGGAATACCAGGATTACTAACAATTGATAATTCTTGAGGAACGTTTAAAATTGGTGCTTCTGCACACTGTCCGTCTTTATGACATATAAAATCTGGTTCTGCTACAGATGCTCCGATTGATACCTTGTATGTACCTTTATCTACTTCTTTCTGAACGTCTTCATTTGTAATAGTAGCACGATATAGAACCTGTCTATCTTCTTCATTATACTCAAATGTTGCTTGACCTACTATTGCTTCAGGAGTTTGAATATGATTCCATCTTAAAGGTACAGTAACACCGTCAAATTTCTTTAATTCTTGCGGCCAATAAAATACATCATTCTCAGATAATCTAGGAAATAATGCTATACCTGAAATCTCTTTAGCCATATGATATATAAAGGTTTATATATTAGTCTTTAGAAGTAATTTCTTTTTTAGGCCTACCACGAGGTTTAGGCACTTTATTCTCAACTAGGTCTTTTAACTCTTCCATTTGTTGTTGCATTTGTGCTAATTGGGATTGTTGTTGTATTGGGTCTGTTGACTGTGCTGCTGGGCTTGGCTGTGTCGTCCTAAGATCATTGGTTGGAGTTACAGATGTGATAGGTGGGGTATCTGCCATGTCTTGTTCATCTACTTCAATGGTTGTCTTCTTAAGGAGATGTCTTCTGAATTCTGATCTTGAAATAACACCTTTCTCAAATAGAACAGCAATCTCAGCATTGCCTATTTCTGATTTTGATTCAATTTCAAAGGCTACCATTACATCATCTTCATCAGGTATCTTACCCAATGATTTAAGATAAGGCATTATAATATCTGATTTAATTTGACGTGCTATTTTCTTTTGAATTCTCTTGATTTTCCTGCCTAATACAGAATCAGTAATTTCTGCTGCTGCACGAGTAGTGAATTCAGCGTTAAAGAATCCTAATGGGAATTGTGAACCAGTTTCCATAATATTGGTCTGGAGATGTTCTACATATTTATCGAATTTAGCGGCTGGATTAACCTCGAATACCTTAGCATCAAATTCTTTATCTGTGAGTATTTTGGCTCCTGCCTTCATCTTCTTGAATTCTGTCTCTTGTTGTTTAATCCATTCAGGACCAGAATCCTTAAATGTGATCATCATCATAGGTGAGGCATAACTATCAAATACCTTAACCATATCATCTTCCATTTTCCATTGATTTATAATAGGTGGTTGCATAAATTCCCCGTCTATTTGTTTCTCAGCAAATAAAGCATGGTACAATCCACGTCCCCAGGCTTCTTTTCTGGTTTCAGTATATTTAAAATGAATAACTTCATCTTTATCTAATGGAATAGGAGCCTTCATAGAACTAGGCTCTGTAATATATTTATCTATATCACCTTGTTTATCTCTGGTTGCTAGAGTTACAGTAGCCATATCAACTTCTGTAAGATCTGCCATTTTAGGTTCTTTCTCAAACATCATATTACCTACATCATAGTAAGAGTATAATCCTGATTCTACCTTTCTTTCTAGTTCAATATCTTTAATCCATTTGTTTATTAGTTTGTTTAATCCTGGTTGTTTTATCTTTACTCTTAATCCTGCTGCCATAGTGAGTTGTACATAGGTATCAGAAGACAGTGTTAATCTAGGATCGTGATTAACCAGGAAGAATGCGGCTGCAAATGGTACTTCTGGTTTCTCTTCTCCATTGAATGTTTCCTTAGGCCTTGATTTACCCTCTACAACTAAGACTGAAGGTGAGGCTGCTCTTTTCAAACTAACAATCTTGCGGTCAGATTCTTTAGCATAAGGATTCTTATATGGAGGATTATTTGACACCATTATATCATTAATTGACGGTATTTAATCAATAGAAGTATTATACTAATTTGATATGCAGATCAGCAGATCCATTTACACCTACGGCTGATACTTGTGTACCTGTTTTCTCCAGTCGTATATTAACTTCACCATTTGCTTCTACAACAACCTTACCATTATCAGGTTTATATCTAAATGTACCTGACGCAGCAGTTACAATCTCTGTATCTTCACCATTATCATCTAGTGTAATTTTACCTTGTGAAATCATTCTAAAATCCAGATTGTAACCAGTTAAATCAAATGCTGTACTTAGTTCACGATCAGAGTATATAGTACCAGTTAAAGATAAAGCGTCTTCATCTGTGAAATCCTCTACACCCCATTCATGAGAATCTAGTTTTACATATAGTACCATAACGTTTATATTCTGGTTAATTCTATAAAGAAGTATGGATGATCTAAGAATAGAAATCTACAGAACCCTATCAACATACACAGATGAGGAAATAATATCACAAATGAGAAAGACTCCAGCAATGGAAACACAGTTAGCATTATGTGAGAAATTTGAGATTATTAGAGAAGGTAATAAAGCATCAGTTTATATGTTGACAAATACGGGTAAAAAATAATGGGTAAACTATCAGAATTAAGAAAGGAATTAAAGGATTGTGAGGATGACGTTAGAATACGTGATCTTGAGAAAGAAATCAATAAAATAGAACAATGGTGTATAGACAACGATAAAGGTAATGTTAAGGCATTAACAGTGTTTAGAATAGAGGCCGGACAAGAGGATATAAACAAGTGTAGTATATGTCAAACTAAACAAAAAGCACCTTGTATTTATAAGCATAAAATATATAATGGTGCAACTAGAAGAACATGTGAAAAATGTCATGTTTCTCTAGTCAAAGGAATAGAGTTATATAATAGTAATCATGGAACTAATATAAAGATTGAATGTTAGAGATTGTACCCATCCATCTGAGAAAAGACATTACCATAAACCAACCTTGTTTATATGCAAAGAATGTGGGGCTGGTATTAACGTTGCTGATAGAAAAGGACAGACTAATCTATTTAATAATTAACACTCATATATCCTGCACCAGTATGATTCATCCAAATACCACCTTGAAAGCAATCACCTAGATCGAATGGATTTGAGTTGTTTTTATCTGGTTGACCGTTTTTCTTATATCTGATAGTCTGTACCTGTTGTTTTAGTTTCTCATGTGTTGGATGTATACGTGCCCTTAACTTTGCTACTTGCATTGCTGCATATTGTGTCATTTGTTTACCATACTGATTGAATGCATATCCTGTTACAGTTAGATGTAATGTATCTCTCATATCTTTAATAATTTCTGGGTTTGCTGAATCAGATCCCCAATTGGTTATATTATATAATTCGGATAATCTACCAATCTCTTCAATCATCTGTGTAGCACTCTTTCTTTCATAGTCTTTTGCAAAAATAGTATGGGGTATTCCACCTATATTCTGGAATAGAACAATACCAAAGTTAGATGAACCGAAACCAGCGTCTACAAACCCCCATCTCTTCTGTGATAAATCAGATGGTATGACAGAGTAGTTATCATGAGAAATAAGATCAACTGACTCTTGGTTATAAATATCACCAACATTAACACCCCATTGTCCTTGATATTCCATAGGATATGAGGGTAATGTCCTAGCCAATTCAACCTCTTTCTTATCGTATATGGAAGTCTTTGTAACAGGATCTTTCTTTAATCCCCATTTTTCATAGAATTCAAATTTAGTGTACTTACCAGGATTCTTAAATAATTCGTAAAAGAAACATTCTATAGATTCTCCAGGTGTGGATACCCAAATGGTGTAGGCACCTCCTTTAGCCATATACCTTTCTCCAACTTTCTGGACAGGTTTATCATTTGTTCTTCTGGCAGAAAAGAATGCAGCCTCATCTCCAAAGAATACCGATACCCTAGGTAAACCTCTGGCGGCATCAATATTATTTGATGGAAATGCCTCGACAGGACAGCCATTGATATTAAGCGAGTTGACTCCGTGATCGACATATTCTACATTACCTTTGTCACAGAACTTTTTAAACCTATCGATTATCTTCTTGCCTAGATCATGTCCAGGACCTGTAACAATTACTACATGTTTACCAGCAAACCAAGGATCAGTTACACATTTCCAAATAATCCAAAGACAGAAAAACTCAGTAATACCTAGACCAGTAGATTTATATACTGCTAACAATCTTTTTGATAAATCGTTTTGTCCTTTATCTAATGATTTTAACAGTACTTGTTCGTATTCATAAACAGGATGATATATACCATTCCTTTCAGGTCCACCATTAGGATAAAATATATGATGCCAGAAGCAACAATCTTCTTCTTCTGATAATGGATTATAACACCAAAATTCTTTCGGGTAAACGATACCTTCTTCAATGAAACTAGTATCTAATACAGCCTTCTTAGAATCTATGCTTGTGAATCCTCTTGCCGTGGTTCTTCATCCTCCTCTTTAACAACTCTATTCTTAAATTTAGGATTATCACTAACATCTTTAAATTCTATCTTAGGTTGCTCTTCATCAGTTATGAGATTAAGACGATCTGTAAATACCTTTCTATCATTCTTATATTTCTTAACTGTTAATGGTAATTCTTTATCTGCTAATAAGGTAATTTGATCTACTGCCATCCTATGTCTCATATTCATTAGTTTAATCCTATCTTCCATTTTCATACCTTTATCTTGTAAAAGTTTTGTAACCTCTGAAACTTCATTATCCATGAACTCTGATTTACGTACAAATTCTGCGGTGAATCTTTCTAATCCATCTATATCAATTGCGTTTTCAAGTTCGCCTTTAATTTTCTTAATCCAATACGCTACAGTTGGTATTGATATCGAACCACATTTTCTTTTGAATTCAGGATCAGAGTTTAATAGATCTGCTATATCCTTTTGAGAGTAATGAGCATAAACGTATAAATATCTAATTCTATCTCGTTTATAATCCTCTCTCTTTTTCTTAAGAGATTTCTCTTTCACGTTATAAGTTTATATACCTGATATATAAGGTTATCTATGAAACATTTATATTATAGACCTTCGTTATATTAAACATCCCAAGTTTCAATAAACTCTGTTGAGTCTAGGTTTGCACTGGGATCAAGCCCTTATTGCTGTGCACGGGATAAGGGACAAAACCTATTTTTAACTTAAAGGCACATCATTCCATACTGCACCATCTGAAGAAGACTGTAATACACCATCATCGTTTATTCTAAGAACAGCAACATCTGATTTATTATACCAAATCATTTGAGGTCCGGTTCTAGTTGCTCCAGGATGAATTGATATCAATGGATCAGAATCTATACCTGCACCTTCCATTACATATGCACCTTGTTTTGTTAACCATGTTCTATATGCTCCATGATTAGGAAATGATTGATCAGAATGTGAAACACCAAATTCACCTATTTGTCTTTGATAAGCAAAATCTACTCCAACAGGTAATGCACCAGATCCTATACCTCCAGAGACTTCATGTCCTGTTACAGTAGATTTATAAAACCTTACTAATCCATCTTGGTTATTTACATAGAAATTATAGAACCTCATACCATTTTGTGTTGAAGATTCATTCTCCCATACAGTCTGTGTTGCTACATCCATAGAAGACCATCCGCCTTGTATTGAACTTGCTGCAAAGTTACCAGATACTAGAACAGCATTAGGATAATCTGTACCGTTAGCCTCATGATGAATGAAATCAAATTGAATTGCTGATGCTCCACCTGAACCTGAAGATATGGCTGGACCACCTATCTTTTCAAAGTTAGTCTTACCATGGAAAGTCATGAATTTAGAACCACCTCTCATTACTATACCAAACCTAGCGGCTGACCCCGATGCTGGGCTTCTACCTACACACATTGTGTTAAAGAATGAATGCTCTTGTCCTGCTTCTAAGAATAATGCACCATATTCAAAATCATCAAATCTAACATTTCTAAACCATCCAGGTTGTTGAAGAGTATAAGATGCACATTTAGATCCAGTGAAATCTCCACCATCTATATTAAGGTTGTCTATTTTATATCTACCTAATCCATGAACGTTTAATACGTTTGTACCTATTAATAAACTAACAGTTTCAGTAGATTCGGGTGCTCCACCTAGGGTATATGATTTAGAATCTCTTGTAGACAGTTCTACTCTTGCCTCTTCAAAGGTTTGTGTAAAGTCAAATGATGAATGTGCTTTAATACGACCTCCACATGATTTTATAATAACATCATGCATATGCAGTAAAGGTCTTTCAATATGAAATGTATCAGGGGGTATCCATATACCACATTTATCAGAATCAGCACGAGCAGCATCAATAGCATCTTGTATTCCGTCTCTTTGTCCGGCTGCGGTGTTCATTGTTACACCATAATCTCTAATATCTAAGAATCCATCAGGAGCACCATCCATTTGTTTAATATCACGGAATGTACATTTACGATCTACGTTTGTACCAGATGGATCATCTGTAAATGGTAAGATATCATCTGGTTGAGGAATAGCAGTATCTAAATCATTATATCTTATGTTAGCCATTTATATATCTATCTCCTAATTCATTGACATACCTATCTGTGTTTTCATTAACGTAAAAATCACTAGAAGTTAATCCCTCAAGACCCAAGAAATGATGACTCTAGTGCCGTCACCTCCGCAGACGACGTTACATCATCTCTTAACCAGAAATCATAAATATGGCAACTACCTAAAGATCCAGGTCCTGCAATACCATTGAATGTTATAGGTTGGTTGTTTGTATTAGGTGTGAAAGCAGTTGTGTTTGTACCTTCTAGAGTTCCGTTGATATATATCTCTAATTTGTTTGGTGCTGGAGTTGCATAATGGTTACCAACTACTCTGTAGAATTTACCTGCTTCTAAGTTAGTTGTAGATGCTGCATGTCTGTTTGTTAAAGTATCATCTTCCATAAAGAATCCTATCTTACCTGAGAATGCAGGATTGTTTAACAATAAAGCGTAGTTATGATCTGATGCAGCGTCCTCACCTGTATCACCTTTAGAGAACATCCAATGGTTTGCAATAGAAGCATCGTAAACATATATAATACAGCCAAATGAGAAATCACTAGTAAGATCTAATGCTGCGTCATCTGGAACTGAAACATAATCTGGATCAGTCAAGGCTATACCTCTAGCATCTGTATCATGAACAGGTCCTAAGATATCTCCGCATGTTGTGAGGTCATTTCCACCCAAAAGTGTTCCATCATGAGATGCTGACACCTGATTATTAATTGTAGTACCAGAAGTTTCCCTAAAGTTATAATAAATCAATAAATCAGATAACGCTTGAATCGTATCAGTGTAATTAGAGTTTGAAGTTTGTGCAGTTCTAACAAAATCGGATCTGATAACGTTATGTGGATCTCTATTCTCTCCACCCGTGTGATTACGTCCTGCCCATAACAAATAATCACCAGATGCGGTTAAATCTAAACCCTGTGATGCTTTTATTTCACCGGTTCCTAATCCTTCCCACATTGGTTGAGGCATTCTACCTTTTGCTTCAAATGCGGTGCCATTCCAATAGTAAACATCACATGTATGAGGCCATTGTGCTGAGTTATGTAGGTTACAGAGTAGATAATCATCAATCCAAAGAGCGTCTTGATAAAAGTTTCCTCCTGATCTGGTATTATATCCGGCTGGAAGATTAAATATAGTAGAACTAGAAAAGTCAGAATTAAATCTCTCTACAATTTGATCACTATGAAATACAGCCCAATATTCATCTCCTCTTGTTGCATCGTTTCTCCATGCTCCTCCTTCACAAGCTTCTGTTGTTGTTGAATGAGTTGCTTCGATTTCTAGAGTTACGGGATCTACTTGGAACACCCAACCTGCTTCAGGAGTTGTCGGATGATTGTTTCCACCAACCCATAATTTATCATTGTAAAATTTACAACCATTCATTTGTGTGGTTGCTCCTGGTACATCTCCAGATAGATCGTTTGTCAATTGAATGACACCAGATGAATTATATTTTCTTAAAGTGAATTGATGGGTTCCATTAGACGTATCACCTTCAGCATGATCACCAGAAGTAGTGAAAAAGTCACCAGTTGCGGAATCTACACATAATCCTTGATGAGTACCTTTATCTGTAAATAATGTAGACTCAAATTGAGTTGAAAAGAGGAATGCTGTTGCTGCTAAACTATCAGAGTTACCAGTTAAGGTTAAATCAAAGGAAGACCCATTCCATTTATAAGTATTATTGAAGACAATGTATAATTCACCTGATGTAACACTACCTGTATCATTAAAATCTTTTAAAACTCGTACAAATTCAGGTACATCTACTGCTATACCATACCTAAGGCTATCTATAGGGTCTAATTGTTGCCAATACTCAACAGTCATGCCCTAATTATGCCAGAAAAAATAAATAGAAGTAAAAGAATTAAACAAACATTTATAAACAACACTAACGTACATATAATATGCCCAAATATGAACAATATTGTATGAGATGTGGTCAAGGAAAGATTATTCATGGCATGGATGGACTTTGTAAGGTCTGTGGACATGATGACATCAAATTTGTTAAGAAAGAAAGACCACATACAGAAAAATTAGGGATAGAAGAGTTATTAGATAACTGATTAGGTTCGGTTACTCTGCATATCCTGCTTTTTTATATTCATTTAACAGGTTAACATAGTATTTGAGGTCTTTTTGTCTTTCTTTTATGTTTTTATTTGTTGCTTTCACGTAATTCTTAAATCTACCATACTTGATTTTCTCCTTTTCTAGAGATTCCAAATTTTCTTGTATAGTTTGAATGATTCTACGGAAATAATCACCCATATATTTAGCATCTGACATAGTTTTATATAGTTTTTAAATGTTTTTAGTAAGTTTTGAGAAACGCTTATATTGAGCGTAAATTATACTATATTCATGGATTTAAGACTTGTAGACGCCTTGACTAAATCAGGGTTCACAGGAATAGAGATATATGAGTTTGAACAGTGTAAGTTACACGATTTCAAACCATACGTAACAAGAAATAGAGAGACTGTACATGTTCAATGTACTAAATGTTTAATGAGCGATGAAGTTGCTTTACTTATGGGACTCTCTCCTAAGTATTATCATAATAAGGAGGAATATGTTTGAAGAAAGATGAAATTTTCAAAGAAATATTACTATATCATGAAAAAGTAATTATAGATTTGAAAAAAATAACAAGAGAATTAGAAAAGGAGGAATATGTTTGAAGAAATGTTTTGAATGTATTTACATCGACGTCCATGGTTGTTGTTGTAAAGATGAAGGAGAAAAAACTGATGACTAGAAGATACTGTGATTATCACGGATGTACTGAATTTGTGGTTAACGGTGGTTATACATGGTGTAGAAAACATCTGCTTGAAATAGGAGTTAGACCACATGACTAAACAATATCATCAATGTCCTCATTGTAAAAGACTAGTAGACGAGGAAGACAAGATAAGTGTATACACAACAGATGAGATCTTACAAGTAATAGGTCTATCTAATCCGGTTGATTAAAATGAATCAAGATTATTTGAAATGTAAATCATGTGGATGTGATATTCAAGAACATGAAGGTGGAAAGAGTTCTCCATGTTTAATATGTTCAAGTCATA